>Ga0181576_10003949_pt1 | contig 10804 bp, 9 predicted proteins | sample 101ome_22_FD_132464 | JGI IMG/M metagenome (GOLD analysis project Ga0181576, IMG submission 132464) | Coastal salt marsh microbial communities from the Groves Creek Marsh, Skidaway Island, Georgia - 101412BT metaG (megahit assembly) | ecosystem: Environmental > Aquatic > Marine > Intertidal zone...
CCGTGATCACACCTTCTTTTCCAACTTTCTCCATCGCCTGAGCGATCAACTTACCAATCGTTGAATCGTTGTTCGCAGAGATCGTTCCTACTTGCTCGATCTTGCTGAAATCGTCACCCACCGCCTGAGCCTGATCGGCCATGTACTTGGTGATAGCCTCAACCGCACGATCAATACCTCGCTTGAGGTCCATTGGGTTAGCTCCTGCAGTTACGTTCTTCAATCCAGCTGTTACAATGGCTTGAGCAAGAACGGTAGCGGTAGTCGTTCCGTCTCCGGCAACATCAGCCGTCTTGGATGCAACTTCCTTCACCATCTGCGCGCCCATGTTCTCTACTGGGTCTTTCAATTCAATCTCTTTGGCAACACTCACACCATCTTTTGTGATGGTCGGAGCACCAAACTTCTTGTCAATAACCACGTTGCGACCTTTTGGGCCGAGGGTTACCTTCACTGCGTTAGCTAATTCATCCACACCACGCTTCAATCCGTCGCGTGCTTCGGCATCAAATAGAATCTCTTTTGCCATTTTCTTTTAGATTTTATGGTTCTTGTTCAGTTAGACAATGCTTCCCAATACATCGGAAGCACGCATGATCAAATATTCCTTGCCTCCAATGGTGATTTCGGTACCTGAGTACTTACCATAGAAAACAGTATCGCCTTCTTTCAACGTGATCGGCTCATCCTTTTTTCCGGGTCCAACGGCCACGATCTTACCCTGCTGTGGTTTTTCCTTAGCAGTATCTGGGATGATGATCCCTCCTGCTGTTTTCTCTTCTGCCGCTGCTGGCTCTACCAACACACGGTCTTCATTCGGTTTGAAATTCACTTCTGCCATTTTTTAGAAGGTTTTTATTACGAACTAGCTTTAGTCATATTCTGTGCCACTAGGAAAAGCTGCCATTTGAGACGCTATGACACAAAAAAATGTCAGCCCGTAGTGACAAGCTGACATTCTCTTTCAGTTTTTTGGTCTCTCAACTATTCCTCAGGAAGGGTAGCGCCACTCTCATCCAAACCTTGGACAGGAGCAACCTCCGTGATGATCCCTTCGATCTCTGATGTAGTTTCTTCTACCGTGTTCGAGCTGATCATCGCAGTGGAGATCAAACAAAGTACGAGAAGACTGATTGCAAGGATCCAGGTACCTTTCTCGAGGAAGTCAGTAGTACGCTGCACTCCGGCGATCTGATTGCTGGAAGAGAATCCGGCGGCCAATCCTCCTCCTTTAGAGTTCTGGATCAACACGATACCCATCAGCAACAAGCTGACGATGAATATGAGGATAGAAATGATGATCATGATCGTTTCGTTTTGTCTTGCTTCAATTTTTCAATAAGGGCGGCAAAATAACTGCTTTTTTCAGGATGCCGCAAGCTTAGCTTTTCATAGGTCGAAATTGCCTTCATGTAGTTGCCTTGTTCAGCATATACTCGGGCTAAGGTTTCTGATACGATCGCTTCGTTGTCGATCAGGCTGGACTTGGCTGCCTTAGAGGGATTGAAGAATTCAGCGCGCTTTGGAACGATGTCGTCTTCCTTCTCAATGAAGTGGTCAATGATCGAGGCAGCTTGTGCAAAAGATTCTGCATTTCGTTGAGCATTTTCGAGCTCGTTGAGAATATCAGTCGATGCACTCTCCTCTTCTTGTGCTTCGGCATCGTTATATGCCACGACCTCCGCATTATCCGATAATGCGCCCATCCAACTCGAGAAAGACATGCGATCGGGTAGGGGTGTAGTGATGACCTCAGGCTTATCAATCTCCTCTGTCTCTTCGACTTCATCAACGGTATCCGCTTCCTGAGCATCTTCTTCTTCGGCATTGACCTCTCCAGCCTTCTGAGTAGCTTCCTCCTCATCTGAACCAAGTCGGTCAACGATCTCGAGTTCTCTAACCGCTTCTTCAACTGACACTGTGCATTGATCCTCTTCGTCTGGTAGTCGGTCGATCAGCTCTAGACTGGCTCCGGCAGCGATCACCTCAGAAAGATATTGTGTTTCTAAGGGATCCAGACCTTGGGTGATCTCTGGCTCGTCAGATGAGATGTCGGAAGGAAGCGTTTCCGTGCCGTCAGCATCTTCATCTACGCGCCCTACCAATTCAAGTTCCTCTGCGCTGGGAACCTCGTCTGTGAGAACCTCTTCTTCCTCCGATTGAGCAGGCTCTACGCGTTTGCCTTCTTCAAAAAGGAAGGAGTGAAGCTGTTTGCGGCTGTAACTCAAAAGAGCGGCGCGTTGAATCAAGTCTTCATAGCGGACGTCGCCTCGAACCTCGTATGCTTTGGTCAAGGCCACTGCCAAGGTGGAGGAGTATGGGTGCTTCTTCAGGGTGTCCTGCAGAAGGGATAGCTGTGCCTCATCCCACTGATCCAATCGGGTGATATTTTCCTGCGTAAGCTTCATTACCAGTTACCAAGCGATCGGTTGAAAATGTCTTGCGTGAGTTTTTCATTGATCGCGTCGATCAAGTCGTCTTCTACAGAAGACAGCGTTTGCGATGCGTCGAATTGCTCGAATTGAGAAAAGGTCTGCTCGTATCTATTCTCTTCGTTCTTCGTATCGATGTACTTCACCTTCACCTGGATCGTCAGTCGACTCAAACTGCTGATGGATGCGTTTGCTCCGGTAGCTGCTTCATCCGTTTGCGTATATCCAACGATCTCACCTTCGATCATAAGGTCTCCGTTGTTCTTAACCAAGGTGAGACTTGTCTGACGAAGAAAACGATCCTTCAGCGCCTCCGTGAAGGTCTGTCCAAGACTCGGCGGGGCTAAGGGAGTTCTGGAGGCAGGAAACGTAGCGATCGAAAGCGTCTTCACATCAGGTGAAACACTCGCGCCTGTGAATGAATAATTGACCTTGCACCCCGAAAAGAGCAATACAGTCAATGCGATAAAGATCCAATGCTTAATTGAGACCATATTCTTTGATCTTTCGATAGAGCGTTCGTTCTGAGATGCCTAATTCTTGAGCGGCACTCTTTCGTTTACCGCGATGTTTCTCCAAGGCCTTCTTGATCAACTCCTTTTCCTTTTCTTCAATACTAAGGGATTCTTCAACGATCTCAGAATCGTAGATAGGGTCTTCGGGATCTATCCCCTGATCATAACGCTGAATTTCATACGGCATTACGTCTGGCATGACCTCTGACATTTCGCTCGTGCGTCGTTCACCTCCTTCCAAAAGCGGATACAATCGCTTGATGGCGTCCGAATCAAGGTTGGAACCGTTGTTCTCGATGATGTCCATGACGAGCTTCTTTAGGTCATTCATGTCATTCTTTAACTCAAACAGGACCTTAAATAGGATCTCCCTCTCCGACATGTCGGCCTGACTCTCTTTCTCCACCACCATAGGGAGCTGGCTTGCCTGAGCGTTTGGAAGATATCGAGCTAGAGTTGGTCCGTTGATCTCTCGATCACTTTCGATCACCGAGACTTGCTCGGCCACATTCTTCAGCTGCCTAATGTTTCCCGGCCATCGATAACTCTCCAGCATTGCCACGGCATCGGGCTCTAGGCGAACAGGGGGCATACGATACTTCTCTCCAAAATCCGAGGCGAATTTTCGAAACAGGAGGTGAATGTCTTCCTTTCTCTCTCGCAACGGAGGGAGGTGGATCGGAACCGTGTTCAAACGATAGAAGAGGTCTTCGCGAAACTTTCCTTTCTTGATCGCTTCGGGAATGTTCACATTCGTCGCCGTAACGATCCGTACATCGGTCTTCTGAACCTTGCTAGAACCCACTTTGAGGAATTCGCCGGTTTCCAATACGCGAAGCAGACGCACCTGAGTAGAGATTGGAAGTTCCGCTACTTCGTCTAGGAAGATGGTTCCTCCATCGGCCACTTCAAAATACCCTTTGCGCGTTTCATGAGCTCCGGTAAAGGATCCCTTTTCGTGACCAAAGAGCTCCGAGTCGATCGTCCCCTCCGGGATAGCTCCACAGTTCACCGCGATGTAAGCGTTGTGCTTGCGTGTGCCGTTATGATGAATGATCTGTGGCATACGCTCCTTTCCTGCGCCACTCTCGCCAGTGATCAATACAGAAAGGTCTGTGGGCGCTACACGAAGTGCAGTCTCGATCGCACGATCGAGCAACGGACTTACTCCGATGATCCCAAAGCGTTGTTTTGCCTGTTGAATGGTCATGCCTCTCCTACAATTTCTCCGATCAATGTCGCCGATGTGCAGTCTGTCACTTTCACATTTACGTAGCTTCCAACGCCATGCTCGGTTTTTGGGAATACGCACATCACGTTCTGCGTATTGCGACCGCAGTATTGTTCGTTGCTTCGCTTCGAAGGACCTTCGATCAACACCTTGAAGGTCTTTCCGACCGAACGTTTATTGCTCTCCAATGAATGCTCCATCTGAAGCTGGATTATCTCGTTCAAACGTCGCTTCTTCTCCTCCAAAGGCACGTCGTCTTCGTACTTCCTCTCCGCCAAGGTCTTCGGACGTTTGCTGTAATAGAACATGTAGGCAAAGTCATATCTGACCGCCTGCATTAAGCTAAGGGTATCCTGATGCTCCGCTTCGCTTTCTCCACAGAACCCGGCGATGATGTCCGTGCTGATACCACAGTCGGGCATGATCCGACGGATCGCATCGATTCGGTCGAAGTACCACTCACGCGTGTATCCCCTGTTCATCCGCTTCAGTACATCGCTGTTTCCGGATTGAACGGGTAGGTGAATGTACTCGCAAATGTTCTCATACTTGGCCATCGTGTGTAATACCTCATCCGTCATGTCCTTGGGGTGGGAGGTGCTGAATCGGATCCTGAGATCTGGATGAACCAATGCCACTTTTTCTAAAAGTTGAGCAAAGTTTACCGTCTCCTCATTCGTATCGCTAACCTCTCCCTTCTTGCTGATATTCCATCGGTAGCTGTCTACATTCTGGCCCAATAACGTCACTTCACGATAACCTCTGTTATAGAGGTCCGTCGCCTCTTCAACGATCGACTTTGGATCTCGGCTGCGTTCGCGACCTCGGGTAAATGGAACCACGCAGAAGCTACACATGTTGTCGCATCCGCGCATAATGGAAATGAAAGCGCTTATACCATTAGAGTCCAAACGCACAGGCTTGATCTCTGCATAGGTTTCTTCTCTAGACAGTAGTACATTGACCGCCTTTTGTCCGGATTCTACCTCCTGAACCAGTTCCGGTAGTTCTCTATAAGCATCAGGTCCGGCAACGAGATCCACTAGCTTTTCTTCTTCTAGTAGCTGAGATTTTAGTCGCTCTGCCATGCAGCCAAGAATGCCGATGACCTTATCTGGATTCGCTTTCTTCTCTTTTTGAAACTGAGTCAAACGATTGCGCACACGCTGTTCAGCATTGTCACGTATCGAACATGTATTGATCAATACCACATCTGCTTCCTCCGGCGTGGCAGTGGTTTCATAACCGGCCTCGCCCATGATCGACGCGACGATCTCACTGTCAGAAAAATTCATCTGACATCCATAGCTCTCTACGTAGACCTTCTTTCCATTCATCAGGATACTGGTCGGCGCGATGACCGTTGCTTCTCCTTGCCTTTGTTCATCAAGCATTTCTTCGCTCATGCAATCTGCTTTTTAATAAGGTTGGCAAAGGTACTGATTCACCCTATCTGCAAAAATGTCAGGTGTTAAAAACGCTTGGTTTAGACCCTTCTGAATGATTCTTCGGAAACCAAGCAATTTATTTTGCGTTTTATTTGCACTGATCGAAACGCGAGGTAGCATATGAATTTGGTGATCGTTGAGTCTCCTGCGAAAGCAAAGACAATTGAAGGATATCTGGGAAAAGACTTTGTAGTCAGGTCTAGCTATGGACACGTGCGAGACCTCCCTACGAAGGGGCTTTCAGTGGATTTGGAGAACCAGTTCAAGCCCGACTACGTGGTAATGCCTGACAAGAAAAAGGTGATTACCGAATTGAAGAAATTGAGCAAGGATGCCGATACGGTTTGGCTCGCAACGGATGAGGACCGCGAAGGAGAGGCCATCAGTTGGCACTTGTTCGAAGCGCTCGGATTAAAACAAGACAAAACAAAACGTATCGTGTTTCACGAGATCACCAAGCCGGCTATCTTGAATGCGATCGAGAATCCACGGGATATCGATAAGAACTTGGTTGATGCGCAGCAAGCTCGACGCGTACTGGATAGGATCGTAGGTTTTGAGCTGAGTCCGGTACTTTGGAAAAAGGTGAAGCCATCGCTTTCCGCTGGTCGGGTTCAGTCGGTAACGGTTCGATTGATCGTAGAGCGTGAAAAGGAGATCGACGCCTTTAATGCGACATCCTATTATAAGGTAAAGGCTGTTTTTTCTTCTAAGGGAAAAAGCTTCAGTGCAAATCTGGCCAAGCGACTCGAAAGTGAAGAGGAAGTAAAGGATTTTTTGAAGCGCTGCGAAGGGGCGAATTTCTCGGTGGTTGAGATCGATAAACGACCGGGAAAGAAATCTCCTGCAGCACCGTTTACCACTTCCACACTTCAACAGGAGGCAGCGCGAAAGCTGGGTTATTCAGTAGCGCAGACCATGCGTATTGCACAGAGCTTGTACGAAGCGGGAAAGATCACGTATATGCGAACCGATTCGGTCAACTTAAGCGCCACCGCTATCGAAGGCGCAAAGGCTGAAGTGATGAGTCAATTCGGAGACGACTACGTCAATCCAAGAAAATATTCGACCAAGACAGCCAATGCACAGGAAGCGCACGAGGCGATCCGTCCTACCTACTTCAATCGAATGGAGGTGTCCTCTGATCGTCGCGAACAACGCCTGTACGAGCTGATCTGGAAAAGAGCGATCGCATCCCAGATGAGTGACGCAAAGTTGCTGCGCACCACGATTCGCATTGGTGCGGACGGCCTGGAAGAACAATTCGAAGTGAAGGGTGAGATCATCACGTTCGATGGATTCCTGAAGGTGTATCTGGAAGGAACGGATGATGAAGCCGAAGAAGAAAACAATGCGAATCTTCCTAATGTGGATCGAGGAGATGCGCTGGAGTCGCATTTGTTTGAAGCAACCCAACGATTCACCCATCATCCACCTCGCTATTCGGAGGCTAGTTTGGTAAAGAAACTGGAGGAACTTGGCATTGGTCGCCCTTCAACCTACGCGCCAACGATCAGTACCATTCAGAAGCGAGGATATGTGGTCAAGGAAGACCGAGATGGTACGTCGAGAGAGTACAAGGTGTTTGTCGCTGAGAATGATGCGATTACGGAAGAAACAAAATCGGAGATGACAGGGGCGGAACGAAACAAGTTGTTTCCAACCGACATTGGAGTGGTAGTGAATGACTTCCTCGAGGAGCACTTTCCTTCGATCTTGGATTACCATTTCACCGCAAGCGTCGAAGAAGAGTTCGATCACATTTCAAGAGGAGAATTGGAGTGGTCCAATATGCTTTCGAAGTTCTATCAGCCTTTCCATAAGAATGTGGAAGTGACGTTGGAGACATCCGAGCGAGCTACCGGTGAAAGACACCTAGGAGAAGATCCAAAGACGGGAAAGCCGGTCATCGCAAGATTGGGACGTTATGGGCCCATGATCCAGATCGGAGAGGTCTCGGATGAAGAAAAACCTCAGTTTGCCAAACTTCGCGATGGGCAGAGTATCCAAACCATCGAACTGGAAGATGCACTCGAGCTTTTCAAGTTGCCAAGAACGCTTGGACAATACCAAGGACACGAAGTGGTGGCTTCTACCGGTCGCTTTGGTCCATTTGTTCGTTGGAATGGTGGCTTCTACAACCTAGGTGAGACAGATCCTCTGGAGGTTACTCTGGATGAAGCCTCGGTTATCATCGAAAAGAAAATTGAGGAGGCAAAGAAGGCCATCATCCATGAGTTTGATAATGATCCTCCAATCAAGGTGCTGAAAGGACGATTTGGTCCTTACATGACCTACGGAAAGGATAATTACAAGCTCCCGAAGACCGAAGATCCTGAAGCTTTGACCTTGGAGCGTTGCCTGGAGATCATCGAGAACTCTGAACCGACCAACAAGGGTAAAAGAAGAGGTAAGTCAAAGAAGTAACTTTAGTCCATGGAACTCAGCCACTACTTCGAGCCGATCGAGCTTCCAGAGTCAAACTCGGGGAGACTGTCCTCATTCATAACCCCCTACACCGATTCAGTTGATGTTCGTGATTTTGATCTGGCCATTCTTTGTGTTCCAGAGAATCGATGGATCGAAAATGAAAGGGCATCTCACCCTTATCCCTTTTCTTCAGCCATAGAGCAATTTGCCGATTTGTATGTGCATGGTTATAGCCCAAAGATTCTGTTGATGGGGGTCTTTACCCTTGGTAATACGATCGCGGATACGGAGGCAGGGCTTACGGATACGATCGATTTTCTGATTCAGAATAAAGTGATTCCCGCTGTTCTAGGCGGGGGACGCAACTTGACCTACTCCTTATATAAGGCATTCGAGCTGCAGGAGCAGATCGTGAATATCACGTCGGTCGACAACTATTTGAACTTGGATGAAAGTCGGGAAGAGAATTACGTCGGACGAATCATTAAGGAACAACCGAATTTTCTGTTCAATTATTCCAATGTTGGCTATCAGACCTACTTTGTGTCTCCCGAAGAACTCGAGCTTGCCGAAGAGCTTTACTTCGATGCTTACCGCTTAGGAGTGGTTCGGGGAGATGTGGTTAGTATCGAACCTGTGTTGAGAAGCGCGGAGATCACCTCGGTTTCATTGGATGTGGTGAAGTCATCCGATTTCGGTGGAAGTGTAAGTCCACAGCCAAATGGAGTATACGCGGAAGAGATATGCCAAATGCTCCGCTACGTTGGATTAGCTGAAAAAACTAAGGTGGTTCTACTAAGCGAACTATCAGGGTCTGGAGCAATTCAGAGTGATCATGTGTTGATTGCAGAACTCTTGTGGTGTTTGGTCGATGGGTATTATGGTCGCAAAGCTGAGATACCCGGAGGAAAGAAAGATGGATTCCTTAAGTACCGTGTTCCTCTGCGTAACGATGAGTTTCAATTGATCTTTTATAAAAGTGTGGCAACCGACCGCTGGTGGATGGAAGTTCCTGTTCCACCTCAGTATGCCAATAAGTATAGAAAGCATCACTTGGTTCCTTGCAATTACGAGGACTATTTAGTGGCTACACGAGACGATCTTCCCGAAAGATGGTGGAAGGCCTATAAGAAGATGATGTAACCTATTTGGTCGGGGAAGTCAACCGTTTGATGTTGAAAAACTATGGTGTTCGTGGAAAAATCTTGACACCATATGAATTTTAAGTAATTTAGCAATTCTCAAAAATCTAGACCTGCATTAGAATACGTATGAACCTTAGGTTAGGAATACTTTCCGTTTTACTGGCGTTTTTTGCGCTGAATACCGCGCAAGCGCAACAGGATCCACAGTTCAGTATGAACATGAACAATAAGTTGTTCTTCAATCCTGCATTTGCTGGAATGAACAACGGGATCTGCGTTTATACGCTAGGAAGACAACAGTGGGTTGGTTTTGAAGGTCGTCCTGAGACATACTTGTTTGGCGGTCACGGTACGTTCACTATTCCAGGTATTGATCTGAGAAGTGGAGGTGGATTGGTCATCGTGGGTGATGCTCTTGGTCAAACACATTTCACCACACTTAAAGGAATGTACAGTGCGCACATTCCATTGAATATCATCGGCAGCGATCCTGGCCATCTCGGCTTTGGCGTTTCTGTGGGCATGCTTCAATTCGGAGTGGGTACCAACTGGAGAGCGAATGATCCATCTTATTCTGATCCTCTGATCCCTGATGGTGGTTTCCAAGCGACATCGTTTGATATGGATGCGGGAGTTTGGTATCAAACTTCAAAGCTTTATGTGGGACTTTCCATGTCTCACTTGAATCAGGCAACATTTGAAGGTGAGGGTGTTTTCCAGAATGGAGCATTTGACGATAATCGTGACGTTGTTCCGTGGAAGACGGGATTCCGCATGAAGTCTCACCTTTTCGTTACCGCTGGTTACGATGTGGTGTTGGGTAATCCACTCTTCGTTTTGAAGCCTTCGATCTATGTCAAGTCTGACTTGGTTTCAGCTCAAGTGGATGTAAATGGACTACTTGAATACAATAATTTCATCTGGGGCGGGTTATCATACAGGTACACCGATGCTGTGGCTGCCATGGCAGGAGTGAACTGGGCACCCGGTACGATCCCCGGAACCGTACGCGCCGGTTATGCGTATGATATCAATACGAGCCGCTTGCGTTCAGGTAATTCAGGATCGCATGAGATCTTCTTGCAGTACTGCTTGCAGCTCAAACAGAAATCCCCTGTTTCCAGACATAAGAGCGTCAGGTTCTTGTAGTATTCACTTACTTTTGTAAATCTGGGTAATACCCTTAAGAATAGATCTTAACTAAAAAAAGGAGACGTTATGAATAGATTGCTCAAATACTCAGCGGCGGTGGCCTTGGTGTTGCCGTTCATCCTGAGCAGTTGTGGTAACTCCGGAAATGGTCAGTTGATCGGTGTCCAAAACCGCATTGCGTGGTATCAGCCCGATCCTTATGGTATGCTATACCTGCCAATGGGTTCCTATAATATGGGACCTAGCGATCAGGACGTGCCATATGCACACACCGCAAAATCAAAAACGGTTTCGGTTCAAGCATTCTACATGGATGAGACCGAGATCACTAATAATGAATACCGTCAGTTTGTTTACTGGGTACGTGATAGTATCGCTCGCCGAATTCTCGGTGAAGAAGTAGATGAAGAGGAATTCTTGATCACAGTGAACTACTATGATGAAGACATCG
>Ga0181576_10003956_pt1 | contig 10797 bp, 8 predicted proteins | sample 101ome_22_FD_132464 | JGI IMG/M metagenome (GOLD analysis project Ga0181576, IMG submission 132464) | Coastal salt marsh microbial communities from the Groves Creek Marsh, Skidaway Island, Georgia - 101412BT metaG (megahit assembly) | ecosystem: Environmental > Aquatic > Marine > Intertidal zone...
GCCAGTAGGAAGGGATTTGCCCATCAATAACACAAAATATAGCAAAAAAAAGATCACTGGCGCCTCTCCAGGTTTCAACACCCTGTTTGATAGATCAGCTGTTGCCCTCTGATCAGAACTTCACATGACCAATGAAATACCCAAGTCATGATAATAAACAAAGGTACCACTATCCCCTGCACAGATGCGATGATATTTATAATCCCAATAGGATTGACGCTTGCTACACCGACCAAACTGAATTTTTGAATAATTTTTAATAACTAAAACCTTTTCATATATTTTTTGAGTTCATGCAGATTTTAAGTCTTTAGGTACATTAAGCCTGAAATAAAGAACCAATACGGCGCTGAATATCCGTCTTCAGACCGCCATGGTTGCGCAGCCAATCAAGGCCAAAACGGCTTTTGTAAAACAGACCCTGTTTGGAATTTGTTCCTCGGCTTCAACCCGCCAAATCTTAGCATGCGAAAAAATGAAAAAAGGGTTGATTTTTTCATTAACGTCTGGAAAATGAAAAAATCCTGATTTTTTTCACGGAGCACCTATGGCCGCGGCAGCCGCATCATCACTTAAATCCTTAGGGGCGGATCTGCGCGCGCTGCGCAAAGCGCGCGGCCAAACTTTGGCACATTTGGCAGAACAGCTTGATAAATCAGTTGGATGGCTGAGTCAGGTCGAACGCGATATTTCACAACCCTCTATCGACGATTTACGCGCGCTTGCAGCGGCGCTTGATGTATCAATCTCAGTGTTTTTTGGCCAAAGCGATCCCCCCGCCGATGAGGCCGGTTTCATCGTGCGCCATGGCGCGCGCCGGCCTTTAGGCTCGGGCGAGGCGGGCTTGGTAGAAGAGCTGTTATCACCCGATTTGACGGATGATTTTGAAATGCTCCATTCTACGTTTGAACCTGGCGCTGCGTTAAGCGCCCCGATCAGCCGCCCCACGCAAGAAGTGGGGTATTTGCTATCGGGAAAACTGGATATGGTGATTGCGGGCAAAGCCTTTACCATCCACCCCGGCGACAGCTTTCGCATCCGCGGAGAAGCGTTTCAATATGCCAACCCCTATACAACAGCGGCCGTTGCGATCTGGGTGATCGCGCCGCCCGTCTATTGAGGCGCTGATGAGCTTTGAAGCCTGGATCATATTTGTCAGTTTTTGGGCCTTGTTTGTTACCACGCCAGGGCCAAACGCCCTGAACTGTATAACGGTGGCCCTGCATTACGGCTTTAACACCGCGCTTTTTTGCGTGCTGGCAATACTGACACAAGCGTCGTTATTTCTAACCCTCTCGGCCTTTGGCATCACCGCGCTCATCGCCGCCTCGCCTTTGGCATTTGAGTTATTCAAATGGTTGGGCGCAGGATTTTTGATCTATTTGGGTCTGCGGGGGTGGATCAGCGCGGCGCAACCCGTTGCTCCGCAAAAACCCGATCACCGGAAAATCTATGTCAAAGCCTTTATGATCGCCACGATTAATCCCAAATCAATCGCCGGATATCTGGCAGCTTTCAGCCAATTTGTTCAGCCGGATATTCCGATATGGGCGCAAATGGGCACGATTTTTCCAACCGCGCTTTGCCTGACCACATGCTCTTACCTCTGCTATTGCGCCATCGGGGTAAAGCTAGGCCAAGCCGCAATAAATGCCGTTTTCAGCACAAATTTGCGCCGTATTATGGCGCTCTTCTTTGTGTTTTACGGGGTTCTATTGGGCAGTAGCCAAATGGGAAAAGGGGTGTGAGCATGAGCGCGCGCATCAAAGGCGCCTGCGGGTGCGGGGCAATCGAATTTGAAATTCACAAACCCTTGCGCGATGTCATCGCCTGTCATTGCGGCCAATGCCGAAAGCTGACCGGCCATTACTGGGCCGCAACGGCAGTGCCGAAGGAAAGATTGGTTTTTCAATCCAATGCGCGCTTGCAATGGTATCAATCCTCGCGGCATGTTCGACGGGGATTTTGCAACATTTGTGGTTCAAATTTATTTTACGATCATGAACAGCGCCCTGAAATTGCCATCAGCCCTGGCGCGCTTGAAGACCAAGTTGAGCTGTCTTTAACCGCGCATATTTTCACCGCCTCTAAGGGCGCTTATTATGAGATTTGCGATCAAATGCCCCAGCATCAACAGTGGAGCGGTAGATGGTCAGACTAGCTCAAAACGCTGCAAATAACCCCAATGCACAGGCACAAAGCTGCCCCATTCGGGAAGCAGCCCAGCAGATGTGCGCCCTCACCAGCCTCACATCACAGATCCTAATATTTGGCCTTAAGGAGTAAGGGGACCATGTCAGAATTTCCATCAACAGCACGCGTCGTTATCATCGGAGGAGGCGCCGTGGGCGCGTCATGCCTTTATCATTTGGCCAAAGCCGGCTGGCGCGATTGTGTTCTGTTGGAAAAAAACGAATTGACGGCGGGCAGCACCTGGCATGCGGCGGGCAATGTGCCCACCTTTTCGACCTCTTGGTCGGTGATGAATATGCAGCGCTATTCCACCGAACTTTATCGCGGGCTTGGCAAGGCTGTGGACTATCCGATGAATTATCATGTCACCGGCTCGATCCGCTTGGCCCATTCGGACGCACGCATGCAAGAATTCCAGCGCGCCAAAGGCATGGGCAAATCCCAAGGGATGGAGTTGGAAATTTTGGGGTTGGATGAGATCAAAGCCCGCTATCCCTTTCTCGAAACGCATGACCTGAAAGGCGCGCTATACGATCCCAATGATGGCGATATTGATCCGGCGCAGCTGACCCAAGCCTTGGCCAAAGGCGCACGTGATCAGGGGGCAAAAATTTTACGCTTCACCCCCGCCACTGGGGTTGCGCGCGAAAATAACGAATGGATTGTAAAAACCGAAAAAGGCGATATTCGCTGTGAATATGTGGTGAATGCAGCGGGCTATTACGCCCAGCGCGTTGGCGAATGGTTCAAACCTTATGGCGGGCGTACGCTGCCAATGATGGTGATGAGCCACCAATATATGCTCACCGATGAAATCCCCGAGCTTAAGGCCTGGAGCGCTGGCTCAGGTCACAAGCTGCCGCTGCTGCGCGATGTCGATAGCAGCTATTATCTGCGCCAGGAAAAACACGGGCTGAATTTGGGGCCTTATGAGCGCAATTGCAAAGCCCATTGGGTAAACCCCGAAGATCCTATTCCCGAGGATTTCAGCTTTCAGCTATATCCGGATGATTTAGAACGCTTGGAATGGTATGTTGAAGATGCAATGGCGCGGGTGCCTCTATTGGGCTCTGCCGGAGTGTCAAAAGTAATCAACGGGCCCATCCCATATGCGCCAGATGGAATGCCTCTGATCGGGCCAATGCCCGGCGTGCCCAACGCGTTTGAGGCCTGCGTCTTTACCTTTGGCATCGCGCAGGGCGGCGGCGCCGGCAAAGTGCTGGCCGAATGGCTGACCGAAGGCCAAACCGAATGGGATATGTGGTCTTGCGATCCGCGGCGCTACACTGATTACACAGATCCAGATTATTGCGTGCAAAAAGGTATGGAAGTCTATGGCCATGAATATGGCATGCATTTTCCCTGGCATGAATGGCCCGCCGGGCGCGATAAAAAGCTTTCTCCCAATCACCAGAAAATTTTAGAGCTGGGCGGTGTTATGGGCGCCTATAACGGCTGGGAGCGCGCCAATTGGTTTGCCAAACCCGGCGATGATACCAGCGAAGAAACCACTCAAACCTGGAACCGTGCGGGGCCATGGGAGGCGCGTATCCGCGAAGAATGCGAGGCCGTGCGCGATCATTGCGGCGTGCTTGACCTGCCTGGGTTTTCGCGGTTTTGGATTCAAGGCACCGGGGCTGATGCTTGGCTGCGCGGGTTTTGCACAGGCGCCATTCCAAAAATCGGGCGGATGAATTTGATCTATGTGGCGGATCGCCGTGGGCGGATCCTTACCGAATTATCCTGCATTCGGCTAGACGTGGATAATTTTGTGTTGATCACGGCCGCCACGGCGCAATGGCATGATGGGGAATTGATCAAGAACAGCCTGCCGGCAGAGATTTCATTGCGCGAAACCACAACCGAGCGCGACACTCTGATCGTCACCGGCCCCAAATCGCGCGATCTCTTATCCACCATCAGCGATGCGGATCTATCGCGCGGCTGGCTGACCCATCAATGGGCAAGTGTGGCGGGAGAAAAAGCCTTTTTGATCCGCGTATCTTTCGCCGGCGAGCTGGGCTGGGAGATCCATGCCGAAAACGCAGCGATGCCGGCAATTTATGCTGCCGTGCTGGAGGCCGGCGCCAAACCTTTTGGAATGTACGCGCTGAATTCCCTGCGAATCGAAAAAGGCTATCGGGCCTGGAAGGGTGATTTATCCACCGATTATTCGATGCTGGAAGGCGGGCTTGAGCGGTTTGTGAAATTTGACAAGCCCGAAGCATTCAACGGCAAAGCCGCACTTCTCACCGAAAAACAACAGGGCAGCAAAAAACGTTTTGTCACTTTGCGCGTTGATGCGGGTGCCTGCGATGCACCCTATATGTCAACGCTATGGCACAATGGTAAGATCGTTGGAGAAACCACCTCTGGGGCATGGGGCTATCGGGTGAATGCCTCGCTGGCCTTGGGGATGCTGCGCAGCGATCTATGCGCGGCGGGAACCGAAGTTGAGGTTGAAATTTACGGTGAACGGCGTAGAGCAATCGTACAAACGGATGAGCCAAGTTGGGATCCGCAAAACGAAAGGCTGCGTGCATGAAAGACATAACCCTATTGGACGGATCTATTGGCCAAGAACTGGTGAAACGCGCCGGTAAAAAACCCACAGCTATGTGGTCAACCGCGGTGCTGATCGATCAACCTAATCTGGTAAGAGAGGTTCATAACGACTATTTTTCAGCCGGGGCGAGCGTGGCCACGACCAATACATATCCGGTTCTAAAAGACCGGCTCGAGCGCGAGGGATTGGCCGATCAGATCGAAACCCTTTGGGCGCGCGCGGTGCAAACCGCCTGCGCGGCGCGCAAGGCCCATGGTTCTGGCCGTGTTGCCGGTGCAATTGGCCCTCTGGTGGCCTCGTATCGCCCTGACCTCTGCCCGCCCCCAGCAGAAGCAGAAACGCTCTATGCAGATATCGTTGCGGCGCTCGCACCAAAAGTAGATGTTTTTCTTTTGGAAACAATGTGCTCGGCTGATCAAGCCGAGGGGCTGCTCAGAGCCACGGGTAAAACCGATAGGCCCAGCTGGCTGGCGGTTTCCGTGGATGATTTCAATGGCAAAACCCTACGATCCGGCGAGCCGCTCGCGGCTTTAAAACCCGTGCTTGACCGCCATAAGCCTGACGCCGTTTTGATCAATTGCGCGCGCCCCGAAGCGGTCAATGAGGGCCTTGAAATTCTAAAAGATTTTGGACTGCCTTTTGGCGCTTATGCCAATGGATTCACCAAAATAACCGATGCGTTCCTGACCGCAGCACCAACTGTGGATGCGCTGCAAGAGCGACAAGATTTAGACCCCACAGCCTATGCGGCCTTTGCAATGGGCTGGGTTGCTCAGGGCGCCAGCATCATTGGCGGCTGCTGCGAAGTTGGCCCAGCGCATATCGCAGAAATCGCAAAGCAACTTTCGCAAAATGGCTATCGCATAATTTAAACCGCTGACTGCGCGCGCCTGGGCGCGCCCAAAAAACGAGGTCTCCGCATGACAAACCTTCCTTCTCACGCGCGTGTCGTCATCATCGGTGGCGGCGTCATCGGCTGTTCTGTCGCCTATCACCTGGCCAAACTGGGATGGAGAGATGTGGTGCTGCTCGAACGCAAACAACTGACCTCGGGCACCACATGGCATGCCGCCGGATTGATCGCGCAATTGCGCGCCAGCTCGAATATGACCAAACTGGCAAAATACACGCAAGAGCTCTACGGGGCATTGGAGGCTGAAACCGGCGTCTCTACGGGGTTTAAAAGGGTTGGATCGATCACGGTTGCCTTGACTGACGAACGCAAAGAGGAAATTTTTCGCTCCGCCGCAATGGCGCGGGCCTTTGGCGTCGATATTGACGAAATCACCCCAACGGAAATCGGAGAAAAATACCCCCATCTTAACTTGGAAAACGTGAAAGCCGGCGTATTTCTAGACAAAGATGGCCAAGGCGATCCGGCAAATATTGCCTTGGCTTTGGCAAAAGGGGCCCGCCAAGGTGGCGCCCTGATCCAAGAACGCGTTAAAGTCAGCGCAATTGCCCGTCAAGGCCGGCGGGTGACCGGTGTTGACTGGCGGGCGGAAGATGGCAGTAGTGGCCATATCGCCTGCGATATGATCGTGAATTGCGCTGGCATGTGGGGGCATGAAGTGGGCCGTATGGCGGGGGTCAACGTACCGCTGCATGCATGCGAACATTTTTACATCGTCTCAGAACCCATCAAAGGGCTAAGCCAACTTCCCGTTCTGCGGGTGCCCGATGAATGTGCGTATTATAAAGAAGATGCCGGAAAGATGATGCTGGGTGCCTTTGAGCCACAGGCAAAACCTTGGGCGATGAATGGCATTCCTGACAGCTTTGAATTTGACCAATTGCCCGAAGATTTTGATCATTTCGAACCAATTTTGGAAATGGCGATCAACCGCATGCCAATGTTAGGTGAAGCCGGCATTCATACGTTTTTCAACGGCCCGGAAAGTTTCACGCCCGATGATGCCTATCATTTGGGCCTTGCACCTGAAATGGATAATGTCTGGGTGGCGGCCGGGTTTAATTCGATCGGCATTCAATCGGCCGGTGGCGCCGGTATGGCGCTAAGCCAATGGATGGAAAGCGGTTCAAAGCCCTTTGATCTGGGGGATGTCGATATCAGCCGAATGCAACCTTTTCAGGGCAATAAACATTATTTATTCGAGCGCTCAAAAGAAACGCTGGGCCTGCTTTATGCCGACCATTTTCCCTATCGTCAAAAAGCTTCTGCGCGCCATATCCGGCATTCCCCATTTCATTCAAAACTCGACGCTGATGCCGCAGTTTTTGGCGAAGCCGGCGGTTGGGAGCGGCCCAACTGGTTTGCCACGCCAAGCCAAGAGCGCGCCTATAAATATAGCTGGAAACGCCAGAATTGGTTTGACAATGCCGCCCAAGAGCTGGCCGCATTAAGAACCGGCGTGGGCATGTATGATATGTCATCATTTGGAAAATTGCGCATCGAAGGCCCCGATGCAGAGGCATTTTTAAACTATATCTGCGGCAATGATTTATCGGTTCCAATTGGAAAAATTGTATATACGCAGTTTCTCAATCACGCAGGGGGTATTGAAGCGGATGTCACGGTCACCCGGCTCAGCGAAACCGCCTTTATGGTGATAACGCCCGCCGTAACACGCTTGGCCGATGAAACATGGATGCGCCGCCATTTGGACGGCCGCGCCGTGGTCATCACCGATGTGACCGCGGGCGAGGCGGTGATGGCGGTGATGGGGCCGCAAGCGCGCCAGCTGTTACAAGCCGTATCCCCCAATGATTTTAGCAATGAGGCCAACCCCTTTGGCACGATGCAAGAGATCGAGATCGGCCTAGGTTTGGCGCGCGCGCATCGCGTCAGCTATGTGGGTGAGCTGGGCTGGGAAATTTACGTCAGCAGCGATATGGCGCTGCATCTTTACGACACGCTCAGCGCAGCGGGCAAAGCCTTTGATCTAAAACCTTGTGGCATGCATGCGATGGATTGCGGACGCATTGAGAAGGGCTTTCGCCATTTCGGCCATGATATCACTTGCGAAGATCATGTCTTAGAGGCCGGTTTGGGGTTTGCCGTTAAAACCAGTAAACCCGAATTTATCGGCCGCGATGCAGTGCTGCGCAAGAAAGAGGCGGGGCTGAAAACGCGCCTGCTGCAATTTCAACTACAAGATCCAGATCCGATGCTCTATCACAATGAACCCGTGCTGCGCGATGGCGAAATTGTAGGCTATCTCAGCTCGGGCGCTTATGGCCATTACCTCGGGGCCGCGATTGGGATGGGTTATGTGCCCTGCAAGGGCGAAACCGGACAGGATCTTTTGGCCTCGGCCTATGAAATTGACGTTGCTGGTACGCGCGTAAAAGCCACAGCCTCACTGCGGCCGCTCTATGATCCAAGCGCCACGCGGGTGAAAGCTTAACGATCCTATTCCGAATGAAACCTTTCACTGATGCAGGCGATTACCTGAGCAAAGCCGTTAAAATGCGATTTATATCTGCATGACTGGCGGTGCAGCTTAGGCTTTTGCACTATGCAAAACGAAGCTTACCGTCGCGGTATATATGCAAACAGTAGATCACGTAAAATGGCTGGCCACAGCCGTTCAATTGGTGGGATATGATGCAACCAAAACGGAGATCACCCTTTGAAATATATATTTTTTTGCCAGTATTCCGCTTTGCTTCGCAGTGGCTGTGATCTGGGTGTGATGTGGAAAGTTCACGCCATCATGCTGGTGCATATTGGGGCCTTTATATCGCTTTTAGGCGGGTATCTCAGCGCCGCCTAAACCTTCTGTTTTTATTAAGTTTCTGCGCTATCTCTTGGCGCCTGGTGCAAATTGAGCCGCATAATATTTGGCGTTTTAAGAGCCGAGCACGGTTTAATTACACGCGACAAAAATACCAGAAAACACCGAATCCATAGGGGCAAAAATATGATATTAATCCATTTCAACTGCGGTTCGCTGCGCCGCCACGTACAATTAATCCAAATCGTGCAAAAGGGCAGTGAGAAAAAGATCATATAGGGATAAAAATCAAAAACCATCGTGGCGGCGCTTAACAGGCCAAACACCAAGGCAATATTTTTTAACCGTTGTTCGGCAGTTTCTGACACGTCAAACGCCCCGCATCGCACATGTTGCATAAGCGGCTCTTTCTTCTTTGCCACTGGCCTTCATAGGCCAAGACTAGATTTCGCAAATAAAAGCGCCTAGCGGCGACAATGAGGCCCGTATCCAGTTTCAAAGGCTGGGGCATGCTTTAATACATGCTCTTTGAGCGCCCCTTATCGCTTAAGACATGTGCATAGACCTGATTTTAATAACCGAACCGCCGCCCTCAAACCGCTATGGACTGTAATTCTATCTCGCCAACGGGCGGTGATTGCGCCCTCATGCATGCCGAGGCAACATCTAGGATAACACAGCCCAACCCGCATATCTTATGCTTTGAAAACGCCCTAGGTACAATCAGTACGCACGGGCTGTTTGAGCCTGCACAACGCGAGCTGCGGCTTTATGAAACCTGAAGCACAATCTTACCGATATGGGCGCTGCTTTCCATCCGCTCATGCGCGGCCGCAGCCTCTTCCAAAGCAAAGCTGCTATCCATCACCGGTGCGATCCGTCCCTTTTCCAGAAGCGGCCATACGTTTTGCAACAAGCTTTGGGCAATCCGCGCTTTTGCAAGATCAGACTGCGGGCGCAGCGTGCTGCCGGTTAAGGTTAAGCGTCGCGTCATCATCTGCACAAAATTCAACTCGAGTTTGGGACCTGCCAAGAAGGCAATCTGTACCAACCGCCCCTCATCGGCCAAAGCTTTGAGGTTGCGCGGGATATACTCGCCTCCAACCATATCCAAAATCAGATGGGCGCCGCCCTCTGCACGCAGCGCCGCCACAAAATCCGCCTCGCGGTAATTCACCGCTTGCTCAGCCCCAAGATCCAAACAGGCCTGACATTTTGCAGCGCTGCCCGCAGTCGTGAAAACCCGCGCTCCAAACGCATGCGCCAATTGAATCGCTGTGGTGCCAATACCGGAAGATCCACCATGCACCAAAAACCGCTCACCGGCCTGCAATCTCCCGCGCATAAATACATTTGACCACACGGTGAAAAAGGTTTCAGGCAAGCAGGCCGCCTGCTTTAAATCCATACCGGCTGGGATCGGCAAGCAATGCGCGGCAGGGGTGACCGCATATTCTGAATAGCCCCCACCTGGCAGTAAGGCGCATACCTGATCACCCAGCTGCAGATTATGCACGCCAGCCCCCAATGCGCAGATCGTGCCCGAGGCTTCCAATCCCGGCAAATCGCTGGCCCCTGCCGGTGGATCATAGAGGCCCGCACGCTGTAATGCATCGGGGCGATTGACCCCGGCATAAGCCAATTTAATCACCACATCGCCATAATTTGCTTGCGGCACAGGGCGGTTGCAGAGCCGCAGCACAGACGGGCCGCCCGGTTTCTCAATTTCAACGGCGCGCATTCTTGAAAGGGCCGCGAATGCCGGCTCCTGAACCGCGCTCATGATCGGCCGCGCCATTGACCAGGCAAAGAGCTCACTGCAGAGGAAGAGGGCGCTTTAATTTTGCTGAAAATCTTGCTTGGGCCGGCACTTAAACGGCTGAATACAGGGTTTTCCCGCATCTTATGTTTGAAGCTTTCAAACTGCATGACATTGGCGATACGCCGCTCTAAAAAATCCCATGTTGCTTGATAATTAACGCTGTCATCGCCCAACCAATATAAAACGCAAGAGGTATAAACCGCGCTTAACGTTGCGCGTTTGCTATACCAATTGAGATCGCGCGAGCCATCCCCAATCGCCTGCCATATGGCATCGCTTGTGCCCCAGATTAATTTGGCGCCTTCAAGCGAGTTTTGTGGCAGAGCAAATAAGGTTGTTCCACGTCTGACCGCTTCTTTATCCGGCACCGCCTGCAACCGAGTTCGTACCGCAAAGATGATTTTCTCGCGAATTTTCAATTCTGACAGATCCGCAGCCTGCATCGCCTCTAGCATCGCCTGATCGCCTGCACGATGAAAAGCAACCGCCAGATCCAAGGCCCCGCGCGGAAATTGCAA
>Ga0181576_10003991_pt1 | contig 10749 bp, 7 predicted proteins | sample 101ome_22_FD_132464 | JGI IMG/M metagenome (GOLD analysis project Ga0181576, IMG submission 132464) | Coastal salt marsh microbial communities from the Groves Creek Marsh, Skidaway Island, Georgia - 101412BT metaG (megahit assembly) | ecosystem: Environmental > Aquatic > Marine > Intertidal zone...
GGAGCGAGACGTACCCGGCGAAGAGAGACGAGAGGACGAGAGCGTGCGAAGACGTGGCGCGGGTGTGTAGTTTAGACGCGTTGCGCGCGCGTGTGGACGAAGACGCGAGCTTTTGGGTGGATGGAAGTTCAAAGGATTTCGCCGGTTTGAGCGCCGACGAGCACGCGTTGCTCAACGCCGGGGAAATCATCGCGTTTCAGCGCGGACTTCGACCGATGTGCATGGTGCAGTTGTGGACGGGATGGGAAGACGACAAGGTGTCGAATCAAAACGTCGACCTACCGTTCGTCGCGCGTTTATTGCGAGAGGTGACGGAAGATGAAAAGATTGAGGTGATCACCGTGTCGCCGCCAAACGCGACGGACGCGCTCGGTCTCACCGCGATCTTGTACCCGAACCGATCGCCGCATCGCGAGCGCGCCAAGTTTTTGGCGTCTTTCGGCGCGCAAGCAGCCATCGTGGCCGGATCACCGTACTATCAAACGCTCATCGGAAGATGTCTCGGGTACAAGGAGGAGAACATCGAGGCGCACGTGCGGCAATACAACAAAGGGGCGCCCATTTCGAAACAAGTGAGCGACTTGGTCGACGAAGAGTTGCAGAGTATTTCACCCGTGCCTCCGACGAAAAACTGGCGGGAAGACTTTCCGGAGATTAAAAGAACGGGATCACGGAAGAAGAAGAATTCAAGGCGACAGACGTCAAACGTGGAGGACGTCGAGATGATGTTCGGTCGGCGACGGAGCAGATGACGGACCGACGCACCGAATATATTGATATTTAACAACATGTGATTGATCGATGGATTGATTTTACAGAATGATGTCGCTCCCGTCGTGGTGACACCGACGCAACAACCGTCCAAACTCGGGATGAAGCGTGAGCATCCATCGTCGCGGCGCGTCGTCTCGCGCCTCCTTCTCGCGCGTCGTCTCGCTCGTCGTTTCCTCATCCAAGAGCGCGATCCAATCCCCTCTTCGTCCGCTCGCGCGCACGACGTCACCTTCCGCGCGGTGACCGACGACGTGTCCACTCATCGTCGCGCGCGCGCGCACGGGCACGAATGGCGAGTGCGCGACGCAATAACTCGCGTCGTGTCGAAGAAACGGAAGCGCCGTGTGATCGCACGCACACGTCGCCTCCGCGCTCGCCAATCGCATCGTCGTCGTCGGTAACTCGTGTCCACCTGCGTGTTCGAGCAACGCGCCGTGTTCGGGGTGTCTGGTTAGCATCCATCCCGCGCTTCCCTCGACGTTTCCCCCCGCGTCGTCGCGCCCGAACAATTCCAACCACCCGTCGCTCGTCACCGACGTCCCCACCACGCGCTCTCCCACGCGCACGAACCGAACCACGGCGCTGTCCACGTGCGCCTGCGCGCGTACCGGCACACCGGGCGCGAACACCACCGCGTACGTCGCCCCGCGCGTCCCTCGCGCCACTCTATTCGCGCGCAAATGCCACGTCCCGTCGTGTCCAGCCAACGCCGACTCGATGCGTCCCAATGCCTCGTCGTCCGAGTCTCCGTCGTCTCCGTCGACGCGCGTCGGTATCGGTGTCATTTTCGTCGTCGTCGTCGTCGTCGTCGTCGTCGTCGGACGTCGTCGCCGTCGGTCGTCTCCGGGCATGACGATCCGCGCGTCGTCCTCGGTCGTCGTCGCGTCCGACGCATCGTCGTCGTCATCGTCACCCCCGCGCCGCCTCGTCGTCGCCGTCGTCGACCGCGCCATGGACGACCGCCGCGCGAGACGCGCGCTCGACCGATCGGTTCCTTTCGCGACACCGCCGCCGACGCGCGAACGACGGACGCGCGCGCGCAGCCATCTGTCCCGTATGCACGTGACAGAAAAACGCACGAAACGCCCGCGCGTCCACGCGCGAAGACGCGCGAGATCGGTCGTCGGCGGCGACCGGGGGCGAGGGCGTCGACGCGCGCGCGACGCGCGATCCGATGCGCCGCGCGCGTCGACGAATGATCTCGCGTCACTCGCGCGCGCGTGCGTCATTCACACCCATGCGTGCGTGTGATGAACGGCGGCGACGATGCGCGCGACGACGCGCGCGACGGCGACCGCGCGTCGGTGTCGCGTTCGTCGCGCGTCTCGTCGTCGCGTGCGTCGTCGCGCGCGTCGTCGCGGGGACGAACGAGGCGAGGGGGGATGATCGTGATGATGGCGCCAACACCCCCGGCGTGAATATGGTGTTGTACGCGCGGGCGCCGACGTTGACGGTCGGTGAGACGACGACGGCGTCAACGGTGGCGGACGTGCGTGAGAGCGTGTCGCGCGTGCGGTGTTTAGCGGCCATCGCGTCGGCGAGCGGGCGGGAGTTGGTGTTGACGACGGATGCGGAGGCGCGCGCGGCGACGGCGTTCGTCGCGCCGACGACGGCGCGGTGGAGGTATTGGCGCGAGGGGGACGACGTGAGGGTTAAAGATGGGAACGAGGATTGGTGCGTCAAGGTGAATCGCGCGGGGACGACGATGGCGGCGGCGGCGGTGATGAAACGGTTCAAGACGGCGCGCGCAGCGTGCGTGACGTTTGAGACGGCGCGCGACGAGTGCGGCGACGAGGTGGAGATGGGTTTGACGTCCAGGGCGGCGAACGCGTCGGCAGAGTTACCGGAAGAGATCGCAGCGCTCGTGCGCGAGAAGATGGTGCTCGACCGCGTGATTGCGGACTCGTTGGTTACGGAACAGGACGAAGGGCTCGCGCTGAGGGAGCGACGCCGAGAGGAACGCGTCGAGGCGCGCAAAGCCGCGCGCCGAGGCATCGACGTGACTGGGTATCTCGGGAGATTAGAGGTAAACGCGACGCACCCGACGACGGCGTCGACGACGTCGAGCGCGTCGGTGAAGGAGGGCATACCGGAGATGAAGATTCTCAGAGGCACGGCGAGGAGAATGGGCGGAGGCGCCGCGCGCGCCATCGACTCGTCGCGCGCGCTCATCTATTTCGCTGCCGCCGTGGGTGCGGTTGGATTTTTTGTCAACATTTTCGCGACGTCACGTCAAGCGTCGAAGCGCGACGAACTCGCGGCGCTCGTGCTCGATCCGAACGGCTGCGTCGGAAAGGAGTACGCGTCGGCGCCGAAACGTCGCGAAAATCAGCGTGTTACTCTCAGCCTCGAACGACACACGGAGGCCGCGTAGAGAGATTGACGTTGTAACTGTACATTATACGTTGTTGCTCGCGTGCTTTTATTCGCCTACTATTTTTCGTTTCAACTCGTTCGCTAATCTAAGCTAATCTAATCATCTTCTACCGCGTCATTCCACGTAAAACTGTCCCGTCGGATCGACGACGGCGGCGAGCGGCGAGACGAGCGACGCCTTGTTATACTCTAAGAGCACCGTCACGTTTCGAAACCACCGCGTCCATCGCGTGCCCTGATCACTGATCTGTTTCGCCTTTTCCGGATGTTCCTCGATCCATCGCACGCGCTCTCTGAGATCGGATAGATCGTACTTGACGGGGACGTAGTGCACCCACGGAATCAACGAGTGGTGGTAACTATCCACGGTGGGCGTCTCGTGGTGTAACAACACGCCGGGCATGGAGAGTTTACTGATGGTTCCCGTGTACGTCGTCCCACCCGCGCCCCCGATGTCGATCTGATACTTGTACTTTCCGAGTTGTTCCTCCGTCACGCGCACGTCGGCGTCGACGCCGAGCTTCTTCCCGTTGCGCTGTCGATCCGTCGACGACACGCCGGTGAAGTTGCCCCAATCGAAATATTTCGCATCGATGAAATCGGGATCCATCAGCGACATGAACACCGCCTTGACGCGCGGTCCGCACCGGTCGTTCGTCATGCACTCGACCATGATTTTACGCCGCGCCTCGGGCGTCGGCGCGTTCGCCGCCGCGCGCAACGCGTCGTCCGCCTTGCCCGCACCCTTGCGATAGACGCGCGCCCATAAAAATTCGAAATCATTCCCTCGCCAAAACACTCTCGGGATCAAATTCTCCCACTCGTACGCAGACGTCTCGTTCTCCTTGACGGCGCCGATGGTGAATAATCCTCGCTGATACGGCGCGCACGCCCCGGCTTTACTCAACGCCCGGCACTTGGCCATGTCGGCGTACTCGACGCCCTTCGGGACGTAATTTAAAAACCCACAACTCGGCGTCTCATCGTACCTCTCCCCCCTCGCTCGAATCGCCGTCACATTCTCTCGTATTCTATCCACGTAACAATCCGTCAGCGTCACCAACGGCGCCCGCACGAGCGACGGAATCAACGTCCCGTCCCGCGGCGCGCTCCCGAAGGCGAAAATCGGACTCCACGCCCGCATCGTAGGACACTTTTCCGCCGCAAATTTCGCGTCTAAACACGGCGTAAACGGCGCGTCCGACGTGATGAACAACACACTAAACGGTTCTTGTTCCTTGGCGATCCGTTTCGGGTAATATCGCTCCACGCTCGCCCGCACGACGTCCCGCGCCTTGGTTTCGAAATTACTCTTCCCAAACCACGACGGGACGAATCTTCCATCGCCGCCGACGAGATAAAATCCCGTCGTCGACGTCCATCGAATCTCTCTGATGCCGTTGTTCGACCCGCGTAAGACACCACCGTCGTATTCTCGTTTCGTCGCTCGCACCCGCTCGTCGTGCGCACCGACACCGTACGCGACGCGCGCGAGGACGACGTCGACGACGACGAGCGTCGCGATGAGGACGACGAGCGTGAATGCGATGACGCGCGCGCGACGCCAGCTCGACCCACGACGGGAGGAGGAGGACGCGGACGCGAGGAGTGACGACGATTCGTTTTCGTCGTCGTCGTCGAGGGACATCCGGTGTCGTCGCGAAGCGGAGTGTCGACGACGACGAGCGCGACGCGCTCTTTAGTGTTGCGAGTCGACCGACCGAGTGAACGACTGAGCGAGCGAGTGACTAGTGCTCTTCTATCGATAGTACATCATCGTCGTCGCGTCACGCGGCGCCGCGCGCGCGTCGAGAGGATGGTTTTTTGCGCGTCGGTTCGTCGGGTGTCTCGGTGAACTCATCCCTGTTGGCGTCGTCGCCGTCCTCGACGTCGCCGGCGGGGACGTCGTCGTCGCCGCCGACGGCGTCGCCCTTCTTTGAGTTTTCGGTGATGAGTTCGTCGCGGAAACCGTCCGTGGCGAAACCCGTGACGTTATCGTTGAGAGCGTTGGTGCGAATAAACTCGGCGGCGCCGGTCCAGTGAGGGTCGTGGACGTGGACGTGGGCGTGTTTCTTCATTTGGGGAGAGGCGGCGGACGAGGCGAGCGTCGCCGCCTCGCCGACGACGGAGGCGTCGGGCATCTCTCGGTCGACGTCCGCGTCGAGTTCCTTGGTGTGTTTGGTGAAAAAGGCGGTGTAGGGTTTCGTCGGTGTCATCGCGCACTTTTTCTCGGTCGCGCTCGCGACTAAACCGCCCCAATTCGCGTCGCCTCGAATGCTCTCCGCCGAGCCGACGACGAATAAGCTCGAGCGCGCGCGCGTCAATCCGACGTTGACGCGGCGTTCATCCGCGACGAATCCGAGCCCTCGCGCGCGCGCTCGAGCGCCGTCTTCAGGTGCGCGCACGACGGAGAAGACGCACACGTCCGTCTCTCGTCCTTGGAACCCGTCGATGGTGTTGACGTCGATGGCTCTCGCCTTGGCGCCGCCGAGCTTTTCGTCGAGCTTGGCGCGAATCGTCTTCACCTGCGCCTTGTACGGAGAGATGACGCCGATCGATCGCCCGGAACCGAGCTCGGGAAACCGCTTGAGCATGTTTTGAATCAAACACACGCAAAAGTCCGCCTCTTCGTCGTTCGCCCACGAGTGTCCGGACGTCGAGCGCTCCTTGCCCTTGACGTCAAAAAACACAAATGGACGAAACGCCGAGTACGCGTGCCAAGGACGCGCGTTTAGCGTCGCCATGTCCGGCCCGTCCTTTAATACGTCGTCGTAAAAGCATTTCGACGGAAACTCGCGGATCGCGGGGTGCATTCTGTATTGCGTCTTGAGCACGTGCACGGGATAGCCGCAACGTTCGAAACGTTTAAACATGGACATGTCGTAATCGTTGGCGACGGCGGTGTTGCTCAACACGGTGGCGGGCAATTGTCGAGGATCACCGACGAGAAACACCTGTTTCGCGCCGTGACAGAGCGGAATGAGCGTGGACGGCTCGACCGCCTGCGCCGCCTCGTCGATGATGACGGCGTCGAATTGTTTCGTCATTCGGGAAAACATACCGGCGCCGCTGTACGAGAGCGTGCTGCACACCACGCTCGCCTCGTCGAGGATCGCTTGTTTCAACTTTTCTCGCTCCACGGCGGCTTCGAAGCGACGGACGGAGTCGACGTGCGCTCCCAATTCTCCGAGGCGCTGCGAGACGAGCGTGTCCATGCTCACCGACTCCACCGAGTGGTGCACGTTGATGCCGACGCGCACCAGTGTCGGCGAATACGTGGCGCCCGTGGCGTTGAATAAACCGTTCTGCATGATGCGCAGCACCATTTCGTCCAACGCGCTATTCGAAGGCGCGCATACAAGAATCTTTGAACGCTTGTACGCCTTGGTTCCCAAGACGACTGGCGCGACGCAGTCGACGGCGGCGCCCGCGCGCGACTCGGCGACGAGCGCGCTCGACGGCGGTGCGTCGCGAGGATTCATCGCGCCGCTCATCCACGGCGCGGCTCGGCTCCACGCGTCTCGTTTCTCTTCCGCCGTCATCACCGCGCGCGATTCGCGCATGGCGGCGTAGTGTTTAAAATCAATCTCCGTCTTGGACGACGAATGCGGAACGGCGTGCAACAGCGCCGAGAGCAAGGAGAGAATCGTGCGCGTCTTTCCCGTTCCCGGCGGTCCTTGAATCAACACCAACGGGTCGTGGCTCAGCGCCGTCTTCGTCGCGTCCACCTGCGACTCGTTATTCGCGCGTTCGATGGCGCTCTGTAAACCGGGAGGTAGCGTCCACGCGTCCGCGTTCGCCGCCGACGCGCCCTTCGACGCCGGCGTCCCGCTCAACACGACGGACGCGTAGGGAAGCGACGGAAAGGCGTGAATTGCCAACCACTCGCGCGTGACGGTGGAAATATTGGCTAAATACTTCAACTCCCAACACCGCTCGCCGTTCGACGCCGTCGACGTGAGCGCGTTGCGCATCGCTCGAAACCGTTCCGAATCGCCGTCGCTCGACGCGTTCGCGCTCGACACCATCGCTCGCCCCGACCTCGCTCGTTTCGTCCCCACCGCTCTCGTTGCGCGCTCGTCACGTTCGTCACTCGTCGCGTCCTCCGTCGACGCGTCCGGGAGATACAATCGCACGCGCACGCCTCCCGTCGCGTCCCGTCCCTCGACGACGCCCAACGCGCGCGTCCCCGACCGCGTCTCCTCACCCTTACCTCGTCGCACCAGCGCCACCAGATCGTTCTCTCGAAACACCGACTCCCCGTTTTCGTCCACGTCTTCATCCACGTCCAGCGTGACGACGTGAAACGCATCCTCTTTCACCGAACGCGTCGCCGCCGCCCGCCTCGCGTTCGCCGCCTTCGCCTCGCGCGCGCCGCGCCTCGCGATCGCCGCGCACTCCTCGAGCGCGAGCGCCGCGTACGTGGAGACGTACTGACTCGACGACGCGAACGCGGTGGGCACGCGCGTCGCCGTCGTCGGCGTCGCGGGTCCGGCGTCGGCGGCGTCGACGCGCGCGTCGGTCGTCGTCTCGGCGTCGGTGGCGGCGGCGGCGTCCCGGGACGACGACGACGAGACGCCCGCGTCGACGTCCCATCGAAGGAGGACGCGGTGAAGCGCGGAGAGGTGTCGCTCGGCCGTCGTCGGTTGCGGCGCCGTCATGACGCCGCCGACGACGACGAGACGCGTCGACGAATGAGTGCGCGCGCGAATGAATGAACGAGTGACACCGAGGCGAGACGGACGGCAGACGGCGACGGCGACGATCGCGGCGCATCGCGACGATGGGGAAGACCTCGAGGCGCGCGCGCGAGGCGTCGGCACACGCGACGGCGATCGCGGGGACGACCGCGGTGGCGACGACGCAGAGGAGGGTGGTGAAGGCGAAGCGACCGAAAAAACGAGCGGGCGCGACGACGACGACGGGCGAGGCGGCGTCGACGGAAGAGACGACGACGACGACGACGACGACGACGACGACGAAAAAGAAGACGAAAACGACCGCGACCGCGTCGCCCGTCGTCGACGCGGTCGGAACGAAGACGAAGAAGTCAAGGATGAAAGCCAAATCAGCGACGGGGGCTGAGACGCCAAAGACGAAGACGAAGACGAAGACGAAGAGAAAGCGCGAGAAAGAGTCGCCGAAGACGACGAAAACGACGGACGATGGATCGTCTGAGGATGGTGAGATACCCGACGCGACGGCGACGGAAGAGGAGATGATGAACGTGGAGACGGCGGCGAAGAAACAAAAGACGCGTTTCGCGAAAACCGACGCGTCGGAGGAGAGCGACGACGACGGAGACGACGACGACGATGACGACGATGCGAGAGTAGAAGAACGAGGAAACGACGAGGAGGCAACCGTCGTGACCGAACAGGACGAACAGGAGAACGAGTGCGTGCGAAACATATTGCGTCAGCCGCGGTACTTTGACGACGATTACGAGGCGGCGGCGTTGCGATGTTTTCGATGCGGACAGGGTGGACACCGCGAGGCGGAGTGCACGCTTCCGGCGAAGAAAAAAGCGTGTCACCTGTGTGGGTTCACGTCGCACGTCGCGCGCGATTGTCCGCACGGTTTGTGTTTCAACTGTCTCACTCCCGGTCACCAGAGTCGAGACTGTCCGTACCAGCGCGGTTCCGGTCGCGACGCCCAAAAGCTGTGTTGCCTCAGGTGCGGTAAATCGGGACACGTGGTCGCGGACTGCGTCTACAGATTCGACGCGAGCGATCTCGCGCAGATTCACTGTTACGTCTGCGGTTCGTTCGGACATCTGTGCTGCGCCCCGCAAGACTCGCAGCCTCCGGGACAGCCGAGTTGTTGTCGATGCGGCGCCGAGGGCCATCTCGACCTCGCGTGCGCGCACTCTCGGAGAGGATTCGGCGGAGGCGGTGCCCCCGAATTTGCGTGTTTCCACTGCGGCGAGCGCGGTCACATCGCCCGCGAGTGTCCGAAAAGTTCGCGAGGTCCGTCCGCGCAACCGCCGGTGGACTTTTCGAGAGCGCCGCAAACCTTCGCCGTGGGTTCGTACAGAGCCCCGGGAGGCGGGAACGGAGGCGGGAGTTGGCGAGGCGGCGGCGGCGGCGGCGGCGGCGGACGAGGCGGACACGGCGGTCGAGCGTCCTCCGGTCCATCGCGAGGGTACGCCCAAAAATACGGCGGCGGACGGGGACGGAGACCGACGAACACGGGGGCGAACTGGCGAGGCGGCGGAGGCGGAGGCGGAGGCGGCGGTTGGGGCGGCGCGCCCCCGCCGCCCCAGCGAGGTCGACGATGGTAGGTTATAAAAACAGGTGTTTTAGGTGAGTGTAACATAGCGGTTAATTCGGCTACTTCTAAATAAAGCGCTCGTCTCGTTTCCGGCGTGGCGTAAAAATGAGGTGTAGTACGTACACGGAACGCGGAGACGGGACGGCGCCGCGACGTCACCGACGCGAGAGTTTACGCACGACGCACTCTCTGCTCACGGCGACGTATCTTTTCAATACCTTTTTCAATTCCTTCAGACGATCTTCGAGCTCTTCAATGGATCCCGGTCCTCGGCGCAGCGCCTCGTACTGCTCGTTGACGATGGATTCGCGCATCGTCTCGCACGTGTGCTGAATCCCCTCCGCACCGAGCGTCGACGACGCCCCACGAAGTTTATGCAGCGTCGCGCGCGCCTTCTCCGTCTCCTCCGTCGTACACGCCCCCTCCGTCTTCAACAACTCCCTCAGTTCCTCGAGCATGCTCTGCGAATCGTCGCAGTACATGTCGACGATGTCCTCCATAAAGTCGGGCTCCGACTCTGTCTGTAAATCCAACAACTCGTTAAACTGCGCTCGATTCAACAGATTACTCGCCGGATCGAACGCGTGATTCTCCATGGCGACCAAAGAGGACATCAACGCCTCGTCGCTCATGCTCGTCGCCTCGTCGCTCGCGCTCCGCGCGTCGTCGCTCGCGCTCGCCTCCTCGGCGCTCGCGCTCGCCTCCTCGGCGTCCCCAACCTTTTCCTTCACCCTCGCCTCCCCCCCTCGCCCCTCGCGCTTTCTCCTCTCGTCGACGTCCTCCGCCTTCGACATCGCGTCTACCTCCTCCTCCTCGTCCTCGTCTCACGCGCGCGCGCGCGATCGAATCGAATCGATCGAACCGATCCGTCGCCGCACCGATCCGTATCTTTGTCCCGTCCTCGTCTCGACGACGGGCGCGTCCTTCGCGTCGACGACGTCGGTCGAGTCGAGGACGAGGACGGTCGAGGACGTGACGCGCGACGGAGAGAGAGAGCCGCGCGTCGACGCTCTCGCGCGGACGATTCACCACCACCACCGCGCGCGCGCGCGTCGTCGAATGAATCAGAATCAATCAATCATCCATCCTCCGCCATCGCGTCCCATCGTCGCGCGCCTCGGTCCGTATCCCCCCAAGGTCGATCGGCGTCGATCGAGTGATCGATCGATTCGATCGATCGAGTCGGCATCGATCGATCGATCACTCGATCACTCAATCGATCGATCGATCACTCGATCACGACAGTTACGCCCGCGTGCGTGCATCCGCCCCAGGGACCGATGTAGTACACATGGGCCGATGTAGTACACTGTAGGGACCGATGTA
>Ga0181576_10003992_pt1 | contig 10748 bp, 6 predicted proteins | sample 101ome_22_FD_132464 | JGI IMG/M metagenome (GOLD analysis project Ga0181576, IMG submission 132464) | Coastal salt marsh microbial communities from the Groves Creek Marsh, Skidaway Island, Georgia - 101412BT metaG (megahit assembly) | ecosystem: Environmental > Aquatic > Marine > Intertidal zone...
ACAGCAGCCGCTCGGCGATCAGTTCGTCCAAGGTGTGTGGTTTGGTCCGGAGCCGCTCGCGCAGGGTGGCGCTGCGCTGTTCAATTTTATCGGCAAAGGCTGCAAGATCCGCGAGCATACGCGCGCGATCGGTATAAACGCCGCGATGATGCGATGTGATCCAGGCGCGGGCATCAAGCTCGGGTAACTTGGCAAGCGTCTCTCGAAATTCCGGCAGTGACGACGTAGCGTCAGCGTAGTAGGGTCCAAAGCCGGTCAGATCGATATCGCCTATAAATGCGACGCCCTCCTTCTCCACGTAGAGTATCGAGTGGCCACGGGTATGCCCCGGCGCATGAATGGCCTGCACTGTGACGCCGCCCAGATCCCAACATTGGCCGTCTGTGTAAGCGATGGCGTCGGGAATGGGCTGATAAAAAAAATGCGCCTCGATCTCGCTGAACATGGCCGCCATAACATCATCAGGAAGCCCTGCGGCGCGCTGGTACCCCTCGCGCGATCTGGCCATATCGAGATCTGCTTCGTGCACATAAACCGGTCGGTCCGGAATCAGATGCAGTCCGGTGGTGTGATCTTCGTGCACATGCCCCTGAATTGCCAGATCGCAGCTGCAGAAGATTTGTCCCAGCGTATTCGCGACCAGCGGGCTGTCAAAGGCGGCGCGTTCGCTGCGTCCGGTCACAATCACCTGATTGCCGTCAGGATATTTTCCATTCTTTTCGCCGCTGTAAACAGTGACGGATCCAAATTCAAAACCAGCCTTCATAACCGAATGGAGTACCTGTCTGTATTGTCGGGGATAGTTGCTGAGATCGGCATGATAACTGCGCCCAAGGGTTGCTGCACGGTTTTGCTTGCGTTTATATTCAGCGGCTCATTTTCCAAGAGATAAGCTTGATGAAACCAGAGACGATTGCACTGCACCACGGCTACAAAAGCGAGCCCACCACGAATGCTGCGACAACACCGATCTACCAGACGACATCTTATACGTTCAACAACACGCAGCACGGCGCCGATCTGTTTGATCTCAAGGTAGAAGGCAATATCTACTCTCGGATCATGAACCCGACCAATGGGGTGCTGGAGGCGCGTCTGGCTGCGCTTGAGGGTGGTATTGGCGCATTGACCGTTGCGTCCGGTATGGCTGCCATCCGTTACGCGATCGAAGCCATCGCTGAGGTTGGAAGCAATATTGTCAGCACATCGCAACTCTATGGCGGCACCTACAACCTGTTCGCGCATACGTTTCCACGCCAAGGTATAGAGGTTCGATTTGCTGCGGCAGACGATTTTGAAAAAGCCGCAGCGCTGATCGATGAAAACACCAAAGCCTTGTTCTGCGAATCGATCGGAAATCCGGCGGGCAATGTCGTTGATATTCAGCGATGGGCTGATATTGCGCACGCCGCGGGCGTACCCTTGATCGTCGACAATACCGTTGCGACGCCTTACCTGTGTCGAGTGTTCGATCATGGCGCGGATATCGCCGTGCACTCGTTGACCAAATATATCGGCGGACACGGCACGACGATTGGCGGTGCCATCGTTGATTCGGGTAAATTCGATTGGGTTGCAAACAAAGACCGTTTCCCGGTCATGAATACGCCGGACCCGTCTTATCACGGCGTGGTCTTTTCTGAAGCGCTCGGTCCTGCTGCGTTCATCGGACGTTGTCGGGTTGTGCCGTTGCGCAACACCGGCGCTGCGCTGTCGCCGCATAGCGCGTTTTTGCTGATGCAGGGGCTAGAAACCCTGACCTTACGCATGGATCGCCACTGCGAGAACGCAATGGCCGTGGCGACTTACTTGCAAGCGCATCCCTTGGTTTCGTGGGTGAATTACGCGGGGCTCGACGCCAGTCCGTATCGTGACAACTGCGTGCGGATGTGTGGCGGCAGAGCCTCGGGAATCCTGAGTTTTGGCATCAAGGGCGGCGCTGTAGCCGGCGGAAAGTTCATCGATGCGTTACAACTCATTCTGCGCTTGGTGAACATAGGCGACGCAAAGTCATTGGCCTGCCATCCGGCAACGACCACGCATAGACAGCTGAGCCCGACGGAACTTGCGTCGGCGGGTGTGTCTGAGGATCTGGTCAGACTCTCCATCGGTATCGAACACATCGATGACATCATCGCTGATATCGAACAGGCGCTGGAGGCCAGTCAGGTCTGAACGCGGTCACTTCTCGACCGGAGTCAGCGGTGGACGACACAGTTAGTGTCGATCTGCCGCTGGCAGCCATCATTGCTATCTGGCGAGCACACTGGTATTTTCGGTTTCGAAAATTCTTTTGAGGTGTGCTATGCCAGCGTTGTCCCACTCTTCAGCACGGATCGCACTGAAATCGATGATGTCGAGATCGGTCCGTATTGTCTCTACCGCCTTCTTTTTGGGGCTTTGCGGTGTTGCTGCGCTGGCCACTGCCTCAAGCGCAAACACCTATGATGTGGTGATCAGTGGTGGTCGCGTTATGGATCCGGAGACCGGATTCGACGCGGTGGCGAATGTTGGTATCAGTGGAAACAAGATAGCAATCATTAGCCAGGACGACTTGCACGGGGCTCGTGAAATCGATGCGACCGGACAGGTCGTAACCGCGGGATTTATTGATCAACATTTTCACTGGACCCGTCCACTCGGATACAAGTTGGCGCTCAGGGATGGGGTCACAACCGCGATGGATTGCGAAGCAGGGACGCTTGGATCGCTGGTCGATCGCTACTACGCGCTTCATAACGGATCGAGTCAACTCAACTACGGCACTGCGGTGTCGCACGAACTTGGACGGGTCAGCGTGCTCGATGGTGCTGACTTTATGGATGCGACAGAGGGCCTGGCTTTAGGTTCTCGCAGAGGTGAGAGGTGGGCGTCGGCGATACCGGATCCCCAAGAGATGCAAGCGCTTATGCGCAGTGTGGACGAGGGGCTTCGTGCCGGTGGTATCGGTGTTGCATCCACCCTGGGTTATATGCCCGGCGCCAGCGCGGCTGAGCTGTTCGAGCTGCAAAAACTGGCTCAGCGCTATGGACGAGCGACTTTTGTGCACACGCGCCACACACCGGGCACCGAGACCACAGAAGTTAATGGCGCCCAGGAGATCTTAGCCAATGCCGCGTCCATTGGTGCGCCAGCCTCCATCAGTCATATCAATAACCCCGGTTGGGAGGTGGTTCAGGCCCTGTTGGTGGGCATGCGGGAACAGGGGCATAACGTTTGGGGCGAGTATTACCCCTATGCAGCGGGCTCCACAACGATCAATGCTCAATTTCTGCGGCCTGAAATCTGGAAGAACAAGCTGGGTAAGCGCTATGAAGACACACTTCAGGATCCAAGCACCGGGAAATTTCTGAGTGAGGCAGAGTATTTAGAGGTCCTGAGCGCCGATCCAATGCGCGTGATTATCCTGCATAAAATGCCGGAAGCGGAGATCATCAATTGGGTGCGATTACCCGGTATCGTGATGGCGAGCGACGCCATGCCAGTTCCGACGGCTGACTTTCATGCTCAAGCATGGGATACCCCCTATGATGAGATTCCGAATATTCATCCTCGTGGTGCCGGCTCTCGTGGTAAGAGCTTGCGCTTGGCGCGAGAGGCCGGAATACCCTTAATGGATGTTTTAGCAACATTTAGTTACAACCCCGCTAAATATTTGGGCAACACGGGTCTGCAGGCAATGCAAGTGCGAGGACGAATGCAGGAGGGCATGATTGCCGATGTGGTTGTGCTTGACCCGCGTACGGTGACAGATCGGTCTACCTACGAGCGGGGCTCCGTCCCAACCACGGGCATTCACTACGTACTGGTGTCGGGAGAGGTCGTTGTCGATCAAGAGCGTGTGTTGCCCGATGTGTTTCCGGGGCAGCCGATTCGATTTACCGAGATGAACTGATGCGTGTGTTGCCAGCAACAACCGCTAAGACGATATTGACGATCTAATCATCAAATAGGACAAACCTGATATGACAGCACCAACGTTCGGGCCAGTAGGTCAGCCACCGACCTTGCCATCGGGTGCGACTGCGCCACTGTCGCCTGCCTTCGCTGCCAATGGATTACTGTTTTTGTCTGGACAGTTGCCGTTTCGCACAGACGGATCGCTGGAGACGGGAAGCATTGAGGCGCAGACACGGCAATGCCTACTCAACATTGAAACCGTTCTCAAAGAACAGGGCCTCGATCGTAGCGCCATTGTTAAAACCACAATTTGGTTGACCGACGTTGCCGATTTTGCCGGCTTTAATGCCGCCTATGCGGAGTTCTTTGGGCAAACCTTTCCCGCGCGGTCAACGGTGCGCTCTGATTTGATGTTGCCCGGTGCCCGGGTAGAAATTGAAGTGGTTGCTGCCGCGGTTTAACCGCGAATTTTGAGCTTGAGTTTTGTGTTTTGAGGTTTGAGCGTGGTCTCCCGGAGCGTTTATGTCCGAGTCTAATGTCGCTGGAGTGATTGGAAAGCGATTGCGTGAAATCCGCAAGGCGAATAATTGGCGACTTGCCGATGTCGCCGAGCGAACCGGCATTTCAGTCGGAACACTGTCCAAACTGGAAAATGCCAAGACCGATCTTAACTTCACCTCAGTTAATAAGCTTGCCTCGGGTTTGGGGCTGCGTGTAACCGACTTTACGCATCCCAAAGAGGAGCCGGTTGGCCAGCGCACGCTGCATCGCAAGCATTCTGGTGTGCAATTTGAAACCGCCGACCTGGACTATGAGGTCTTGTGCAGTGACCACAGCCACTCTCCGCAGGGCTACCTGAGGGGGCGCGTCAAGGCGAAGACACTGGACCCGGAATTACCGTGGCATCGCCACAACGGGCAGGAATTCTTGTTCGTCATTTCCGGAAAGCTAATGCTGTATACCGAATTCCACAAACCGGTCGAGTTGAATGCCGGGGACAGCATTTTGTTTGACTCATCCATGGGGCATCACTACGTGAGTCGCGGACGCAGTCCGGCAGAAATCCTTATCGCGATGTCGCTGGAAGGCTACGAAAACATTTCGGATACCTTTCGGGTGTCGCGAAAATAACACTCCAACCGGTGCCGGCTTGATCCAAGGCTTTGTTGAACGCGTTGAGGGTACGTTGGCAGGCCCAGCGGGGCAGGTGGCGCTAAACCGACCGCTCAGAGCCCTGTTGATCGCGATCATCCTCGGCGTTAGCGCTGCGTTTTCGTCTCTTGGGATTGTGACTCTTATCGGCGAGGGCTACTCGCTACTCGCCTTGGGCTTCGGATTGGTCTACATACTGCCACTTTTAGTTCGAGGCTGGCGATATTTTAAGCTCGGTTGATCCGAAGGTCTTGACTCCGGGCGCAGACCTCCATAATCTCCACATCCCTCCGCTCGTAGCTCAGCTGGATAGAGCACCAGGCTTCGAACCTGGGTGTCGGGAGTTCGAATCTCTCCGGGCGGGCCATAACCGAAGAAGGCTCCGTTAGGGGCCTTTTTTTTGGTCGTGGCGCGGTTGGCAATAAAAATAATGTCGAAAAGTAGATGTACGGAAGCGACTAAGGCGTCCGTAACGCGAATATACAATGACCTACTCACAGATCTTCTTCAGCTACTTCGTTCCGACTGGGCTCTTTTTGATTATGGCCGGACTGGGTCTCAGCCTATCGATTGCTGATCTGCTGCGCGTCGTTCAAATGCCCAAAGCCGTGATCATAGGGCTGGTCGGGCAAATGATTCTGCTGCCATTGTTCGCGTTCATGCTGGCATTTGTGTTTGAGCCAAGCCCGGTGATTGCCATTGGTTTGATTTTACTGGCGGCGTGTCCAGGTGGGGTGACATCCAACGGCTATGTGCTGGTCAGTCGGGGAGACGTTGCGTTATCGGTTACTCTCACTACCATTTCGAGCTTGCTGACCGTGGTGAGTATGCCTCTGCTGGTTTATCTGGCGTTCAATACTTTCGCGTCCGAAGGCGTTGATTACGAGGTTCCGCTTGCGACTATCGTCAAGTCGCTCGCATCAATCACGCTCTTGCCGATCGCCGGCGGTATGCTGTTTAGAAAATGGCAGCCGGCGTTTGCAGAGCGATTGCAAGAGCCGGTTCGAATCATGGCATTCGCCATGCTGGTCATGGTGATCGTCGGCAATACGATCAGCAGCTTCGATACGCTCGTGGAGCACTTGTTTGAAACAGGGCTTCTTGCCGCCATTCTGAACGTCGGCGCGCTCGCAATGGGTTACGGTTTGGCGAAGGTCTTTGGCATGTCGGTGGAACAGACGATAACGCTGACCTTTGAGATCGGAATTCAGAACCTGTCACTGGTGCTGACGCTTGCGATGGCGATACTCGGTCGACCTGAATACGCCGTATTCGCGCTGGTTTATGCACTGTTTATGAAATTCACGTCGCTTGGTTTTCTGGCGTATTCGCGGCGATCGCTCGAAAGCGGGTCGCGCTGACATTGCACAACCGGCAGCCCATGTCGGGCTGCTCGGTTGGTCCGCAGGTGCTGCCGCTAATCGGCCCAGTGCACGATGATGCGCCGTTGCTCCGCACCCTCGCGTGCCAGACGCTCGGCGTCTTCGCCAAATAGCGCTTCGATTTTTTCGCGCTTGATTTTCAGTGTTGGGGTCAGCACTTCGTTCTCAATGGTCCAAGGCGTTTTGGATAGAATAACCGCGCCAATGCGCGCATGCTTTTCGATCTGCTGATTGATGTTTTCTACCGTTGCGATGGCTGCTGATTCGACAGCCTCTTTGTCCAAAGCGCGGGCGGGTTCGTTGAGCACGCTGACCATGACGGTCTTTGCATAGCCACGCCCGAGCAAACATTGCTGCTCGGAATGTGGGTTATCGGCATACATGCCTTCGATCGGTGGCGGGGCCACAAATTTGCCCTGAATCGTCTTGAAGTAGTCCTTCACGCGCCCCGTGATATACACGAAGCCATCATCGTCTATACGTATCTTGTCGCCTGTGTGCAGCCAGCCGTCTTTCCACAGCTCGGCGGTTTTCTCTGGCTGATTGTAATAACCGGGTGTGCAACCTGATGCTCTGATCAGTAGTTCATCATCGTCGCCACATTTGACCTCGACTTCGCCTGCAGCCTGTCCGACGGAACCGATGCGACGGTTGTTTGGATCTGTGACGATCAGCCCCATCGCCTCGGTTTGACCAAAGCCTTCGCACAGCTTCAAGCCGACCGAGTCCCACCAATGAATCAGTGGAGGCGGCGTCGGTGCGGCTGCGGTCAGACAGTAATCAACCTCATCGAAACCGAGCGTTTTGAGTATTGTTTTTTGTATGTTTTCTTTGTCGTGTGCGAGTGCGGCATTGAGCGCCTCTGCGCCACCGAATTTCGCAATAACACTTTGCCGCAGCTGTTCCCAGACGCGCGGTGGGCCAAAGAATACATGCGGTCGGCAGGCTGGCAGATCGCGCCCCAGTGTCTCCAATGATTCGTTGAACCATATTTCGCCACCGGTGTTGATGGACGAAAATGCGACGATCTGGCGCTCTGCAATATGCGAGAGCGGCAGATACGAGAAATATCGGGGCTGCGCTTGCTGGGTAAACATATCTTTGCAGCGACGCATCGGCACAAGATTTGATTCATGTGTCTGGATCACACCCTTTGGCATTCCCGTCGTACCCGATGTAAATACCAACGAGACGACGTCATCCGGTCTGGGTTCGTAGCTTGGGCGGTCAGCGGGCGCTGCCGCGACGATGTCCTCCCAGCGCTGGTGAGGAATATCACAGTCGACGCCGGGTAATGTGATGATCACGATCCCATCGGGTAGCACAGTGCGGATTGCGTCCCAGTTGGTTGTTTCGCCAAGGAACAGGGCTTTGGTCTCGGTAAAATCCAAAATGTACTGTGCAGTGGTTGCTGTGTGCGTGGTAAACAGCGGCACTGAGATATTTCCGGAGTGGATGATCGCCATATCGGCCATCACCCAATGGGCCCGATTGCGCGATAACAGCGCCATCCGTTGACCAGAGCCGAATTGCGCCTCCAGCCAGGCGGCGGCGCGATCGACTTCAGCGACGGCAGGCGCCCAGGTAAAGTGCTGTTCACCTGTTCCGCTTAAATCGCGCATCCATATTTTGTCGGGTTGAATTGATGCCCAGTGACGGCCTTGTTCTGTCAGCGTCCCAAATTCCATGCTTGAGAGTCCTCAATATTTGTGGCGAACGGTTACGGTCGGCACAGGATAACGTGATTGAGGGCGCTCGGACAATTTGGCTCTTTACACGTGACAGCGAAGCGCTACCATGGTCAGCTCAAACGATAACAAGGATCCGCGATGACACCGCAAGAAGAGCCCATCAGCCCGGGTAAGAAATACGCTTTAAAAATGCTGTCCTTGATGGAAACCGACCCCCAAATAGCGGCGTTGCTGCCGTCGGAGGAAATAGGGCAGGCGATTCTGGAGGCACCGACACTTGAAGCGGTGTACGAGTGCGTGTTTACCGGATATGCCGAGCGCCCGGCGCTCGGCGAGCGCGATTATACGATTGAAAAAGATCCGCTCAGTGGAGCGTATCGGCGACATTACTTGCCACGCTTTTCCGATATCACCTACGCGGAATTTCGATCGCGTACCCAGGCCCTGGCAATGGCGTGGCGACATCATCCGCTGCATCGCGTGGCGCGCGATGAGATGGTTTGCATCATGGGCTTTACCAGCCTCGATTTTATGGTGGTTGACTTTGCCTGCACCTATGCCCAGGCGGTCACGGTGCCTCTGCAAAGCGCGACATCTGGCGGAGATCTGACCCAAATTTTTCGGAACGTGGAGCCGGTGACGCTGGCCACGACGATCAGTGATCTTGAGGTGTGTACGCGGCATGCGATCGAAAACGGCGCAATGCGCAGCCTGATCGTTTTCGGATATGACGCTCGCGACGATCACGAGCGCGCTCAATTCGAGCAGGCCCAAAAAGCGATTGCCGCGAGTGGTGTGCCGACGACCTTGGTGACGCTGGACGAGCTGCTTGAATATGGACGTGCCTATCAATGGCAATCGCTGGAGCCGCATCCTGAGGGCCAGCAACGAATGGCTGCGATCATTCACTCATCGGGCAGCACAGGGACGCCGAAGGGCGCTGTGATTCCGGAGGAAGCGATCAAAATGAACTGGGAAATTCGGCCGCGACAGCTTCCTATTCTGACCCTGTGTATCGCGCCTCTTAACCATCTGTTGGGGCGTATGGCGCCGGTCTTTGCAATGCGCCTCGGGGGCACCGCCTATTTCACCCTAAAAGCGGATATGTCCACGCTGTTCGAAGATTTACGAATTGTTCGACCGACCTACATGAATCTGTTTCCGCGCATTCTGGAAATGATCTACCAGCATTATCAGAATGAGGTTGCCAGAGCGGTGCGCGCAGGCGAGGGAACAGAGACCGAGGTTCGGGAGCGAGTCGCTGCCGAGATGGGGAAGAGTTACCTCGGTGATCGGTTGCGTGGAGCCTCGCTGGGGTCGGCTCCGACCTCTAAAGCGGTCAAGGATTTTATCGCGCAAACCTTCGATATTCGCCTGAGTGAAGCCTATGGCAATACCGAATCGGGAAGCGGTGGGCTGACACTCGATGGGAAGGTGCAGCGACCGCCGGTGAGCGAATACCGGCTCAGAGACGTCCCGGAGCTCGGGTACTACACCACTGACAAGCCCTATCCCCGGGGTGAGTTTTGTTTCAAGGCGCGCGGAAGCATTAGTCGCTATTTTAAGTCGCCCGAGGCAACGGCGGCCTTGTTTGATGAGGATGGTTTCTCGCGCACCGGCGATATCGTCGAAGAGCGCGCGCCCGACCAGATCGTCGTGATTGACCGGCTCAAAGATGTACTGAAACTGTCTCAGGGCGAGTACGTGGCCGTTGGTACGCTTGGAACCGTATTCGAAGCCGGAAGCGCGATTATCAAACAGATTTTTATCTACGGTAACAGTCTGCGCGCATATTTGCTGGCGGTTGTTGTCCCGGATCTGGAGGTCGCTGTTGCAGCACTTGGTGAAGGTTACTCCGAGCCTGAACTCAAGACCTATATCCGCGATGAGATGCAGCGTGTGGCGCGAAAAGAGCAGTTAAAAAGTTTCGAGGTGCCGCGAGACTTCATCCTGGAAAACGAGGCGTTCAGTCAGGAAAATGGTCTGCTCTCAAGCGTTCGAAAACGACTGCGTCCCGCGCTTAAACGCAAGTATGGCGATCGGCTGGAGGCCTTGTATGAGCAGCATGAAAATGCACAGGAAGCCGAACTCGATGCGCTTAAAGATCCGGCGTCATCGCTGACTACAACTGAAAAGCTGCAAAAACTTCTTCAAATAAATCTCAAGCTCGATCACGTTGATGTGAGCAAACCTCGCACCTACGTCGAGATGGGTGGTGATTCGCTTGGCGCCGTGTTGCTGTCGATGGCGATCGAGGAGGTGTTCGGTGCCGAGATCGCTGCGCATATTTTGTTGAGCCCGACTGGCAACGTTCAAAAATGGGCGGCTTCAATCGAATCCTCGCTCAAAGGGGAATTGGATCGCCCAAGCTTTGAGAGCGTGCATGGCAAAGGCGCCGTTCGCGTGCATGCGGCGGACCTCAGGTTGGAGCGTTTTCTCGGTCCAGCATTACTGTCATCGGCAGAGCATGCCGCTGCGCCGGTCGCAACTGCCAAGACGGTGCTGTTGACCGGCGCAAATGGATTCTTGGGGCGCTGTGTTGCGCTGGAATGGCTTGAAAAGCTCGCTCCGATTGGCGGGCGTTTGGTCTGTCTGATTCGTGCAGGCAACGACGAGGCTGCCA
>Ga0181576_10004016_pt1 | contig 10722 bp, 6 predicted proteins | sample 101ome_22_FD_132464 | JGI IMG/M metagenome (GOLD analysis project Ga0181576, IMG submission 132464) | Coastal salt marsh microbial communities from the Groves Creek Marsh, Skidaway Island, Georgia - 101412BT metaG (megahit assembly) | ecosystem: Environmental > Aquatic > Marine > Intertidal zone...
GGTCACGCTGCCGGCGACGGTGATGTTTGACTACCCGACGGTGGCCGCTCTCGCCGATCACATCGCCAGCGAGCTCCGCGAGATGGGCGGCGCCGCTGAGCTGGCGGAGGAGGCTGAGACTGATACTGAGGGCGTGTCTCAGGAATCCGAGATCGAATCTGAGGACGACACCGAGGGTGTTTCGACTGCTTTGGTGCCTGAATTGGACAGTGTGACTGCTGGGTTCCTTGACTTTAAGCTGCCGAGGCTCAAGGCGCCTTCACTTGGCCGTGCCTCCGGCAGATTGCGTGCTCGGGTGTTCGTCATTTGTGGATCTATGGGGTCTGCGGCGCATCTTGCTCACTCCATGTCGGTCGCTGCCCCTCAAGGTGTCGAGTTTGTCGCTCTTGAGCGTCCGGCAGCCCTCGGCGAGTCCAGGGCGGGCCTGCCTGTCATGTCTGTTCTTTTTTTGGTTAAATCTATTTGCCCTCTCCACCCCATATTTTTTTTCCTCCAACTTCCGCAGGGCGAAAGGTTGAACCGTCTCAGATTCTTTCGCAATTTATTGTCGAAGCCACTGAGAAGATCGAGCGGATATCGTCGGATGGGGTTCCCTTTTCCATCGTGGCCTACAGCTTGGGAACGACCGTGGTGCCTTACCTGGTGGATCGGATTTCGATCACGCCCGCTCTCGTCGTTCTTGCGGTTGGCGCCGGTCCTGCCAGCTGGGGGAGCGCGAGGTTGTCGGACAGGTCGACTATTCCGACGATGGCTCCAGGCAGATTGCGTTGGTTCCTTGGCAAGGCGATCCAGAAGATGAAGCGCAGCGTCAACAATGACGTTCTCGTGAGTCTCGAGATGCTCCATGTCGACTCATTCTTCGCTTCACTCCGTCGAGTGAACACGCCCCATATTCGATTGTTGCTGGAACAGACTGAGGGGGCGACGCGAGAGCGTTTGGTTGCCATGAAAGACATGTTTGTACAAGAGGGGCACATGGTTCGGTCTACCCTGGATTCTCGTTGCATTGGTCCGGAGGGGCGGCGTATCACGATGAAATGCCGTGTGCTCACGCTGGAGGCTTCCAAGGACGCGACGAAGCGGGCTGGATGGGACACGAGTGCCAAGTCGTGGAAGGACTTCGTTGGTCGTGGGCTCCACACCCATGTTATTGTCCCCGAGTGGGACAGCCACATGGCCGGTGCTACCACTCATTCCGCATCTTTTGGGCAGCTAGTTAGCCTGCAAACCCTCGAGGCGACGATCTTTCAGCCGCATAGGCGGCGTGCCGAGCTTCAGCCCGCGGGCCCAGTGGCATCGTGACGAGCACGGGTTTGCGTGGCTTGAGGGACTAGCCGAGGAGGCAAATAGAGTGCTAGATCGGGATAAACAAAATAGACGGTCAGGGTTAGTGAGCTAGTAGGGCAGAGTTAACGTTGCGCGGAGCTCAGGTTCTACCGCCTCCCCCCCGCTCCATTATCACCCGTTCCGACGCCCAAGAGCAGCGATTCGCTCGACAGGTAGACGCGGTTCTGCGCGTTGGCCACCGTATCGGCAATCTGCGCGGGAAGGCGTGAAAATGATGGTCGGGGGGTTTTGTTTACGCATCCACCAAGCGCGAACAGCAGCAATAGCGCGAACGACCCCGCCGCACCAGAGCCCAACCACCTCCCGGAATCGCGCAACCGCAGACCCACCTCGCGAGCGGCCTCGATCCTGCGAAGCGTGAGGAAGGCCGGGTTCTGGCTGATGGCCTCTCCGATAAGACGCGCAGACTGAGCCTCTCCCTGCGCTTGGATGATGGAGCGCTCCTTCTCCTGCTGCGCCTTGACCACGATAAACTTGGCCCTCTGCGAGGGTCGAAATGGCGACGCGGGAGGGCGGGATCGGCGGTGAGCGAGCGAAGCGGCGGGCTGTATGGGGCGCGCGAGGGTGATCGGTGGATGCCGCGGACAGCGGGAGGTCGTGTCTCGCCTCAGCCTCCTGCTGGGCGACCTGCTTGGCCTCAACAGCCGCGGTGTATTCCTTGCCGAAGGTTAGACCAGTGATGGCGACATCGTCCAGGATCATGTTGAAGGCCATGCAGCGCTCCGTGAGGATGCGGCGAATCTCGCGTGATACCATCTCTCGCTGGGTCAGCAGCTGGGACGCATTGTACTGCGCGATCACGGACTTGAGGGTCTGCGGGCGGAGGAGCGGGGGTGGTGCGGAAGTCAGGCGCAGGATACGACGGGACCGGAGGTGGGCGGGGGGTTCGGTTTCGCGCGGACGCTCGGCAACTGGGTCGCTTGGGCCGGGGGAGCGCTTGGGCGGCACACTCCCCCCGGGCAACGCGCTGCCCCACTCTTCCCGGTCTCAAGTACGGCACATCGGCGCTCGCCTCGTGAATGAGCGACGGGAGGACGCGCTCAGCGTAGTCCTTCCCCAGGCGCCGGTAGACCTCAGGCAGCTGGGCTGGGTTCGGCCGGGTGAGCACCCGGAGGCCCAGGTTGACCGTCTGGAGGTCGCGGGACCCCGATGCTGACTGAATGGTATTGGGGCGCGCGCGGACGTCGTAGGTGATGGCGCGCTCGAGCCCTGGAATCAAAAAGTGCGTGCCCTCTCCGTAAATCTGCGTGCCGTGGAAGAGGGGGGGGAGCGAGCTCGAGACAGGCCGGCAGTGGCGGCCACGGACGCCGGCGGCGCCCGCCTGGTGCCATCCAGGCGCTCACGCTGTGCGTTGGGACGCTCATTGACGCTTCCTGGAGCCTGACGCGATGAAAATTTCGATCTCAAGCGCGAACGCTCCCGCGACCGGCCGGAGGCGGCGGGGAGGCGCGCGGCCGGCGAGGCCGACGGGTGCACTCCGTCGAGAGCCGCCCTGGCCACGGGCGCGGTGCGGGACCCCCGCTCGCCTCGGACTTGATCCCCTGAAATCGGTTGAAGACGATGGCCCGGTGTCCTCCCTCGACGTTGAAGAGGGACAGGGCGACGCCATAGGCGAGGCCGGCAGCCGTCCCCACAAGGCCGACGGCCCGCCCGAGCCCGCCCGGAAGCGGGGGCAGCCTAGAGGCCGGCGTGCCCATCGAGTGGGGCCGACGAGACGACGGGATCTCACGCGTGTCAGGCTCGGGGGGGAAGATCAGGACGGGATTGATGGGACGGGGTCAACTCCGGGGTTCACCAACGAAGTCTATCTCAGGCCGTCACCTCCTCGGCGAGCGCGGAACGGGGAACGTCCTCCTCCTTGGGCTCGTGGATGACGACCTGGTCGGGCAGCGGCTTCCTCGGGCCGTTGCGGCCCGAGGGGTCGTGGGCCTTCATGATACGAACGGTGATGCCGAGCATGCCCTGGCGCATGAGCACGTTGCGCGTGGCGCTCTCGATGAAGTCGATCTTGGGCTGACCCGTCGAGATCATGAAGCCGTCCTTGAACTTCATCGCCTTTGCGCGCTGTGCGCGCAGCTTGCCCGCGATGACGACTTCGGCGCCAGTGGCACCGGCCTCCATGACGAAGCGGAGCACGCCGTAGGCGGCGCGGCGCACGGCGAGGCCTCCCAACAGCTTGTAGCGGAGGGACTCGCACTGCGCGATGGCGCAGAGGCCACGGTTGTCGACGCGCTCGGCGTACAGATCGACGGTGCCGACGGGGAAGTTGAAGCGCTTCTGCACGACGGACGTGAGCTCGCGGATGCGGCGGCCCTTCTCGCCGAGCACGCTCTGGGTGCGCGTGGCGCGGATGATGATCTCGGTCCGCATGGGGGTGCGGCGCACCTCGACGCCGGCGTAACCATCCTCGGCAAGTTCGCGCGTCAGCAGCTCGTTGAGCTCGGCGAAGAAGACGCCGTCGGCGACAAACTGCGCGCAACGCGGGGGCGGGGGGGCATGGGGTGGGAGCAGCCAGGTCGAGGGAGTGACGTCGCGACTCTGGGGCCGACGCGTGCGTTCTGAGTAGCCGAGCGCGCGACGAAGGCACTCGCGGCTCGGAGACGCGCGCGAAGGAGCCACGGGTCGTCCCATTCGGGGGCACGGGGCCGCCGTCGAGGGACCTCGCGCTCGCTCCGGTCCTCCCAGCGAGATTGATCAACAAAAAATGCGACTAGACCCCGATGAGCGCGCCCGGAGCCGAGAAAGACGGAGGAGGGAGGAGCGGGAGCCGGCGCCGCCGCCGCTCTTCGCTCTCCGCCGTCGCGCGGCGCGTCGCGCCAGTCAAGCGGGATCGAGCCGCGAGGCAGACCCTCGCGAGCGGGCGCGCGGGCGCTCAGCGGGATCGGGGGGGGTTGGGGGGGGGCGGCCGCCCCAGCCGCCACCGTCATTCTCGCCTTGCGCTTCTTGCTGATTTGGATGGACATGGCGGGCAGGGGGGAAATTCTAGGGGGCGGGGAAGGGAGTGGTTTCCTCCCGCGCTGGGAAGCAATTTACGTCCCGAAGGCGAACGCCTCGACCGCCCAACGGGCCCCGACGGCCTCACGGCAGGGTTGGCGAGGCCTCTCTCGTTCCTCTCTGGACCCCGGCCCCTCCACTGCACGGACGCGCTAAGGTATTGTCTCTTCGTGCTCTCTCGATCAAGATCTCAAGACGAAAAGCGTCTCACGCCGCGCCAGCTCCAGAAAGACCCTTCCTCTTCCCTCGACGCCTGGCCTGGGCTTCTTCTGCGCGGTTCCACGTTTCTTCTTGCCCGAGATTACCCCTCATTACCCCCATACTTTGCTATCGTTGGATCGATTGACCCAAACAAGTCGCGGATCTCAAGGCCCGCGCATCTTCGCTCAATCCGAACGGTCAATCGAGACGCTCTCTCGGGTGTTTGCACTCTCGCAGCTCGCAGTCGTTGCCCGAAGATGAGCGACGTCGGTCTCCTCGCAAGCCTTTTCTTCCTCCTTGCGAGTCGATGGAAATCACAAGCTCTCCCGCGTTCCGCGGCGAACGCTGATCCGACGCGCGCTGCTGTCGGGCAGGACGCGAGGTGCGCGCGTTGCTGTCCTCCCACCCTCCCACAACCCTAACCAATGCCTCCGCAGGCGGCAACCACGGTGAACGCTGGACCCTGTCAGACAGGGCCTAGCGTCGCAGCACTCTTTGGAGCGAGTCTCACTGACGTCAGCGGCAAAGTCGAGGTGTCACTGACTCTCCGCGCCACCCTACGTCGCCACAAGACAGGTGGCACTTCGATCCCCGAGCTCGGGGGTAAGGCCGAGAACACGACGTGTTTACTTTTGTCTGCTGGCACCGCAATCAAGGTTGAGGACGGCGACATTTCGACGACTCCCAGCTTCATCGTGTTGCCGGACGATGTCCAGATCGACGTTGGTGGCAGCAGTGGAGGAGATGCCGATGCCGCCACGTTTGTTAGACCAATCACACTGCTACCGGTGTCAAACCGACGCCTCGTCTCAACCGGGTGGACTATGGGCGTCAATGCTGTAAACTTTTGGTACCCTCAACAAACGCCCATACTAGCCTGTTCTCGAGACTCGACTGTGCAGTGCACATGCGGAATGGGCCAAGGGTACAATGCTGAGCATTGCAAATGGACTGAGGAGGACATCGACAACGTCATCGAGGCAGACTGGGCCAACGCTCTGGACAACCACGTGTTTCTGGAGCACCCTGCCCCAGCAGGGGCAGGGGTCGAGCCACCACTATCCTCGGATAGCTCGCTCTGGGTTTCTAGCGACGACTGGCTGAAGGAGGCTGGAGACTCCCTACCCGTCGGGTCTTTGGACTACTCGTGGTGCCGGGGAATGGGTCTCGATTCGAGCGAGTGGAAGACCTTTGACCCCGACTCGCCCGTGGACAACACAAAAAACCTGTGGCTGTGCTCGATTGCCATGTTTGGAGCCGTCGAGTTATACAGCATGGACATTCGCGAAGTTGCTGCCTCGTGCGCTGATGTGCAGAGCGACGGAGACCTCGTCAGCCTTGGGTTCACAATGAGCTCGGACGACATGGCGAGTCTTCCTTCATACACCCCGTTCGAGGGCGGAGGCGGTATCTTCAATTCTGAAGAATCATCACATATGCTCAACGGCTATGCTACCTATTGCCACGATCAAGGCATCGGAACCTGCACTATCTACGTCATGTATGGCGCGTCGCACCGTCCATATGCATACTACACCTCGAAGCCACGAACGGGCGAACACGGGGCCTTGCCGTGCCACCAGTCGAATTCGTGCGATCCCTCGAAAAAATACAATGATGACCCCAATGAATACACTGTGGAGTGGGACATCTCCATGAATGCCGTACCGGAGACTCACGAACCGTTCTACTCCGACCACGTCAGGGCGTCGACCCTGGCCACGGGTGCCGACTACCGCGGCACGGTTTGGGAGTCATGGCTGTGGGGAGAGAACACCGTTCTCGATTCCGCAATTACGGCTGAGATCACAGCACGCGTTGGTGACGCACTCTTGTATACAACCCCATCCCACTTCAATACGACTTCCGGCAGTATCGATGTGCTGTGGGGTGACATCGAGGGTACGCCCATGTCAGCCCGAATGTCTGTGTCCCTGACGGGCTCCTCACGAGAGCTACTCAATCAGACGACGCAGCCAGATTTTCACGGACTGATATCTATTCTCTTGCCACCCAGAACATCAACTTTACCTCTCACTATCGAGCAAGTCGCGCAATTTACCAACCTGCGTGCATACCGGCCGCAATGGGGACGAGGACCAAGATCGGACGATCGACACGGCAAGAACGGGCACCCCTTCGATACCAACCACCTTGGATCGTGTGGATCGACGGCGCCAGCAGCGAAACGAATTCGCCTGCCCAAAAATTTTACCAGGAAATGGCCTGGAAGTCCGAGCGACTATGAGTTTTATCTTCCGGTAGACTCCGAGGACCTCACCTGGGAGGACATGACATCTTCCGGTGACCCATTCAATTGCACACGTGGTGCAGGTTGGGAGAGCAAGCTGCTGGATTGGGAGAAAAATCCTCCGCGTCACGCGATTGAGCAGCTGCCGACCATTTGGGAGATGGCCCACAGTCCGTACACGCGCGATTCCAGTGGGGACATTACCGGGACTTACTGCACAACTCGCAATGACCCTGGCGGTGCGTCCATCATCGAAGTTGATGGCGAGAAGCGTCTCGAGTACACAGCCATCTGCACGTTCCCGAGTTCACTCGACCTTGACCTCGAGGCCGTTATTCCAATCGGAATATTCGGGAACAAGGTGATAGGATCCGAGGCACCGGTCGTGAGCATCGTCGTGGACGACGACGACTGTCAAGCAGAGCTACTCCCTGCGTCGCTCTCGGCACCCGACGTCGTCAAGGTACTTTGGTCCAAACTCGATATTTCCGCTGTGGCAAAGAGCGAAAATGGAAGCACTGCACTCAACGTCGAGCTAGTCCCGCTTGAGTCCATGGTGGTCGGGTTTGTCGTGCGTCTCGACCAGGTCGCCACTGGAGACCCCGCGGATGCCGACTGTTTCTGGCGTCTTGGCTTGGGCGTGCGTGGGTCAGGCACCGTGCCAACCCGGGCTCTCCTGAGTAATTTGGTAGATCTACTCTCTGAGATTACGAAGATTCCAGCTGACCAAATCTTCGTGTCCATGAATGGAAACAACGAGTCGGGCCCGCTTTCCACGCTCAACTCCGTCGAGATATCAGTCATTATTGTCCCTGATGCTGACACGAGAGTCCTCGATTTTGACCGTGTCGAGATCGGTTGGTCCAGCCTGCTACGTTTCATGAACCCACTTCTACCGGGATCCTCTCCCGAAATGGGATGCAGGGATACTGCGTGGTTTTCTGCTGTCACCTCAGTGCACCGCCCGGTCTCAGTTGCCCGCTCCGACATCTTCGGGATGGACTCCATACTTTTTTCAGCACCGGCACGGTCCCATGGTCAGTGGCAGAGCTCGTTAGGATTGACACTGTCGTCAAATGAGGAGAGCGCGTGTTGTTTATTGAGCCTAGATACGTCGTCTTGCACGATGAGTGGGGTTTCTGGGCCGCCAGCTCGAGTCATGACAATCTCAACATCCGGCGGCGTGACTGTCTGGGGTGGCTATCTTGACCAAACCTGGACAAAAAGAGTGGATTCTCCAGACCTTTTCTCTCGCCTCAGAGTAAAGTGCTGGTTGACGTCTCGAGTTTTATGGAAAGGCTCAATTGTTTCTTCGACGCACTCTGTTGAATCGACCGTTTGTCTTCCGTCCAATCCGTTGGCAAGCTACATCCTTCCCCAAGCTCATTTTGCGTTCACTCTCGAGCTCAATCAAGCGGAAACCGAAAAAGAGCAGCTCATTTCCGCGCCCGAGATAGCCGACGCTACGAGAGAGGCGATTTCGGAGCAGCTTATGCTGCCACCAGAGATGGTCGGCGTCACCGTGAGCACCCTGGTCATGGAAAATGACGGCTTACCTGTGGTGTCTGGCACTGCGCAAATCACGCTCACCCCAGCTATGCTGAAAGTAACGGGTGGGATGAGCGCATTTTCCGTCGATCTATGGGTCTCATCGCACCCGCTCCCTCTGATATGGGATCTTGACTCGATTGTGATCAACGGCATCGCAACCGCTGGCTCCCTCAAAACGTCAGAGCTCTCTGGCTCGCTCCAGGCGTACTTTCCGTGCGTGTCCAACGTTGCGAGAAGTGATTCGCCCAGCACTGAGTTTATGGTGGAGATGTCGGTCAATGGATATTTCTCAATGGACGGCGGCCCTGAATTCCTTTGCCGGAAACATTGGGAGCTGATCTCCTTGATCGTTCGCTCATCGCCTGGTGGCTCGTTGGGTCGGGCTGATGACATCACCACATGGCGGGTCCACCACTGGTCGAGGTCAACGTTTTCGCTCATATCCGCAGGCGTCAATGCATACAGATTGCGCGCTAACCTCATCATTCACATGTGGGATGCTCGGGCGAATATGGTCAATGAGACCCGGACGGGCCTCGGCGAGGGCTGTCTCGGCCTCTCACGAGCTGAAGGGGGGTGCAACCTCATCACTGACGAGTTTGACGATGTCGAGATCGAGACCATCCTTGTCCCCCCAGCCTTTTTTAACCCCACAAAGCATGGAGGCACACTCACAGCTGTTGTTACCGCGCAGCTGCAGGGAGAGCTGCTTAACCTCGGTGACGCTGATTGTCAGGATATTGTTGACGAGGCCCTTCGTGCTGCCATAGAAGGTACAACCACTGGGGGATCGCCTTATCGAAATCAGTCACTCTGGCTTGCCTCACCGCAAAGTGTTACCTCGTGGAACGGAATGTCGTTCGAGCTCACTGTGCACATGATCGAGGATGACCGGGTTATCTTGAGGCTCCTGCATGAGCTCACCGAACGAGGCTTCCGGGTTCGGGAGCCGCCCGTGAAGACTGAGGGCTCCTTCATTCTATCAACGCCAGATATTGCCGAACGTCCAATGGTGCAGGCCGTATGGTTGATCAATCGCGCCGGTCGGTACAGTATTATGAGTTCTGAAGACGCCCTCACCTTGCGGACGGCTGTAGCAGGGTTCTTGGATGTCGACACCGTTAGGGACGTCAACATAGCTTCCTATGATCTCGACTCGACATCAACGGGCGATTCCGTAGCAGTCCTTGTCGACATCTCTATGAGCCATCCTGAGAAAGACTTGAATGACATTATCCTGAGGCTCGCATCGACCTCGGCATCGGTGCAGAGTTGGCCATTCCCCATGGTTCAGCAACGTGTCACCGTCGGAGAGGGCAATGCCTATGTCATTCAGAGTACGCGAGTGGTCGATTCGGCCCTAGAATTGGCTCGCATTGTTAGCATCGTGCGCCTGGAGAACGACGGTATCGATGGCTGTCCCTCAGTTATATCGTCATGGGTTACCCGTGCCTCCAACATCCCGCACAAGGATGCTGAGTTCGACGACGCTATTGCCAACATAGCCCAGCTAGAGGAGTGTCCTCGAGTTGACGTGATTTTCATCTGCGATGACGATGCATGCGGTCGCGACAAGGAATCTGCACTCATTCTTGTAAGCTCGCTAAACTCCGATGCCCCAGTAGGGCACTGGCTCTTGAGGTCCGAGACAGAGACCGCAACAGTCGATCCTACTATGAATCTCTTACGAATCAGCATATACGGTCCCATAACCATCACCGAAACATGGGCGTTGGCTCACCACATTAAGCAGCACGCAGCGGAGCTCGGTGCATCTGATGTCATGGTGTTTCCGGACGTCCCGAGCAATTTCCGGGTATTTGGGCTTGTCAAGTGGTCTGCAGATCTGTCGACGTCGAGGTCCATCACCAGCGTGGAATCTCTCATGCGTGCCTCGTTCTCACAACTTATGGACTGTCACCCGTCCATGGTCACGCTCATCTTATTCGACTCGAGCTTGTGGCAACAATTGAACGCAGCGGAGGCGGAGCCCGCGAGGCTGAACATGAGCGACGAGCGCTTCAACACCACATCGTACGCGTTTTTCGGCCTCGAGGGCTTCAGCTCGGCCGATACTGCACGAGATGCCGCGCTCTGGCTGAAGACGGCCTCGGAAGCACATTTGTCGGAGTCTATTCCTATCGGCCTCCGAGTTATCATTGCAATGCACGAGACAAAGGATGTCGACGGCCAGAGCGAGGATCGCGTCAGCAGCATCCTATGGCTCCTGACAGGGCCCTTCATCTCGGCTTTCTTCCTCGTTTTCTGTGGCTGGTCGCTTGCAAGGCGACGTGCCAGGATGGCGCGGGCCACACACCCCGCGGATATTGCGGATATGTCGACCACACCACGCCACGGAAGCGCTCGGCTGATCAACA
>Ga0181576_10004023_pt1 | contig 10712 bp, 2 predicted proteins | sample 101ome_22_FD_132464 | JGI IMG/M metagenome (GOLD analysis project Ga0181576, IMG submission 132464) | Coastal salt marsh microbial communities from the Groves Creek Marsh, Skidaway Island, Georgia - 101412BT metaG (megahit assembly) | ecosystem: Environmental > Aquatic > Marine > Intertidal zone...
CGGTCCAGCAAGTGGTTCATTACTATGGAATGGTACTACTAACCAATGGATTGCAGGAGCAAGTGGTTCAGAATCAAAAGTTCTTCTTGCAAATGGAGATGATGTAGTTTCTGGTTCAGCTCAGATTAATACATTGATAGTTGGAACTTCTTTTTCATCTTCAGTTGATTCTCGTTTAGATGCGGTTGAAGCTACTGCTGGTGATTTAGCAAACACTTACTTAGAAATCAACGGAGATAGTGTTGTTTCATCATCTGCACAGATTTCAGCTTACAACACTTTCTTAGAAATCAACGGAGACTCAGTAGTATCATCATCTGCTCAAGTTTCTGCTTACAACACTTTCTTAGAAATTAATGGAGACTCGGTAGTTTCATCATCTGCACAAATTAGTGGATATAACACTTTCTTAGAAATCAACGGTGATTCAGTAGTTTCATCATCTGCACAAATTAGTGGATATAACACTTTCTTAGAAATTAATGGAGACTCGGTAGTTTCTTCATCTGCTCAAATTACATTAGAAGAGTTAACAAGTGGTTCGAGTGCAACTGACTTTATTAGTGAGGGTTCAACAAACCTTTATTATACAGATGCGAGAGTAAAAACCAAATTAGATGCAGAAGATGTTGTTTCTGGTTCTGCTCAAATTGATGGTGCATTACTTGGTTCGAATAACACAATTTCTGGTGTAACTCTTGGAGGAAACCTTAATAACTTAACAGTTGATAACTCAACACTTACATTAGATACAGGTACAACTTATAATGGTGGTACAGCTAGAACAATTAGTGTTGGTGAAATTAGTAACTCAAATGTTGCAACAAACGCGGCAATTGACCACACTAAAATCGATTTTGGTGGTTCATCAATAACATCAGGTTCACTTAACTTAACAGTTGCTGGTGATAATGGTTCGAATGATGTTGTAAGAGTTGGAGTTGATACATTTACTGTTCAAGGTTCGGGTTCAATCGAAACTACTATAAGTGATAATACTATTACAGTAGGATTAGTTGATAACGCTTCACTTCAAGGTAATATTACTATTACTGGTAACTTAACTGTTGAAGGAACAACTACAACAATCGATTCAACAACTGTAAACATTGGTGATAGAATCTTAGAATTAAATCATTCTAATGGAACAGGAGATGCTGGTTTATTAGTAACTGATGTTGATGGTACAACTGTAAGTGGTTCATTACTATGGGATGCAAGTGCTGATAATTGGATTGCAGGACCTCTTGGAAGTGAAAAAGAAATCGCAAGAATTAATACTTCTGTAACTTCTAACACAGTTCTTAAAGCAAATGGTAGTGGATTATTAGTTGACTCATTGATTACCGATGATGGAACAGATGTAACAATTAGTGGAACTGCGGAATTGAGAATCAATAACGCAAGTGCTAATTCATTTGTTTACTTTGATTCAAATAAATCACTTGAATCAGTAACTCCTTCAAATGCTGGAGATGTAATTCAATGGAATGGTTCATCATTCGTTGCAAGTAACGAAATTGATGGTGGTACATTCTAATTAGGATTTACTTATAAATTTAAAATCCCCCTTCGAAAGTTGGGGGATTTTTTTATATACTTTTTTATATTCTATACTTATATAAGTGAAAGTATATCAAAAAAAATCAAAATATAGTCTTATCTATATTTATATGTAATAAATTAGGAAGAATTTAAATGGCAGCTATTTTAAAACTAAGAAGAGGAACTTCAATACCATCTTTAGCTGAATCTGAACTATTTTATCATACAAGTTTAGATACTTTGGTGGTTGGTGATGGTTCAAATTCACATATATTACTAAAATCAGGTTCAAATACAGTTAATACAGTTGATATTAGTGGTACTATATCTTCATCATACATTCATATATCAAACGATTTAAATGTTGATGGAAACGCTACCATTGGTGGAAATATTACATTTGGTGGTAGTTTAATTACACTTGGTGATGCTGATACTGATAACATTGTAATTACAGGTGAATTAAGTTCTTCTCTTATTCCTAATGATGATAATTCATTCGATTTAGGTTCTTCCTCTAAACGATATAAAAATTTATATGTTGTATCTGCTCCTATTGAAGATGTTACCTTAGATGGTAGTGGAATACTTTCTTCTTCTACTCAAATTTCAAATTATGGAATATTTGCTGAATTAAATAGTGATTCTTTAATATCATCCTCACAACAGATTTCAGATTACAACAGATTCTTAGAAATCAATGGTGATAATGTATTTAGTTCATCAATTCAAGTAAACGCAGATTCAATTACGAATTTCGATACGAATGTAAAAGATAAAATGAACTCTGATGGAGTTCTATCTGGTTCTTCTCAGTTAACAACTGAATTCGATTTAAGATACTTAAACACCAATGGAGATTCAGTAATATCATCTTCTGCTCAATTAACAACAGAGTTTGATACACGATACTTAAATACAAATGGAGATTCAGTAATATCATCTTCTGCTCAATTAACAACAGAGTTTGATACAAGATATCTAAATACCAACGGAGATAGTGTATTCAGTTCATCAATTCAAGTAAATGCAGATGATATTACAAACTTTGATACAAATGTAAAAGATAAACTTAATGTAGAATCAGTTTTATCTTCTTCTGCTCAATTAACAGGTGAGTTTGATACGAGATATCTAAACACAAATGGTGATAGTGTATTTAGTTCATCAATTCAAGTAAATGCAGATGATATTACAAACTTTGATACAAATGTAAAAGATAAAATGAACTCTGATTCTGTAATATCAGGTTCTACACAAATTACAGATGGAAGTGGAATTTTATCATCTTCAAATGAAAATTTTGCGAATTATTCTCAATCAGTAGATTCAAGATTAGATACATTAGAAGGTACATTTTCTCAATCAGTAGATTCAAGATTAGATGAACTCGAAGGAAACTTCTCATCATCAGTAGATTCACAACTAAATGGATTATATACATACACATCATCTCTTAAAAATTCAATTGATGTAAGTGGACAAAACTTAACAGTATATGGAAACTTAACTGTACAAGGAACACAAACATCACTTAATACAAACGATTTAATTGTTGAGGATAAATTAATTGCTGTCGCAAGTGGTTCAACAACCTCAGCTCAGGCGGATGGTGCTGGATTATTTATTAGTGGAGCAAATAAATCAATTACATGGGATGATACTAATTCTACAATCTTAGTGGATTCTAAAGTAAGTTCATCGGTAGGGTTTAAAGGAAATGGCTCTGAATTAACTAATATTCAAAATACAAATATAGATTTTGGTGGAAGTGGTATTGTTAGTGGTTCATCTCAAGTATCTTTTGATGGAATATCCGATAAACCAACATTATTTTCATCTTCTATCCAAGTAGATGCAGATGATATCACAAACTTTGATACAAATGTAAAAGATAAAATAAACGCCGATGGGGTTTTATCTAGTTCGGCACAACTTACACCTGAGTTTGATTTAAGATATTTAAATGCTGAAGGAGATGGTGTATTCAGTTCATCAATCCAAGTAAATGCAGATGATATTACAAACTTTGATTCAAATGTACTTTCATATATAAATTCACAAAATGTACACAGTTCTTCTTATTTAGGAACCGCAACAACTTCTAATTTACCTGAGGGAACAAATAAATACTATACAGATACACGAGTTTTTAATTATGTTAATGATTTGGGTGTACTATCTGGTTCAGACCAAGTAACTTCATCATTAGATTTAAAATATCTTCAAATCAACGGAGATTCAGTAGTATCTAGTTCAGAACAAATTTTAATTCATTTAAGAGGTACAAATATTGTATCCTCATCTACTCAAGTTTCAGTTGTTACTGATGGAACCGGAATTGTTTCTGGTTCATCTCAAATTACTTTTTCTGAAATTGGTGGATTGCCAGATGGAATCATAAGTTCATCTGTACTTTCATCAACTACACAAGGAGTTGTAACTTTACTAAATAATGGAACAGGTCAATCCGCTGATTTAGGGTTAGAAACATCAGATTCTCCTCAATTTACTGGTATAACATTAACAGGATTACCAAATGTTGATTCAAACGAATACACTTCTTTATTTTTATCATCTTCGAATGAGATTGGTATTAGAAACTTGGCAACCGCTGCTTTCTATCATGTATCTTCTTCAATTGATGATGGTAATCCAAATGTATTAGGTTCGGCAGGTGCGATTAAATCATATGTAGATGGTAAAATTATTGAAGCGGGTTCTGGTGATATTACAGAAGTAACACCAACACCAGGTGGTGGTTTAGCTGGTGGTGGATATGTTGGGGCAGTATCTTTAAGTTTAGATACAGGTTCAACACACTTTACTGATGGTGTTGTTGGGGTATTACCTAATGGATTATTATCATCATCTGCACAAGTAATTTCATCTTTACCAAGTGGCGTAATTAGTGGTTCTTCACAATTACCAAGTGGGTTGGTTTCCGAATCAGCACAAACTTTAATACACTTAAATGGAACAGGAATTATTTCTTCATCAGAACAAATAGATAGTGATTTATTTAATATTGATGGACTTATATCATCATCAGAACAATTAGATGGTACAACTATTGGAGCAACTTCTCCATCGATATTTAGTGGTTCATTTAGTGGTTCATTTGTTGGAGATGGTTCACAACTTAGTGGAGTAACTTCTTATACTGATTCAGATACTCTTGCATACATTAATTCACGAGGAGTAATTAGTGGTTCTTCACAACTAACATCTTCTTATGATAGTAGATATTTAAATACCAATGGAGATGGTGTAGTTAGTGGTTCTTCACAACTAACATCATCATTTGATACAAGATATTTAAACACAAATAGTGATGGTATCCTTTCTTCATCTGTACAAGACTTTGATACATTTAGTGGTTCTGTTGATACACGAATCGATTCTTTAGAAGGAAGTACTCATACTCATTCAAATAAATCAAATCTTGATACAATTAATCAAGACTTAGCAACAGATGATAATGTTGAATTTAATAAAGTTACTTTAGCAACTGCTTCTGTTGATTTAATAGAAATAAATGGAACTGCTGGTCAAAGTGGTTCACTTGTAGTAGGTGGAACATATGTACAACTTAATGCTGAAAGTGGATTTGGTATTGCATTAACTCCAAATGCATCTTCTGCAGATGCTTTAACAATTGATACGGCAGGTAATACTACGATTAGAGGAGCCGTTGCGATAGAAACTATATCAAATGCTGCTTCATCTACTAACGCTTTAGTAGTTGGTGCAGGAAATGTTGTTTCTTACAGAGCTCTTGGAACAAACGCATTTACATCGGATTTATCGGATTATAATACCGGTGATTTAACAGAAGGTACAAACAAGTATTATACGGATTCAAGAGTAAAAACTAAATTGAACGCAGAAACAGTAGTTTCATCTTCTGCACAAGTAGTTTCATCTTTACTTAATCAAGATATAGATTTAGGTACTGGTGGTATTTCGGGTTCTTCTTTAGATATTACTGGAAACGCTAAAATTGATGGTAACTTGGTGTTGGGTGGAAATCTTACAATTGGAGATGCTACCTCTGATACAATTGCATTCTCAGGAGAAGTTTCATCCCATATCATTCCAAGTTCAAATAACCAATATGATTTAGGTTCAAATGCTAAGAGATGGAGAAGTATATATGTTGGTGCAAATACAATTGATTTAGGAGGAACTTTACTACAAAGAGATGGAGTAACAGGTAATATCCAATTTATTGATAGTGGAAGTTTGTCTGCTGTATCCGCTGTTGTAGATTTTGATACTCTTACAAACAAACCAACATTGGTTTCAAGTTCAAATCAATTAACAAGTTCATTAGTAGATTTATCATCTACACAAACTATTAGTGGAACAAAAACATTCAACGATATTGTTGTAAATGGAACTGGTTCATTTGCTTATATTACTTCTGTTTCTGGTACTGCTAAAATTATTGGTGATAACTATATCATCTTAAATAACGATACCCCAACTCAAAGATATGCAGGGATTGCGGTTTATGATTCTGGTTCTGCTGGTGTAACTGCATCTTTAGAATTTGATGGACAAACAAACGATTGGTTCTACGAATATTCAGATGATGGCGGTGTAACAACCGAACATGGTGTTGTATTATTCGGACCTGAGTATTCAGGTAAAGGTTCACCAACATATCTAACAAATAACAGAATACCAAAATCTGAAGGTACTCATCACTTAGAAGATTCTAATATTACCGATAATGGTACAACAATTACACTTGGTTCTGCAGTTGATGTAAGTGGTGTAACAAACTTTAATAACACAACAAACTCAACATCAAAAACAACAGGTGCTGTAATTATTGATGGTGGTGTGGGTATTGCTAAAACTCTTAATGTTGGTGAAGATATTGTTGCTTATGCTTCATCAGATAGAGAATTAAAAGACAATATTCAACCAATTTCTAACCCATTAGATAAAATAAATCAAATTTCTGGTAATAGTTTTACATGGAATGAAGAAAAACAAAATATTTATAAAGGAAAGGATTACGGAGTTATAGCTCAAGAAATCGAAGAAATTCTACCAGAATTAGTACAAACAAGAGAAAATGGGTATAAGGCCGTAAAATATGATAAGATAGTATCATTACTTATAGAAGGAATTAAAGAATTATCCAAAGAGGTTACAGATTTAAAAAATAGATTGGGTTAAAATAAATGGCACAGATAGTAAGACTTAAGAGAAGTACAACCGCTGGAAGTAAACCAACCACTTCTAATTTATCGGCTGGAGAATTAGCAATAAACATTAATGATGGTAGAGTATTTCTTAGAAAATCTGGTTCTGCGGTTGGTGATAATATTAAAGAATTCGTAACACTTGACCATGAAGGAACTTTAACTGGTTCTTTAAATATAAGTGGTTCAATTACTGCATCGTATTTTGTTGGTGATGGTAGTGGATTAACAAATGTAAGTGTAACTATTGGTGAACAGTCATCGGTTAGAAGTTCTTTTAGTGGATTATCTACAGTCTCAGTAGACCATAATTTAGATACCCCTAACCCACTTGTACAAGTTTATGATAATAATGGATATCAAATACTACCAAAAAGTATTCAAATAAGTAATAACAATACAGTTGTTGTTACCTTTGATTCGGCAGAAAGTGGATTTGTTGTAGTGGCAAATGGTGGACACTTAATTAGTGGTTCAATTGCAGCAGAAAGTATATCTGGTCTCGATACAACAATAAAGGAAAAGTTAAATACAGAGGGAGTAATTTCATCATCGGCACAAATTACTTTAAGTGGAGATGTAACGGGAACGGCAGGAGCTACCGTTATTTCTTCAATAGATGGAGGTTCAATTTAAAAAAAATATACTTATATAAAAGGATAAAATAAAATGATTATACACAGTCCCATAATTTCAGGTTCGTTAACTTTCGCAGATGGAAGTACAATAACTATACCCGCTGGTTCGGTATTAAGTGGTTCGTTTAGTGGTTCTATGCAAGTTCATAGAGTTCAAGGACACTTATTACCTGACGGCTCACACTCATATGATTTAGGTTCATCTACTCATCCATGGAGAGATTTGTATATTAGTGGAGGAACTGCTTATACAGATTTTGGTACATTTGGATTTGGTTCAAGTGGATTCTTTGTAAATGATACAGCAGGAACCGCGGCAACAATTCAAGCAAAAACAGTAGAAATCATAGATACTGATACTAATGAAAAAGTAGTATTAACATCAACTGCTGGTACACTTAATACAGAAAAAGCAGATTCTGATGGAACTATTTCTACGGATAAACCAATCAGTGCATTATCAGGTTCCTTTACAGGTTCAATTCAAGATGGTACATTAAATGGGACAACAACTGTAACATCTACCCTTTCTGTAACAGGAACTACAACAGTAGGAACTCTTAGTGGTTCTAATGCTAATTTTAGTGGTGGTATTACCGCAGCATCTTTTACTGGTGATGGTAGTGGATTAAGTGGTGTAACATCTTATACTAATTCTGATAATACTGCTCATCTTGATAGCTTAGGAGTACTTAGTGGTTCTTCTCATGCAGGTAATTATACTTTTTCTAATAATCTTACAGTTAGTGGAGATTTATCAGTTGAAGGTACTACAACTTCTGTAAACTCAACAACAGTTAATATTGGTGATAATATCCTTAATTTAAACTATGGTGGTTCTGCTACCGAAGGTGGTATCTATGTAAAAGATGGAACTGGTGCTTCAACTACAAGTGGTTCTTTACTTTGGGATGCTACTAATGATTATTGGAAAGCCGGTGTACTTGGGTCTGAAAATGAAATCATTACTACTAACAATATAGTTAGAAATTTACCAAATGGAACAATATCATCATCGGCTCAAATTACGAATGGTAGTGGATTAATTTCTCAATCTACTCAAGTAAATGCTGATTCAATTACTAACTTTGACTCTAATGTTAAATCTTATATGAACGCTCAAACAGTAATCTCACAATCATCTCAAGTTGATGCGGATTCTGTTACAAACTTTGATTCAAATGTTCTTACCTATATTGATTCACTTGGAGTAATAAGTGGTTCAGACCAATTAACAAGTACATTTGATACAAGATATTTAAATACAAATGGTGATAGTGTAGTTTCATCATCTGCTCAATTATATACTGACTTAGATGCAAGATATGTTAAAGATTTAGGAGAAGGAGCTATAACTTCTTCTGGTCAAGTAGACCACGATGCAACTAATAACTTTGACTCAAACGAACACATTGACCACACATCTGTATCGATTACGGCAGGAAATGGTTTAACTGGTGGTGGTACAATTGCTGAAACAAGAACAATTAATATTGGTCAAGGAGATGGTATTTCAGTAACTGCAGATGCAATTGCAGTAGATGGTACTGTATTAAGAACAACTGGTGATGGTGTAGTATCTGGTTCAACTCAGATTAATGCTGATGAAACTACGGGTTGGGTTGCTGATGTTAAAACACAATTAAATAACAATACAGTAATTTCATCTTCTGCACAAATTACAATTACTGAATCACAAATTTCAGATTTAGACCACTATACTGATTCTGATTGGGATACAAGATTAGCAACAAAATCAACTTCAGATTTATCAGAAGGTACAAATCTTTACTACACAGATGCTAGAGTTAAAACTAAATTAACTGCTGAAGGTGTAATTAGTGGTTCATCTCAAATCACAATTACTCAATCACAAATTTCAGATTTAGACCACTATACTGATACTGATTTTGATAACAGATTAGCAACAAAAACTACTGATAATTTATCAGAAGGAACTAATCTTTACTACACAGATGCAAGAGTTAAAACTAAATTAGATGCTGAAGGTGTAATTAGTGGTTCATCACAAATTACAATAACTGAATCTCAGATTTCTGATTTAGACCACTATACAAATAGTGATTGGGATACCCAACTTGCAACAAAAACTACTGATAATTTATCAGAAGGTACAAACTTATATTATACAGATGCAAGAGTAAAAACTAAATTAACTACTGAAGATGTAGTTTCTGGTTCTGCAACTCAAGTTCGTTCATTCTTAAATGTTGAAGATGGTGCAGATGTAACTGACTCAACTAATGTAACCGCAGCAGGTGCATTAATGGATTCAGAGTTAGCAGGAATTACTCATGTTAAAGCACTAAACCAATCGGTAGTAAGTGGAGCTTCTCCAAACTTTAGTACTACTAACATGACAGATGCCACTAATAAGAGATTCATGACAGATGCTCAAGAATCTAAGTTAGATGGAATCGAATCAAGTGCTGATGTAACTGATTCAACTAATGTAGTTTCTTCTTTAGTTGGGGCAACTTCTATTTCATCTGGTAACAAAACTACAATACAATCTAACTTAGGAGTGGATGCTGCTGGTACTGATAACTCAACAGATGTAACACTTGTAACTACTTCTCATGATTATTTATCAATTACTGGACAAGCAATTACATTAGGAACAATACAAAATAATGATTTAGCAAATTCAACAATAACAATCAATGGAAATTCAACTGCATTGGGTGGGTCTTACTCAGTAACTGCTGCAGATGTTGGTTTAGGAAATGTAACCAATGAGTCAAAAGCAACAATGTTTACTAATGCTGCTTTAACTGGTGCACCAACTGCTCCAACTCAAACTGGTACTGATGATTCTACAAAAATTGCAACAACAGCATTCGTACAAGATAGAATAGATAATATTATTGGAAATGCTGGTTCAACATTAGATACACTTGGTGAATTATCTGCTTCATTATCAGATGACCAAGATGCACTTACTTCTTTAACAACAACAGTTGGAACTAAATTAGCAAAATCATCTAACTTATCTGATTTATCAAATGCATCTACTGCAAGAACTAACTTAGGTGTAGCAATTGGAACAGATGTTCAAGCTTATAACGCTACATTGGCTGCCGTTGCTGGCGGAACTTATACAGGTGATGACTCAATCACAACTGTTGGTACAATTGGAACTGGTACTTGGCAAGGTACGGCAATAGCAGATGCTTACTTATCATCAAATACAGCACACCTAAGTGGAACACAAACATTTAGTGGAGCTAAAACATTCTCAGCAGCAGTTAATATTTCTGACTCAACCGCTTCAACAACTAAAACAACA
>Ga0181576_10004026_pt1 | contig 10710 bp, 10 predicted proteins | sample 101ome_22_FD_132464 | JGI IMG/M metagenome (GOLD analysis project Ga0181576, IMG submission 132464) | Coastal salt marsh microbial communities from the Groves Creek Marsh, Skidaway Island, Georgia - 101412BT metaG (megahit assembly) | ecosystem: Environmental > Aquatic > Marine > Intertidal...
CGGGCAATCCGAGCGGCGGAAAGCCCGCCGTCATTTCCCTGACCTCCGGTCATCGCAACCGCGTCATTAAATAGGATTTTATAAGTTATATTGGTGCCGGCGGCCACAGCCGCGCGGATCGCCTGAATACCAGAATGATTATAGGTGCCATCCCCAATATTCTGAAAAACATGTTTTCGGGTGGAAAAGGCCGACTCGCCAATCCAATTGGCACCCTCGCCCCCCATATGGGTATAGCCAAGCGTTTCCCGATCCATCCATTGCGCCATATAATGACAGCCAATGCCAGCATAAGCCCGTGCACCCTCGGGCAATTTGGTAGAGCTATTGTGCGGGCATCCTGCACAAAAATAGGGAATACGCGCTACAGTCTCGCTGGCATTATCGGCGCGTTTTGCTGCCTCTAACTGCGCCAGACCCGCCAAAATCTCTGCACTGGCCGCGCCCTCTTCACGCAAAATTTGCCCCAGTTTCTCGGCAATCTCTACCGGATCTAATGCGCCCACTCCTGTAAAAAGTTGCGCCCCTGTCAGCCCATGGCGTGCGCCATAGACGCGCCGCCCTTGCAGATCATCAAACAAAGCGTCCTTAATTTGGGGCTCAATCAATTTGCGTTTTTCTTCAACAACAATGATCACATCAAGACCATCGGCCCATTCGCGCAGCGAGCGTTGATCAAGCGGCCATGTTTGCCCCACCTTATACGCGCTAATACCGCGGCGCTCGGCCTCTGCCTCATCGATATTCAACAAAGAAAGAGCATGGATCAAATCCAACCAGTTTTTACCGGCGGCTACAAAGCCAATCTTGGCGCCTGTTCGCCCTAAAAGGCGTTTGTCCATTTTATTCGCGCGCGAAAACGCCTCGGCTGCGGCCACCTTATAGGTCAATAACCGTTCTTCTTGTTCGGCAGGCGTGTCAATCAAGCGGATATTCAGCCCGTCTTCGGGCATCTCAACCGTAGGTGTGATGAAGGCCAAACGATGCGGATTCCCATCCACCACCGAGGTAACTTCAACCGTATCTTTCATCGTTTTCAACCCGACCCAAAGCCCGCTAAAACGAGAAAGCTCATAGCCGTAATGGCCGTAATCTAAAATTTCTTGAACGCCGGCCGGGCTGACGATGGGCATATGGGCATCCATCATTGCCCATTCAGATTGATGCAATGTAGTCGAGCTTTCCCCAGTGTGATCATCGCCCATCGCCATGATCACTCCGCCTTTTGCGCTGGTGCCGGCCATATTGACGTGGCGCATCACATCCCCCGAACGATCGACCCCGGGCCCCTTGCCATACCAAAGCCCGAATACACCGTCATATAGGCCTTCGCCGCGCAATTCCGCTTGTTGCGCGCCCCAAAGCGCTGTTGCAGCAAGATCCTCGTTAAGACCTTCCTGAAACGTAATATTGGCCCTGTCTAAAGCCTGAGCGGCCCGCTTCATTTGAAAATCAACAGCGCCCAGCGGAGAGCCGCGATACCCTGTTACATAGCCCGCTGTATTCCAACCCTTGGACTCATCACGCACGCGCTGCGCGATCATCAAGCGAACCAGAGCTTGCGTGCCGTTCAAAAGCACCTGATGTTTGGCAATATCAAATTTATCGTCCAAAGAAACATCAAGTCTTCCCATAGCGTTCCCTCCCAGGCTTGCCTTTGGTTCCGCAATTCTATTTACTGATAATAGGTCATGCACACTGACTTAGCTAGAAATAAATTGAGCCGTAACGTCACACCATACGGCTTTGTTACGGCGATGAAGACAGCGTAGGCGCGCAGCAAAGCAGGTAGCTTTTATGGATTGGGATAAACTTAGAATTTTTCACGCCGTTGCGGATGCGGGCAGTCTGACGCATGCAGGTGATACATTGCGGCTGTCACAAAGCGCGGTGAGTCGTCAAATTCGTGCGTTAGAAGAAAGTCTCAATACCACGCTGTTTCACCGCCACGCGCGGGGCCTTATTCTCACCGAGCAAGGCGAATTATTGTTTGACGCAACAATTTCCATGAATAAGCGTTTAGAGGCGGCTGCGGCGCGTATCAGAGACAGCGAAGAAGAAGTTTTTGGAGAACTTAGAGTTACCACCACGACGGGCTTTGGATCCTTGTGGTTGGCGCCACGGCTTCCAAAACTTTACGAGATCTATCCGGATTTAAAGATTGATCTGATGCTCGAAGAACGGGTGCTTGATTTGCCTATGCGCGAAGCCGATGTTGCCATTCGCATGAAAGAACCAAGCCAGGCCGATTTAATCAGAAAAAGGTTGATGAGCGTGCGTATGCGGCTTTACGCATCGCCAGAATATTTGGCTGCGCATGGCCCACCAGAGCAGATTGAGGATATGCGGCATCATCGGTTGATTTGTCAAAACACAAAATCAGCGCAGGTGGGTGCAGGTTTGCAGCTCGTTCAAAAGCTGATGACTTATAATTTGCCCTCGATGTTAACCGTGAATAACTATTTTGGCGTTTTGCAAGCCGTTATTCACCATCTGGGTATTGGTGTTCTACCCGATTATGTTACCCAAGATTTTGAAGGTGTTACAAGAGTTTTGCCAGAACTGGAAAGCGTGGAAGTGCCGGTTTATCTGGCCTATCCTGAAGAGTTACGGCATTCGAAGCGCATAGATGCTTTTCGAGATTTTGTTCTTTCTGAAATTATTGAGCATCGCCGCAAACTGCGCGACGCTTCGCAATAATCAATGACCTTACCATGCATTTTTTGCATGGCGGGCATGCAATCTATCGGGGCCAATGCTTATTGATTAACCAAAGCGCACAGATTATGTGCGTCTTTGAAAGCGATATGATTGTTTTTATACTCCCTGTTGGACCTGGCCGAGCCTTCATTGTCTCGGCCTCTTTTTTTTTAAAACCTTCAAAATGGACAATTGCAACGGAACCGTATTGCATTTTAATTGGTGAAAGAAGGACCAGCGCCGTCAAGCTCAGCGTGCAAATAGCCGTCCTGGCCCATGAGGCAAACCCAACGATCCAGATAAAGATTGCATGTGCCATGCCAGCACTTGATTAGAAGAAAAAACGGGCGCGTTAATAACAGTTTCAATCTCCGGAATCGCCTCAAATGTTTGCAGATTGGTACAGGATAAGAACAACGCATCCACGTTTTGATCTGACCAGAGCGCGCAGGCCGCTTCAACCACTGAGTGATGAGAGATACGCGCCACATTGGTTTCCAATGGCTCTTCAAACGATCCAAAAAGCGGCGTTTCAATATGCGCCTCCAGCAATCGGCGACGCAACGTTTTTGACACATCTTCAATGTAGGGTGACAAAACAGCAAGGCGCTTGATCTGCATGGCGTGACAGGCTGCAATCAACGCCGTCAATGGATCGCTGACTTGTTTTGTACGACAATGGCGACTGATCAATTCAGCAATGCGCGCTGGCCCGATCACCGATGTTCCCGAGGTGCACCCATAGCCAACAACATCAAAATCGATAGGATTGGGCAGCAATCCTGCCGCCGCTGGCAAATCTTGTTCCATTTGAGCCAAGGTTTCCGCCGTGACATCTGGCGCGCTGCGTATACGCGAAACGTAAAAGCCCACGCCCTCTTGTGGCATCAAGCGCCGCATATCATATTCAATGGTTTCGTCGGCTTGTAACGTGATTAGACCCATATTTGCCCTCGCGCCAACCGGTTGGCCTAAGGCGTAAGGAAACGGCCCAGCCATCAATCCAGCCGAGGCAGGCTAAGCGAGGCTACGGGCGACAATTGTTCGGGGCCAGCCTCGCGGATGACAAAATCATCTTCATGCACCAGCAAACCGCCCCCGGGTATGGCTATGCCCGGCTCTAATGTCAGCACCATACCCTCTTGTAAAATGGTCTGATCCGCCGCAATCAAGGAAGGCCATTCGGTCAATTGCATTCCCAGCCCATGACCCAAGCGCCCCGCATCGCCGGTTCCCTTGCCGCCGGTCACAATTTTATCCATCGCGTGAAACACATCTGCAGCGGTTTTTCCGGGCAACGCCGCTTCTTTGCCCGCTTCAACAGCCTCTAATAACCTGTCCCAAGCCGCGCTGAGCTCGGGCGCCGGTTTGCCCGCCACAAAATTTCGATCAAAATCGCAAAAATACCCATCATGAACCAAGCCGGTGTCAAGCATCAACGCATCGCCTGGCTGCAACAGTTCAGGCCCAGCGGGCGAGATCACATCATCATATCCCAAGGGGCCATGGCCCCCAGCAAGATAGGGCACCCAATCAGCTCCCTCTTGTAAACAAAGGCTCTGGAAGTCACGAAACACTGCGTCTACCGGCCTGCCTTGCTGGGCAATCTCGGGTACCCTGTCAAAGGCGCGACCGGCAATCTCGCAGGCCGTCTTGATTTTGGCAATCTCAGCCTCTGACTTGACCATCCGGAGGGAGCGAATGATCCCCTGGTCTGAGGTAAATTCGTATAGGGGCAAAGCAGCTTTCAACCGCTCAAAATCGTTTAAAGGCATACGTAAATGCGTTTCATGCCCCGATGGCACTGCGATGCGGCCAGATTTTGAAACCCGATCTTTGATCGCAGAGGCCAGCAAGCTTAACCCGTCATCCTCTAGGTCTGGGGAGGACCAGGTTCTGATATCCGTAATCCAGGTCTTTGACATCAATGCTGCGCCAATCGATGGAATAACCGCTACCGGCTTGCCGGATTGGGGCAAGAGCAAAAACCAAGGGCGCGACGGGCTTTCCCAAAATCGGGTTAAATAGCCGGTAAAATACCGTATTTCAGGCTCGGTTGTGAAAAACATCGCATCCAACCCCGCCGAACGCATCGCGGCCTGAGCCCGCGAAACGCGGCCTTCGAATTCTGCGGTTTCAAACCCGCGCATCAGGAATCACTGGCCTCGCTGAGCACGCATAAAACGCGCGATTCATCACCAATACCTTCGATATTTTGGAACATTGCCGCTAAACCGGCTGCGCCAGAGGGCGTGGTTTCAAGATCAAGCGCATTGAGATGCGGCAAAACGGCTTCTGCCTCTGCGTCCGAAATCAAACAAAACAGATCTGCATCTTCTGCCAATCCCTGAAGCGCGATCAATGAGGGCTCTTTACAATCCAAACGGCCCATATTGGACACTGGCCCCAAGGTGATTTTAGATTTACCCGCTTTGATGCTGTTGTAAAGCGCCGGCGCGGCGTCGGGTTCAACAACGATAATTTGCGGCGCGCTGCCCCAGATTTTTCTAAAATAGCCCGCAGCGGCAGAGGCCAAGCCCCCAACGCCGGCCTGCAAAAGAATATGGGTCGGCGGGCTTTGCATTTGCTCAACTGCCTCCGCCGCCATAACCAAATACCCCTCCATCAGCTGATGCGGTGTCTCTAAATACTCGGCCCAAGACGTATCTGATAATAAGACCCATCCATTCTCGGACGCCGCCACGAGCGCGGCCTGCATACTGGCTTCATAATTATCACCAGCCCGCACAACCTCTGCGTCATGGCCGCGCAATTTTTCCGCAAAGCTTTCAGGCACCGTGTCTGAAAGATACACCACCGCCTTCGCGCCAAAAACCTTGGCGCCTGCTGCCACAGAAAGACCATGATTTCCGGCACTAGCGGTGACAAAAGTTTCACCTGTCAGATTACGTTTTTGGGCTGCTTGCGCTATTACATAAGCCGCTCCCAGCGCTTTGAAACTGCCCAACCCCATGCGCCCGCGCTCGTCTTTTATGAAAACGTCCCCAGCGCCGCCAAACCCTTGCAAATGTTTCATCGGTGTCGGTGCGGCAACCGGGCATCGCGCCAAAAGCGTCTGCGGGGTTGCAGCATCATCGCTAGGACGGGGAATTTCCGGCATATTCAACCCATCGCGCATGCCAACATAAGGGTTTGCTAAAAGCTGCATCGCGGCCTCATCAAAAAGTTTAAAATCCGACGTTCACAAGAGAAGGAGTTGCGTTGACAGTCAAGCGATTATTTCATCCTTTGCGATTTCGATAAGCAAAATTTTAGCGTTACACCTGCCCTGCCCGGCCAACCCGCGGCCACTTTTGCCTGGGCCGATTACTTGCTCTTGCGAAAAGCTTCCCGTATGAGGTGCAGAAAATGATCATTAGGGGCCAGGATGCGCGAACCAGAGATTTCAGATGAGCTTATTTCGGCCCATGGACTTGCACCAGATGAATATCAGAAAATTCTAGAGATCATCAGCCGCGCCCCGACTTTCACCGAATTGGGTATCTTTTCGGCTATGTGGAATGAGCATTGCTCGTATAAATCTTCAAAAAAATGGCTGCGCAGCTTGCCGACAAGCGGTCCACAGGTAATTTGTGGCCCAGGGGAAAATGCAGGCGTGGTTGATATTGGCGACGGACAGGCCGTTGTTTTTAAAATGGAAAGCCACAACCATCCCTCTTATATAGAGCCTTATCAAGGTGCAGCAACCGGTGTTGGCGGAATTTTACGCGATGTGTTTACGATGGGTGCGCGGCCGATCGCGGCGATGAATGCACTCAGCTTTGGCGCAGTGGATCATCCCAAAACGCGCCAATTGGTGCATGGCGTTGTGGCCGGAATTGGCGGCTATGGAAATTGTTTTGGTGTGCCGACGGTTGGTGGCGAATTGCGCTTTGATGCTGCCTATAACGGCAATTGTTTGGTCAACGCCTTTGCCGCCGGTTTGGCCGATGCAGATAAAATTTTCTACTCAGCAGCCTCTGGTGTTGGCATGCCCGTCGTTTATTTAGGCGCAAAAACCGGCCGCGACGGCGTGGGCGGCGCCACCATGGCTTCGGCTGAATTTGACGATACGATCGACGAAAAACGCCCCACCGTTCAAGTTGGTGACCCGTTTACAGAAAAACGCTTGATGGAAGCCTGTCTGGAACTGATGCAGACCGGGGCGGTGATTTCTATTCAAGATATGGGCGCGGCTGGTTTGACCTGCTCAGCGGTAGAAATGGGGGACAAGGGGAATTTGGGGGTGCGGCTCGACCTTGAAAAGGTGCCGACGCGTGAATTGAACATGACTGCGTATGAAATGATGCTTTCGGAATCTCAAGAACGCATGCTGATGGTGCTACAGCCTGAAAAAGAAGGAGAAGCGCGGGCTGTATTTGAAAAATGGGATCTTGATTTTGCGATTGTCGGGGAAACGATTGCAGAAGACCGTTTCCATATTTGCCTCAACGGAGAAACCAAGGCTGATTTGCCGCTCAAAGCCCTTTCTGGTAATGCGCCCGAATATGATCGACCATGGGTTGAAACGCCCCCTGCGGCGGCCTTGGCAGATGTTCCTTACCTTGCTCCGATCGACGCGTTAAAGGCTTTGATCTGCGATCCGAACTATGCAAGCAAACGTTGGGTATTTGAACAATATGACAGTCAGGTTATGGCCGATACGGTACAGGGCCCGGGCTTGGGCGCGGGGCTTATTCGGGTACATGGTACCGAAAAACAATTGGCCTTCACCAGCGATGTGACGCCCCGCTATGTACAGGCCAACCCGTTTGAAGGTGGCAAGCAAGCCGTTGCAGAAGCCTATCGCAACCTGTGCGCCATGGGGGCAACGCCTTTAGCTACCACTGACAATATGAATTTTGGCAATCCAGAAAAACCGGAAATCATGGGCCAGTTTGTGGGCGCAATCAAAGGTATCAGCGCCGCCGTTTCTGCTTTGAATATGCCAATTGTTTCGGGAAATGTGAGTTTGTATAATGAAACCGACGGCGCTGCGATCTTACCAACGCCGACAATTGGCGCGGTTGGTCTGGTGGGTGCGCAGGACGAGCCGATTATCGGCGTTGCGCGCGCCGGGCATGAAGCTTTGCTGTTGGGATCACCTGGCACGCATTTGGGCTGCTCAGCGCTGTTGAGCAGCGTTTTCAACCGCTCAGATGGAGATGCGCCAAGCGTTGATCTTGATGAAGAGCGGCGCAATGGTCAGTTTATTTTAGAGAACCGAGAGCTGATCAAGGCCTGCAGCGATTTATCCGATGGCGGTTTGGCCTTGGCAGCATTTGAAATGGCGCATGCAGCCGGCACCGGGCTTTATATTCAAAGCGAAGATATGGCCTATTTATTCGGTGAAGACCAAGCCCGCTATCTCATCGCTTGCAATTTTGATCAGGCTGAAGCGCTGATGATCGCGGCCGGTCAAGCCGGCGTGACGCTTTCATCAATCGGTCGGTTTGAGGGCGATCAGTTGCGCTTTGGATCCGCGCAAGCAGATCTAAGCGAGCTGTCAGAGCTTTATAATTCGAGCTTTGGAACCCTGTTTGATTAGACAAGATTGACAGAAGGCGCCCGCGCGTGTTTTCTTTTCGGATCAGCTCTTGCACAGCCACTGGCCGCATCCTACATTTGAGCAGAAAGCGAGGCTTGCATCATGGCTATGACGGCGCAGGAAATAGAAGATCTTATTCGGGCTGAATTTCCCGATGCTGATATCACGATCAAAGATTTGAGGGGCGACGGCAACCATTATGCCGCCGAGGTAATTGACGCAAGTTTCCGAGGCAAAAATCGGGTTCAACAGCAAAGATCTGTTTACGCCGCGCTAAAGGGTAAAATGGATGGCGCGCATGGCGAATTGCACGCGCTCGCTTTAACCACTAAGGCGCCCTGAGTTAAACTTTAAATCACGCACACCCGAATCAAAAACATAAAATCACCGACGGCGTTGTAGAGAAACAAAACATTGACCTGTAAGTAAGAGAGATCCAGATGAGCGAAACTCAAGTACAAATAGAAGAGACCATCAAATCAAATTCTGTCGTGCTGTACATGAAGGGCACAAAAGAGATGCCGCAATGCGGGTTCTCAAGTCGTATCGCTGGTGTGTTGAATTATATGGATGTCGATTACAAAGATATCAATGTTTTGGCCGATGATGCGATCCGTCAGGGAATCAAAGAATTTGCTGACTGGCCAACGATTCCTCAACTCTATGTGAATGGTGAATTTATCGGCGGATGCGATATTGTTACCGAGATGACCTTATCGGGAGAATTGGATACGCTTTTTTCAGAGAATAACGTCGCCTTCGACAAGGATGCCGCCGATAAAATTCGCGAAGCAAACGGATAAGTCCCCTAAGCTGAGCGTATTTGCTCTCGTCACACCTAAATCGTCCACTCAGCGTCCGAGTGCGGCCAATTCTTCGCCGCGCTCAACAAGCCGGTTGAGAATAGACAGGCTTTCGGCATCCAAACGCTCCGAGTCATTTCCGGTTTGATTTTCCGCCAGTTGGGCAAGTTTTTCTTCGGCTTGTGCAAGCTGAAGCTTTAATGTCGCCATCTTATCCGCCAACATCAACCCCGCCATTAACAGCATGCGTTGTTCTGGAAGGCGCCCTATTTGGGCAGAAAGCTCGGTGGCTTCCGCGTCAAGCAGCGCCGCAGCAGCCTTCAAAAAACCCTCTTGCCCCGGCTCGCAGGCCACGTCAAAGGGGCGCTTGCCGATCTCAACATTTACGCGTGCCATTTATGCCTCTCCATTCTCTGATATATTCGTTCGGCCAAGCAGTTTTGCCAAATCCTCATAGAGTTGTTGAACTTCAAACGCCTGCTCTTTGCGCGCTTGCTCGCACGCTTCAAGGCGCTGCGCCAAATCCGCTTTCTCAGCGCTTAGCCTGTTTATGACTTCCTGATTATCGCCTGCAGCTTTGAGCTCTGCCAGCGCCGCAAGCTCGGATTTCAGGCCGGCATTATCAGCTTTTAACCTTTCAAGTTCAGCGAAGGCGTGATCTTTTTTTTCGCCGGCTTGCGGTGACGATTTCAAATGCACCGCGATATGATCAAGAGCAGCGTCCATACGCCTTTCGAATTCTTTAATTTGCTCCATCGCCTAACCTTTTGCTTATTCACGCGTTTTATAAATCAAACATATCTTCTGACGCAGCTCAAATCCAGATGAAACTTTCAGCAAAGCGCGTTCAAAACCATCGCCGAGATATCTCAGTGATGCTAAATCACCGTTTCAGGCTGCGGGTTCTGCTTGAACTTCGCGGCAGGGCTGTTATGCAGCCCTCGTTCTTCGCTTTTTATAGGAAATAATGCCGATATGGATATTCAAACGCTTCGTTCTTTGCATTCAGACCATTGGCAGAACGCCTGTGCCATTCGTACCCTGACATTGGATGCAATCGCCGCTGCAAATTCGGGCCATTCCGGAATGCCAATGGGCATGGCTGATGTCGCCACCGTGCTCTATGAAAAGCATCTTAAGTTCGATCCGCAAAACCCCACCTGGCCAGATCGCGATCGCTTCATTCTGTCGGCCGGCCATGGGTCAATGCTGCTTTACAGCTTGCTCCATTTGACGGGCTATAAAGATTTTCCGATCGAAGAGCTTAAAAATTTCCGCCAATTGGGCGCTAAAACTGCGGGCCACCCTGAGAATTTTCTGTCTGATGCGATCGAGACAACAACCGGGCCACTCGGTCAAGGAATCGCCAACGCGGTGGGATTCGCGATGGCAGAGGAAATACAACGCGCGCGCTATGGTCAAAAAATTGTGGATCATTTCACCTATGTGATAGCGGGCGATGGATGTTTGATGGAAGGCGTGAGCCAAGAGGCGATCGGGCTCGCCGGGCGCCATGCTTTAAGCAAACTGGTGGTGTTTTGGGATGATAACAACATCACGATTGATGGCAGCGTCGATTTGGCCGACCGCACCGATCAATTGGCGCGTTTCACCGCCTCAGGCTGGCATGTGCAAGAAATTGACGGCCATGATCCCGCA
>Ga0181576_10004036_pt1 | contig 10683 bp, 12 predicted proteins | sample 101ome_22_FD_132464 | JGI IMG/M metagenome (GOLD analysis project Ga0181576, IMG submission 132464) | Coastal salt marsh microbial communities from the Groves Creek Marsh, Skidaway Island, Georgia - 101412BT metaG (megahit assembly) | ecosystem: Environmental > Aquatic > Marine > Intertidal...
ACATAATCTGCAGACCTAACCAATCATATAGGGAATGTTTTCCAGCAACATTCTGGTGTAATCGACCAGTTTAGTGATCATCCAGTGCCCTGCCAGAGTCAACACTGCGCCCACAACCACCAGCTTAGGCACAAAAGTCAAAGTCATTTCGTTAATTGAAGTCGCTGCCTGAAAAACAGCAATAACCAGACCAACCAGCAATGACACACCCAGCAAAGGCACTGTCAGAAACATACTGACCATCATTGCCTGGCGGCCGATTTCCATGACTGCATCAACATCCATTATCCTGCTCCTAAATGTAAAAACTTGATGCCAGGGTGCCCATGAGTAATGACCAACCATCAACAAGAATAAACAACATGATTTTAAAAGGCAGGGAAATAATCATTGGTGACAACATCATCATACCCATAGACATCAAAATACTGGCTACCACCAGATCCACAATCAAAAAGGGAATGAACAAAATAAATCCGATTTGAAAACCGGTCTTGATTTCACTGGTTGCAAAAGCCGGCATTAAGACCGAAAAAGGAACATCATCCACATTATCGTAAGCTTCCCGCCCGGAAATACGCGTGAACATTGCCAGATCGTTTTCTCTGGTCTGTGCCAGCATAAATTCACGAAAGGGTTTAATAGCTCTTTCAAGCGCAACAGGTTGAGTAATTTCTTCATTGCTGTAAGGCACCCAGGCAGTTTCATAGACCTCAGTGAACACTGGCGACATGATAAAAAAGGTCAGAAAAACGGCTAATCCGAGTAACACCTGATTAGGCGGCGCGCTATGCGTACCGATAGCCTGTCTGAGAATATGAAAAACGATCAAAATTCTCGCCAAAGAAGTCATCATGATCATAATGCCCGGCAACAAAGTCAGCAGGGTCATCAGAATCAGAATCTGAATCGTCAGTGTATAGGACTGGCCCCCATCTTCTGTAGGAGCCGAGGTCACAATATCAAATGCCGGCGCACCCGTAGCCATTAACGGCATCAATAAAAAGAGCAAAATCAGCAAAATGCGCATCATGCAGATACCTCCGCATCATCCTTGACTGAAGCAGTCATATCTTCACTGGCCTGTTGTAAAGTTTTTGAAAAATTTCCGGCTTTATTACTATCAAAGACATGCAGTGTATTCACCTGACCGGCAGCAACGCCGACCAATAGTCGGGTACCCTCAACTTCGAGTAATACGGCTTTTTCACGGGAGCCCAGAGACACGCCACCAAGAATCTGAATATCAGAACGGTTTAATGAAACAAAATTACCGTAACGCCGATAAAGCCAGGCCAAGGCAAATATCAAAGCCAGAATCATCAGCAAACCGAGTGTCACACTTGCCAGTTCTTCAGCGCCAACCGGATTAACTGGTTTAGCCGGCACTTTAGCTGCCCCGGCATTTTCCTCAGCCGATGCCCAGACAGGAAGCATCAGAAATGCGACCATCAACTGCTGCAGCACCTTCATCAGGCCAGTCTCTTGACCCTGTCAGCCGGACTGACAATATCCGTCAATCGAATACCAAATTTTTCATTAACGACCACAACTTCACCTTTGGCAATCAGAGTACCATTAACCAGCACATCCATAGGTTCACCGGCAAGCCGGTCAAGCTCGACGACCGAGCCCTGATTCAATTGCAGCAAATTTCGGATATTCAGATTGGTTCGTCCAATCTCCATCGAAATCGTTACCGGCACATCCAGAATCGCATCCATTTTGACATCACCCGTGGTCATCCGGGTTTCATCAACCAGCTCATCCAGATCAGGCTGCGCGGCACCACCAGCGCCTTCTGATTCAGTCTGTTCAGCCATCGCGGCCGCCCAGTCATCACCAAAATCATCTTCAATATCATCACTCATATTTATTTCCTCAGCCTTTAGTTCTCGCCGGCAGTGTCTTTACGCAATTGCTGATCGGCTTCAATAAGCTCGCGAACACCGGCAGGACGCGACTGATTGATTATGCGGTTGATTTTGACCGCATAATTACCATCGGAGACACCAAAATTACCTTCATACAGCGGCATTCCAGCCACATAAACCGTTGTAGGATCATCTTCAAGGGCAATCACATCGCCCGGTTTCAAGTTAGCCAGTTCATTAACTGTCAGGGTTGTTTCACCGAGAATAGCGGCGACTTCTACCACGGCATTTTGAATTTCACTGCGCATCGCTTTTTCCCAGCGCTCATCTTTTTCGCCCTGATCGCTTTGTACACCGGCATCCAGCAAATCCCTGATAGGTTCCAGCATTGAGTACGGCAAACAAATATGCATATTGCCGCCACCGTTTTCCAGATCAACGCTAAAGGTTGTTACCACGACAACTTCTGATGGACTGACGATATTCGCGAACTGCGGATTAACCTCGGAATTAAGATATTCATAATTGAGATTCAGCACCGGTTTCCAGGCAAGACGCTGATCATCAAATAACAACTGCAATAGCAATTGAATCACTCGCTGTTCAGTTGGGGTAAAGTCCCGACCTTCAATTTTGGTATGAAAGCGTCCGGTGCCACCAAAGTAATTATCCACCACACTGAAAACCAGCTTCGGATCAAGAACCACCAAACCCTTGCCACGCAATGGACTGACTTTGATGATATTGAGACTGGTAGGCACAAACAGCGAATGTACAAATTCTGAAAACTTCTGCATCTGTACACCGGACACGGCAATATCCGCTGAGCGACGAAGCATATTAAACAGTGAGGTTCTGAAATAACGGGCAAAACGCTCGTTAATCATCTCAAGTGTCGGCAAACGCCCGCGGACAATACGATCCTGACTGGCAAAATCATATTGGCGCGCAACACCTTCTTCTAACGGCTCGTCAGTTTCGGTTTCGACATCACCGCCATCAACTCCGTGAAGCAGCGCATCAATTTCGTCCTGTGAGAGTAAGTCTGTCGCACCCATAATTAAGGTCTACTGCAATATAAATTTAGTGAAGTAAATATTTTCAAGCTTTTCGGCCAGAACTTTATCTGCTTCGTTAGGGCTTGAGGCAATCACCTCAACAAGGCGGTCACGTAAATTCTTCTGGATCTGCTCCCGACCTTTTCGGTCAACAAACAAGGCTGACTTTTCAGTGCTCAGATAATCGACAATATGATGTCGGATCATTGGATCATTCAAAGCCAGATAGTCGGCCATTGCCGGGCTTTGAGTAAACAGCGTCAGATTCAACTGCGCATTTTTAAAAGAGGTTCCCGGTGTCAAAGTGATAATCAGGCCCGGCTGTTTTGGTTTAGGGATCGCATAATAGGTAGGAACCAGATCTTCTTCAGGCGCAGCAACCTCTTCTGCTGTTTCCTGACCGTCTGCAGCATCATCACCGCTTAATAAAAAGAAAGCCGCCGCACCGCCAATAACCAGCAAAAGTACGACAGCGGCGATAATAATAATCAGCTTTTTGTTGCCGCCTTCGGCCTCTTCATTTTCAGCAGTGTCCTGTTGTTCAGCCATACAAATTCTCCAAACGCTGTAAGTTATTTAGCAACGCTTATGCCAAAATAAATAAATTAAAAATAGATATATAAATCAATAATTTAAAAAATAAAGAAATATATTTTTTGTAAAAATCAGCTAAATACCTGTTTTAAAAATCGATGAGTCATTTTTCTGACGGCATAAAAATCCCGCTAAGCCATGATGCATTTGCGGCAAAACGCTGCAAATTAACCACAACCATATCAGAACTATGAAAACTGCCAACTGAAAATAAACCTGTCAGTTATGCGCCGACACTACCAGCCTGACCAGCTCGGCCAATGAACCTGCTTCCATTTTTTCCATCACTTTGGCACGATGGGCTTCTACGGTTTTCGCTGATACATTAAGCAAATTAGCGATTTCTTTATTAGACTTGCCATCAGTGACCATTTCCATGACTTCGGACTCGCGCGGTGTTAACTGTGAAAGGCGCTGAGCAATCTCCGCCTTGAAACTCTGATTATCCCGCCTCTCATTGTCTATCAGCAGCGCATTGCGAATTGATTCAAGCAACTGTTCATCATTAAAAGGTTTTTCGATGAAATCAATAGCACCCACTTTCATTGCCCTGACTGCCATAGTGACATCACCATGACCGGTAATCATGATAACCGGAACATTGACCTGCTGTTTTTGCACATATCCCTGTACTTCGAGGCCACTCATACCCGGCATACGCACATCAAGTAATACACAGCCCGCCCGCCCCGGGTAATAGGATTTCAGGAACTCATCCGCTGACGCAAAAGTTTCCACTTTCAGACCGACAGACTCGATCAACCAGGTCAACGACTCCCGCATGGCTTCATCATCATCCACCACAAATACCGTTGGCGAATTTTTCACTTCCTGATTCACGCTAAAACCTCCGTAACTAAATTATCCGGGACCTGTTCAATATCCGCTAATTTGCATAAGTTTATCTTCGCTCGCGGGAAGATAGACGGTAAAACAGGTGCCCCGACCAGGTTGACTTGCAACCGAAATATGACCTTTGTGATCCTCAATAATAGTTTGACTGATAGCCAAACCCATGCCCATACCTGAGTCCTTGGTCGTATAAAAAGGATGAAAGAGTTTATTACGAGTCTCTTCGTTCATACCCGGGCCATTATCGGATATGGCGATAAACAATCGACCATCTTCTGCATAGCCGGTTTCAATGACTATTTTCCTTTCTTCTGCAACAAATTCGACAAGTACATCCATGGCATTTTTCACAATGTTAAGCACGACCTGCTCAATCTGCACAAAATCCACCAGAATCGGCATCGACATATCGGCAAGTTGCATGTCAAATTCAATAGCTTCTCTACGCGCTTCAAATTCAACAAAAGACACAACTTCGGTGACCAGTTGATTCAAATCTCCCTGATCCCGGATTGCCGGTTGATTGGCAAGCATACCGCGCATACGTTTGATAATTTCACTGGCACGATGGGCCTGCGAAGCTATCTTATCCAAAGCCTCAACAATGGGCAGGGTATCTTCGGGATTATTCTTCAAACGACGCATACTGCCACGGGCGAAATTGGTAATAGCCGATAAAGGCTGATTCAACTCATGCGCTATACCGGCCGCCATTTCACCCATTGTTGACAATCGACATACCTGAACCAGTTCAGTTTGATGTTGACGGGATTCTGCCTCCGCCTTGCGCGTTTCAGTGACGTCTTTACCATAAATATTGACATATTTACCTTCCCGAATGGGAACCAGCAACAATGAATAAAAGCGCTTTCCGTCGGAAACTTCGTAGTCCTTTTCTATATTTTCCGTTAATACCCTTTCAATTTGCATATGCCAGTAGACAGGCATGGTCTGTAGAAAACCGACACCCCAGTAATCAAGCAAAGGTTTACTCGGAGGGTTGGCGTAAATAATCACACCACGTTGATTAACACGCAAAACCGGCATCGGACTTTCACTGGGAAATGCAGCCAGGTTGCGAATCTCCTGCTCTTGCTGTTTACGCATCGACATATCATGCAAATAAACCGTAAACAGAAAATGATCTTTCAATAGTAGCGGTTTAATCGCAATTTCTACCGGCAACGTACTGCCATCGTGGCGCATGGCAATAATTTCCGTACGTAACTGACTTTCCGGGCGATCTTCCAGACTCAGACAGTCATGCAAACTATTCCAGAAGTCCTGACGTGACAGTTTGCTGATGATCAAGGGCTCAATAAACTGACCAATCGCAAACTTTGCCTGATAACCAAATATTTTTTCAGCGGTAGGATTAAAATCGATAATTTTACCGGTTTCATCGACGGTAATAATCGAATCAAGAGAGGTGTCCATGATTGCGGCTTTCAAGGCTTCCGTCTCACGAATCTCGTCCTCATGACGCACACGCATTTCATCTCGTGCGGCCAATACCAGCTCACTGAAATCCCGTATCCATTCCTCGAGTACAAACAGACGGTTACCCGGGCGCACCTTGAGTTCTGACATGCCTAGAGCCCGGCGTGCAAAATCAGAGATGCGTTTAAGCACACGGTTAAGACGCAAAGAAATATAAGCAATCAGCAAAGAAAAAATCACAATAAAGACGACCGCACCGATCCAGCGCTGCTGACGTTCGATCTCCAGGACTCGATTGATGGTTGATTCTGTTGATGAACGCGGAATGAAGGTCGCAAACAGTAAGTTGAAAGACTCTGAAAAATTAGATAAAGCCTGGGCAGTGACCACAAACTGATCCTGCAGCTGTTCACTGAGAAATTGTTCGAAGACTTCGCTACTGCGACTACTGACCAGTATACGATGATCATTAGCCTGCAGCAGCGCAACCATGGAATTATCACGAAAAATTCCCTGCTGCGAGGCAAACAGGAATTCTGTATCAATAGCCACAATGATCACCAAAGCTCCCATGACATTATCGGCTTCGTCTTCTATCTGTTCGATTAACAACAAATAAGGTTTGCCGGCAATTTCCAGCATGATAGTTTTACTGATTCCCGGTTCCCAGACCGTATATTCAACCAGTTCCACCGGTATCGCTTTTTCACCACTCTGATACTCTTCACGCACCTTGCCAAACCGGTCAACCAGCAACATGCCGGTAGGCTTAGGCAACGCCTGCCAGGCTAGTTCACTCGGCAGCCAGTCCGGAATTTCAAATTTATATCGCTGTATGTAAAAAAGATCATCACCACGCCAGAACAAAGGACTTAAATGCTGCGCCAGAACACGGTGATTGGCCAACAGGCGCGCAACTGAAGAATATTGACGTACAAAATGATTAAAACGCACCAGAGATTCTCGAGCCTGGGATTCCAGTTGCTCGTTAAGCTCCGATTCAAATAACTGCATCACTGAACGAGTTTGTAGTGGATCTACCACCAGCCAGGCGCTGATACCGACGATCAAACCCAGAATAATCGCAAACACCGGCAGCGGTAATCTGCGCAGCATTCGCATTATGAGAGAACGTTGCTTGATGTCTGTCATTAGAGCAACAAAATCCGCCGGCTAAAACCTTGAAATGAAGAAGTCTTGATTGTGCTTGAATGTCTCGCGTAACGCAAAAAGCAGACAAAAAAAAGCGTGTCAAAAAGTAGACACGCTATTTCAAGATCTGAGACCAACGGGAGTTTCAAAAAGCAGCTATCTGACTCGAACCACGTGCTCGTGGATCAATCTGCCAATCACCTACCAGGGATCTCAGGGCCTGGTGAGTTCTATCATCCATGCCGTCAAACATTAGACAGCATTCGGAATCTGTAGAGCGCATCACTAAAGCATGCGCTTTGCATTTAACCGCTCCATCCCGCGTTTCTAGTGTGAAACGGACGGTAACGGAAATATCTTCCGGTATGCGTGAGGCCTCGGGGTCTACACAAATGCCACCCAGGCTCACATCAATTAATCTGCAGGCTTTTATACCTAGAGTCTCGCTAATGAGCATTACATCAGCGACACTATAGTGTCTGTCACTGGTTCGCTTATTCATTTATCCTCCGGCATCCATCTGGCTCTAATGGCCTGTATTAATGATGGTATGATTTAGACTATTGATCAGTGAACTGATTCTCATTTCCGACAATCGAACCGCTGTATCGGATAAGTCTTTGTTGGTCTTATTAAAGCTCATCAGAGACAGGATTTTTATTGGGTTGATTGCCGATTTCACATGGGGATTCCCCTTAAAATCCTGACAATCCTCTTTAACTAATTATTAATTTTTAATATGAATCAATCACTTAACAAAACACCGTCGCTTAGCAGACAGCTAGCAGCCATCCTGTATGATCTGTTTTTACTACTTGCAATTATTCTCGCTGCCGTAAGTGTCGTTACTGTCGGCATCGACTTAATCACCAGTCAGGGGTTTTCCACTCAATTGCTGGAGCAACAACCCTGGAAATTTATCTATCAGACCTATCTGTTTATCGTCGGCGCCGGATTTTATATTTTCTTCTGGGTACGCGGAGGTCAGACTCTTGGCATGAAAGTCTGGAAAATGCAGTTGGTTAGTTTTGATGGTCAGACACCGGACTGGAGCCAGGCTCTGCTGAGATTGATACTGGCTTTGGTTTTTAATTCAGCTTTTGGCATCGGTCTGCTAAGCCGTTTATTTAATGCTGACGATCTGACAATTTATGATCGACTATCAGCGACCCGCCTGGTTCATAAAGACCATATTGAGGAATAGAGTTAATGAATACGCCTGAACAAGTAAATACCTAATACCGCCATTATCAGCACTGGAGTCATTGTTCCGATGAGCGGAGAGAAGCTATAAACGATCGACATATGTGAGAAGGTCTGATTAAGCACAAAAAACACCGTTCCCAATAAAGTACCTACAAAAATCCTTTGTCCGACTCCCACCTCACGAAGACTGCCTAACACAAAAGGTACCGATAACAGCAGCATCACCATTGTCGTCAAGGGTGTGATCAGTTTGATCCAGAAAGCCACTTCATAACGAGAGGCATCCTGATCATTAGTCTTCATGAAGTCGATGTACTGAAACAAACCATAAGCTGTCAGCATTCTGGGTTCCACCACAATGACCGACAGCAAGTCAGGATCAATGACCGATCCCCATGCTGCTGAACCTACTGATCGGCTACGGGTCTTTTCCGGTTCAATCGCAGTTTGCAAAATACCCTGAAGTTGCCAACTACCATCAATGTAATTCGCTGATTTGGCATAGGTAGCCAGTTTCATGCTCTTATCAGCTTCTATCTGATAAATGTAAATATCTTCCAGTCGGGAACCCGGCAAAATCTGTCGGATATTTATAAATTCTTTATCGTCTTTAGCCCAAAACCCATTCTGGCTTTTGAGCGTAATTTTCTGCTGTTTTTTTTCAACCTCGACTTTCTGGATATAAGCTTCAGCCGTTGGCGCAATCCATTCGCCAATCAAAAAAACAAACAACAGCATCAAAATCCCGGTTTTCAATACAGCAATGAACAATCTGGCTACTGAAATACCGGCTGATCGCATTGCGGTTAACTCACCATTGCTAGCCAGCGCACCGAGTCCCAATAAGCTTCCAACAAGCGCAGTGACTGAAAAAACCTCAAACATTTTTCTCGGCAGGGTAAGAAAAGAAGCCAATAAGGCATCCGCAGTCTGATAGTCCCCGACACCGACATAATCAAGTCGTCGAACCAGATCAGTAACCCCAAGCAGAGTCAACATCACAACCATGACTATCAGGGTACCAATAAGAATAGCTCTACCGATGTAACGCTCAAGAATATTCATCTGCGTACCAGGTTGGCTTTTAAGCGTTTCACTGTGAACAAATAAGCAAAACGATCATAAAATTCTATTAAAATTGCCACCGAAGCAATTAGCAGAGGCACCCACCACATACCTAACCATATCGGCGTTTCGCCTTTGTCCATCCATTTATCTGCCAGCTTCATAAGATTCATAATCAGAAAATAAACCACAAAAGCTACAAACAAACGCCCATAAATCCCCTGTCTGGGCATGGATCGGCTTAGCGGTACTGCAACAAAGGTTAAAGCGAGTACCGATAACGGAATGGCAAAACGAAATTGCATTTCTGCCCGGTTGTCAAACTGGTCAGACCCCCAGATCTGACTGAAGGGCCTTGCTTTTGCCGGCAATTTAAGCTCACCGGACTCATTATCAACGGTGCGGATTCGAATCCCGTATTCATAGAATTTGCTGACAGAAAAGGTATTTAAACCGGGCTGTCCTAAGTAACGATAGCCATCTTTAAGCACCATGTACTGGCCTTTATTTTCCGGATCGTAGAGCTGATAGCCTTCTTTAGCGGTAATGATGGCAGGCTGCTCACCGCGATTGTTTTGTATGAAAACGTCACGAATTTCACCTTTATTGGCACCCGCAGAAGCTGCAAAAAAAACAATTTCACCGCCTTTAAACTCCTGGAACCTGCCCGTTTCCAGAGCTGTTATTCTGCTGTCTTTAGTGCGTGAATCCATTTGTATGATTTCAATGGATTGCTTGGCCCAGGGCATGACATAAAAACTGATCATTCCGACCAACAGAACGACCGGAATGCTGCCAATCAGATAAGTCCGGTAAATCGCCAGATTGCTGATACCGCTCATTTGCATGGCAATCATTTCACTGTCTCTGTATAGCCTTCCCAGAGACACCAGGATCCCGAAGTAAAAGGCCGGTGGCATTATCAGACTGAGCATTTCAAAAATTTCGAACTGCATTAACTGCCAGAGCACATCACGGGAAACCTTGCCGGAAATAATCTTATCCAGTGCAAATACCAGATTATTGGCAAACAAAATCAACACCAGAACCAGCAAAACACCAATAAAGGTTTTGTAGAGATCGCGAATCAGATAACGATCCAGAATACTCAGTCTGAAAAAGTTAATCGCTTGCATAAAGGCTAAGTCAGCAAATGAACCAACATCTGCTCATAAATATCAGCAAGCAAATCAAGATCATCAATCGCAACGCATTCATTGATTTGATGAATGGTTGCATTTAAAGGCCCTAACTCCAAAACCTGCGCACCGGTCGGCGCAATAAAGCGTCCATCAGAGGTGCCTCCCGAAGTCGATAACACTGTTTTAAAACCGGCTCTGTCAGCGATCGCCCGCTGCGCAGCTTCAACCAGTTCGCCGGCGGGTGTCAGAAATGGATTACCGGATAAGCGCCAGCTCAGATCATACTCAAAATCCCCTTCA
>Ga0181576_10004041_pt1 | contig 10679 bp, 3 predicted proteins | sample 101ome_22_FD_132464 | JGI IMG/M metagenome (GOLD analysis project Ga0181576, IMG submission 132464) | Coastal salt marsh microbial communities from the Groves Creek Marsh, Skidaway Island, Georgia - 101412BT metaG (megahit assembly) | ecosystem: Environmental > Aquatic > Marine > Intertidal zone...
GTGGCCAACCAAAAGCTTAGGATTGTTTCTATTTGCGATAATTATATCTTTTTGCAAACTATCAATTAATTTTTGCTTTTTATTAACATCAGTTGACTCCTGAATTTTTTGTATTTTATTTACTATTGGTGAACCTTTAGATAATCTAAAATCATAAGCGTTAAATTCCTCATCAAGTTGTATTTCTTTATAAAGCGGTTCGTTGTTTTTATCAACAGCGTTAAATACGTCAATAACTTTTTTACTTGATTTAAAGTGCTTCATTAAATCATCTAATAGTTTTATTGCTTGAGAATTATCGCTATTCCATCTACCATCTTTAACACCTTCTGTTTTATCAAACGTTAGACCTCTGGCTACAGCACCAAATTGATCTAATCTGCTTATAATTTTTGGATCAAATCCATATCTGTTTTTACGTGTTTCAGGTGATATATTTGTTATTGTGTTTTTTAACGTTTTAAGTAAAGATTTTAAGTCTTTAGCGTCTTTAGCAGGAAAATTTTGTATTCCATCTTTATATATCTCGTTTAAAACTTTATTATCTACAGTTTCTGCTATATATTTTGTATAGTAGCTAATAGCCAATTTCTCAAATAGATATTCGTTGTCGTCAACAAACTTACGTACTATCTCTCTTTCACCTTTATTTTTAATCTTAGATAAAATAATTTCTTTGTTATTTTCGTATCTATCAGAAAGTGATTTTCCACCACTAACAACATGATACTCTCTAAATATATCTAAAACTTTTGATTCGTGCTTATTTATAGTGTCAACTAAACTTCTTTTTAATTTAGCCCTTATATTCGTTGCGTTTCTCTCAGTATTTATTATTTGCTCAGCTGTTAATTCTGATAGTTCAACTATATCAGAGTCAACTGTAAATTCACTTGATGATGTTATACTTTGAGCCATTTCAAAGCCCATATAATTAGACATCTCTTGAACTATCTTGTCTTTTCTTACACCAACTCTACTAGCTGGACCTTCAAGAAAATAATCTAAGTAAATATCTTTTACTTCGTCCCAAGGTTTCTTTTGAAATATACCAGGTTGAGATGTTTTAGTTTTTGTATATCTTTTTTGCTTGCCAGTTTCTGGATCAATAACTGGCTCTACAAATAAATCAGGGTTAGCCCTGTCACCTCTAAACCTTTTATTTAACGTCTCAACGTTTACATCGTTATAAAATGTTTCAAAGTTATCTTGTAAGAATTTTTTATATGTGTCTTTATTTTTAATTGTATTTTTTAAATCCTTAGCTATAGCACCTCTAAACGTTTTAGCTAAACCACTTTGTACTTGCTTTGGTGATGTTCCAACGGCTATTAACTTAACTGATTTTGTAACAGCTTCATCAACTATGTTTTTTAACTTTTTACTCGTAGGCTCATCAAGCTTTACTTTTTCACTTATAGCCTGTGTAGTTATCTCTGATGTGGTTTGCTCAGCTACTTTTAATGCTTTTCTTTCTTGAGCTTCTGTTATTTTAGTTTCTTGCTTTTGTATTTTTTTAACAGCTGTACCAAATTTCATAACAACATATGAATTTAAGTAAGCATCAAGATCTTTATTTTTTGTTGGATCAAAAGCGTAAGCATGCATTGTTAAGTTAATAGCTGTTTCTTGAACTATATCTGCTTTTTCTTCAGTTATATCTGCTATATCTAAATCTGATATTGTATAATCTCTTCTTTGATTTACAACAGCTTCTATTTTAGGTAGGTAATACGGTATAATATCGTTAATAGCATCTTTACCTCGCGCTTCATAAGCGTTATTAACAAGTGCTTTTCTATCAGCGTCAGCGATATTGTAATCAGCTATTTTATTTTTAGAAACTATAGAATTTATTTTTTTACCTGATTCTGTATTTACTAACTTACCCTGTAAACCTTGAGATGATAATCTACCAAAAGACTTTAATAAAACACCTTCATCAAAACTTTTATTGTAATCTTTGATGAAATTAAAAACATCTTTACCACTATTTAATTCTATATTAGCATTAAAATGCTTTTGTAGAAACTGTCTTATAGCATCTGCGATTTTATCAATAATAGTTTGATCATATTTTAACTCATTATTAGCCATAGCCTCAGAAGTTAAAGTTACAACCTCTTCGTATCTTTCAGCTTCAGTTATATCACCTCTTTTTGCTGCTTCTTTATATAGGGCTAATCTTCTTTTAAATTTACTATCAGATATAGTATCTACATTTATTTTATTTAAATAAGTATCAAGCTCTTTACCTAAATTTATAGCTGTCTCATCATTATTCTTTAATGTTTGATATAATAAACCATGTAATAGCTCATGTTGACCAACAGTAAACTGATCACTTTGAGCTGCAACTTCTTTGTTTATTAGTATTGTCTGCTCGCCAGTTTCGAAGTTTTGTAATATTTGACCTTCATCACCTTTCTTTAATGCTGTATTATTTTTCTTGTTATACTCATCTATAAAATCGTTATACTCTTGGTCAGTATTAAATTCTTTGTAATCTATATTTAACACATCAGCAAATGCTTTTGTTTTAGCTAAGTTATCAGTTAAATTAAAAGCTTTATGTACGTTGATACCACCTTGTAATATAACATCTGCGGTATCACCATAATACTTACCATACTTACCTAGTATACTTTTTATTTGATTTCTTATTTCAGCTGCTTTGATATTACCTGAAACACTTGTTTGATCTTTTATTGCAGCAAAATCTTTTTCTAGTTTTACTATTTCTTTTCTATCATTAACGTCTTTTACCTTCTCATCTATTTGAGCATCGTAAACAGCATCTTTATATTTATCATCTAATATAGCTTGTATTTCAGCGTCATTTTCTACTTTGATTTTTGGTATGGCTTTTAATAAAGTTTGAGGTGACAATGTATTAATTCTCTTTATAAATTCGTTACCAGTAAATTTTTGATTGTTTATTGTGTATTGACCTTGTTTTTGTCTTAACGCTCCACCGATAGTTAAAGGTGCTGTTGCTGTACCACCTATAGCTTCAAAACCTATTTCAGCAATATCCATTTCCTGATCAGCTGCTAATCTACCAGCTACTTCACCTAAACCACCACCAACAGCTTCAACTCCTAAGCCTGCAGCTGCTCCTGTTGCTTTATCTAATGTTCTAACAGCTCTTCTCGCTCCTGTTGCTGCTTTACCAGCTAAACCACCAGTAAGACCTTCTATAGCACCTATAGCAACTCCTCTTGATACTGCTTTTTGATATATATCATCAAAATCTTTTTCGTTTTCTAATACTTTCCTAACATTTTCTAAGTTAAAGTTTTCTTCACCTACTTTTTCTTTTAGTAATTCAGCGAAAGTTAAGGCGCTTTCCATACCAGTTGCTAATGCTCCTAAACCACCTGCTGCGGTACCAATTAGAGGTACAACACTACCCGTAGCTGCTCCTGCTGCAGTTGCTGCTGCTAATTCCTCTGATTCAACAGCTGATCGTGCTAAAGCTGCCATAGATGAAACAAATACCTGCGGCGCAATAGTTGGGTTATTAGCAACGCCTTTTATAAAACCCCATATACCTTTACCTTCTTCTTCATATATTCTATTAAAGTCCATCATCTCGTCTGATGTAGGTATATTAGTTGATTCGTTATAAGCACTTATAAAATCTTGTATTTCTTCATCTGTAACTTGAGAACCAAACTTTTGATTCATTAGTTCAATTGTTTCACCAACAGAACTACCTTGCTTTAAACCAGCTTCTCCAGCTCTATACAGGTCACCTAAAAAATCACCTATCAAAGGTACTTTATCTAATATATTTTTTTGTTCTTGTGATTGTTGTTGTACAGGTTCGTACTTTGGAACTTTGGGCAATATACTCTCAGGAGCATAAATTCTATCGAAACTATAACTATCAAATAAAGGATCTAACTGCGACGCTGACATGTTTACTAATTCCCGATACTCATCATCATTTTGATATCTATTAGCAAACACATTAAAGTTAGGTTCTTTAATTACGTTGCTCTTGTAAAGATTATTATATAATTCCTGTAGCATTATAGTTGATTATTTAAATGAGTAGCCCTCACGCTCCATAATTGGCATACCTCTTTGTTTTAATTTTTTTTCATCAACATAATCTAATTCTAAAAATCTATTAGTTGATTCGCTATCAACTACAAAACCTGTTTCTCCAAATATGTTTATACCTCTAAACGTATTTAAACCTTTTGAATCAGTGTATTGTAATATAACATCTGGCTTTTGTCCCACGATACCCGTGGATAGTTTATTAGTAAACATTTCTCTTCTAAGTTCATTTACTATGTTACCAGTTAACGCATTAACCTCAGCTATAAACTTATCCGTTTTTTCTCCTTTCACTTTAGTTATACCAGCTAGTGATGATAAAACATCATTTGTTGTATTTAATGCGTTGGTTATTCTAGTTAAATTTGGGTTAACTTTTAAAATAATATTTTTAGTATCTTTTGTTGCTTTCGTACTCCAAAATATATTACTACCTGTTTGGTATAGAGCCTCACTAACTGGCATTTCTTTCTTATTATCAACGTCATACACAACGAATAGTTTATCCATTAAGTCAACTCTATCGCTAGCGCTAATGTTATTTATATTAACGTCTTTATCATTCGCTAAATACTTTGATAAAACCTCTGGCTCGTCCGTTGCTTGTAACATAGTACTAACTTGCTCAGGTGATATTAAATTAAAAGCTGCGGATTTAGCTTGCTCTTCATAGTTAAAAGCTATATTCTTTTTAACCCCAGCTGCTGGATTAGAAGCGTTTAATCTATTTGCGAAAGTTTTTCCAAATTGTAATCTAAAAGCATCGCTTTTTTCAGATTCTCCCTCAAAGTACGTGTTTCCACTTTTTTCATAATTTTTTATAGTATCATTTTTTACGCTTTGTAAGTAATCTTCAGCTCCAAGTATAGTTGCTTTATCACTATAAGCGTCTGTTCTTAGTAGTTTCGGGTCAGTTTCTGTAGTTGGTTTTTTCTGTCTTGCATCATAAGCATCAGCTTCAGCATTAACAGCGGTTTCAAAAACACCATTGAAATAATCTAGTAATTCATTTCTTAGTAGCTCAGTGTTGTTTATATCACGTATCCAATTTATATCGCCATTAAATTTATCATCAGCGATTTTTTTAGCTTGAACACTTTTTGCGTAATTAACCTTATCTTTTATAAGCTTACCATCTTCATCTTTTTTAAAATAAGGGAAGTTGTAGTCATGCGCTATTGATCTTATACCCTGTGAATTAGCAGCAGTTAACACGTCATTTACTCTAGCGGCATCTATTGCAGAGTTAAATCTTCTACCACTTTTACCAGCAGCATCAACAAACGCGCTATAAACGCCTGTTAAAGACTGCATGGATTTACTATCCTTTAAAAACCTTAATCGTAAATCTGAAAAAGCAATATCTTTACCATCATCTCCTCCACCTCTTATGTATATTTTGCCATCTTGGTAATATATTTTATCTGGAGATAATTGACCTTTTAATAGCATTGAACCAGTATTTATTTGGTTACTTTCTTCGTTACCAGCTGAATACATGTCTTGCTGTGCATTTTTAATATCTTCTAACGATGCTGATTGTAGAGCTGTATATTCTTTATCTAAATTAGCCATAAAAGATCTGGAGTTTCTAATTAATTCTTGACCTCTTTTATATGCTTCGCTACCAACTCTATTATCTCTTAATAATTTAGCACCTTCACTATATTCCATTTTAAGTTCAGTAAGATAATCTGTTAATCCAGCTTCATAAGCATCTGGAACTTTAGCAACATCAATATCAGCTGGTGAGTTAGCTATATTCTCTGCATACTCATCTTCTTTTAATTTCCTTGCTTTTATTATATCGTCAATGTCAATGTTCTTTTTTAAAACTTGACCATAGTCTACAAAGCCAGGTGCTACAGTACCTTTGACAAGACCATACTGTGGTATGTTGCCAAAACTTCTTCTTCTATTAAAATCCATGTTATCTTGTGCCATATTAATTTATTTAACGAATCCACCAAATGCTAAGCCTGCAACACCAGAACCAAGTTGACCAATACCACCAACTAATGCAGCTGTTGCTTGTTGTCTTGCTAAGTTTGCTTCTTGTAATCTAGCTCTTTCAAGGCCAAGTAATTGACCAGTTTTTGAGGCTTCCATTTGCATAGACATTGCTTCACCTTGAGCTATCAATTGTTGTCTTCTTGCTTCACCTTGAGCTTTTAATCTTTCATTAGCAGCTTCTTGCGCTCCTATTGTTGCTGAAGCTTGTTGTAAATTTCTTGCTTGTTGTTGTGCCATTGCTTGCGCTAACGCAGCTATACCTGAACCACCAGCTGCAGCACCTACAGATGCCATTGTTGTTGCTAAACCTTGCTGTTGTTGTTGAGCAATAAACTGCGCTTGTTGCTGATTAACAGTTAAATCTTCATATGGGTTTGTTATGTCTCTATATGGACTAGATGTATCAAGCGCTCTATATGCTTGTAGTTGTTGCTCGTAAGCAGCTTTAGCAGCTCTCTGCTCTTCCCTTCTTGCTCTACCACCTACTATTCCACTTGCTATACTAGCAACACCAGACGCAATACTACCTATAGCGCCCATACCTTGAGAGGTTAACTGTCTTCTACCAGTATCACCACCTCCAGTTACAACAGATGTAGCTGACGGACTAGGCGTTGATAAATCTATACCGCTTATACGCGCGAAGTCTTCAATGGTAGCATCTCGATTATAATATGCCTTATACATTTCGTAAGCCTGTTTCTGTTCCTCTGTTAATGCCATTATTTTAAATTTTATTTTTTATACATATATAATCACACATTATTTACTAGATTCAAATATTTCAGTTCCTAGTGAAAATAGTTCAGTATTTTTACTGCTTCCTGGTGTTATTTTCATTTTAACTTGCATATAATAACCTAATAAACCATTATTTTGAACTGTTTTAGATTTAGCAAAGAAAATAAAATCACCAGCTGTTGGATATGCTATGCTAGCAGCTGTTAAGTCTGTAGCACTACATGTTCCAATACCATTAACTGTTATATCTTTCATATCAATAGATACATCACCAAAAGCAGCTTCTGATACAGTTATAACATTTGTAGTTCTATTAATGTTCTTACATATGCCAACTTGCTTTAATGATGATATAACACCATTACTAACAGACCCTGAATATATCATATCATATGCTACATCATCAGCTGTATATGATGAAAAATCACTAGGATCTTTAGCTTCTAAATCTAAAGGTATATCGTTATTAAATGTTATTGTTAAATCTGCCATAATATTAATCGTAATGTTCTACTGTTACTGTTGCACCTACTTTATCGTTATTACTCATAGCGGCGGTTGATTTAAATTTCAAGTGTATCAAGCCTTTTGTTCCGTTTTGTATTCTACCGAATTTATCTAAACCAACTGGGTCATCTGCTGGTATAGTAACAACAGCATCTGAACCATTATTTGTCCAATCACCACTTGTCATTGTTTCGCCGTCAATAGTATCAGTTGCGCTAGCAGCAACATACGTTACTTTATAAGCGGATGGTGTATAACCAATAGCATCCTCGTCAAATACAACTTCAAAGTTAAACTCTATATCTTGATCAGCCGCGGTAGGCGTGGCAAATTCTTTAGCGTCTTTTATAGTTAGCCCGCCATTTGTTATAGGAGTGCCAGCGCCATCTAAAAACGCCTCACACTTATTAGTTCCTAATGACTGATTGTTTGATAAATCAAGTATATTAGCTGGTTTAACATACAAAATATCATCCGCACTACCTCTCTTAACGATGGTATAGTTAAAGAAAAAGCCGCCTCTTCCTGAACCAAGCACACCAAACGTAACATTATCAATTGTTAGTTGCGTGCCATTTTTAAGTTCTAATAATCCTAATGTTGTGTTGTAGGCATTATTACCATCAGCATCAAGAAAATCGTTTTCTATATCAAGATCATCAACTTTAACAATAACGCTGCTACTGTCAACCACGTTATCCCTTGCAACGATTAAATGAAAAACACCTTGATAATTTGTTGTTGGGTTTTCTTCGTTAGCAACACCACTTGACGTAGCTTCATCTGTTGTTAAGTTATTAACTTGAAAATCTATAGCACCCGCTGTTGCGTGATTAACGCTAGCTGTAAATGTTGTTGCTGAATCAACAGATTGTATAACAGCGTTTGTTCCAAATCTACCGGTTGTACTTCCATCACCTTTGTATAATAAAGCATCACCAACGCCAAAGCCAGTTGTGTCTGCCACTGTTACGCTAGCTGTTCCAGTAGAAAGTGTAGCTGTAGTATTTTCAAAATCTAAGTTTTGTGATAAAAACGTACTCCCAGTACCACCAGTATCACTTAAACTATATATCCTTGGCCCAGCAAACAAAACCATACCAGTTGTCAGATCTTGTCTTCTAATACTTATTTGTAACCCAACATCTATTAATTGGTTCAATGTGTATAAAACAGTGTTATCTGTTGAGCCATCAATATCATCAAATGATGTTACTATATTATAACTACCAGTTTCTGTTAATCTTACATAAACGTCTCTTGTAGTTGTTGTTGAAGTAAATTTAATAGTCGCTTTAGCTTTACCATCAGAGTCCATTGTTAATGTTTTAGAACCAGATGTAAACCCATTACCATCATTTGTATTTATTAATAAATCAGTTCCTGAAGCAGATACCGCACTAGCATTTAAAACAACCTGAGCACTTGGTGACCCAAAAACTGTTATCTCTCTCTTCTCACCATTTTTGTTAACTTTGTTTTGTGAAAAATCCGCACCATATATCGATGTTGTTGATTCTGCAACGCTAGCAACAGGCTCAGCATAAACTTTTAATAAATCACCTGTTATATTTTTATCTGCAATAAATCCTTTTACAATAAAGTCATAACCACTACCATTTACAGTTGGTCCTGTTACTGTATAATCACCTTCACCATTTATAACAACTCTTGGTTTATTTGAATTGTTAAAAGCATATCCACTATCTGGCGTTATAGTAACACTGTATATTAATTCAGTTTCACCAGTTTCACCTAATGCTGTTGTGGCGGCTGTGTTATCAGCGTCTGCAGCCTCTATTATACCGTCAGAACCTAACGTGCTAATTGCAACATTTGATACATACTTTCTATATGTAACACCAATTGTTTGTTTTTTACGTCTAATATAACTACTAACATTTATAGGTAAGTTTTCATTTATGTCTTGAGGTGGTAAAGCAAAACCAGCTAAATCTATAGTTAATACCAAATTACCATTAGTTATCGTTGCTGTTTTACTTGATGTAGATAACACATCTGTGTTATACTCAGCTGATGGAAGAATATCACCAACAGTAGGTGTTGTAAACTCATATCCATCTTTTGGTTTTATTGTGAATGTTAGTGTGTCACTCATTGTTGTGCTATACGCATTACTTACCTCAACTGGATCAGGTAATATTATTTGACCACCATTACCACTTACGTTATCAGAAATAACAGGTGTTACTTTTACTTTATAATTTTTATTGTGTTTTAAATATGCAAACCACTTACCTTCTTTTTCTTTAAATGAAATATCACCACCATTTTCTTGATCAGTTATTAATGTTGATGCTGTCCAACCAGAATCACCTTCGTAGTTTAATGTTTTAAATTTCTTTACAGAACCTGGAGCATCGTTAAATACAATGTCTATAGTTGAGTCTGCTTGGCTACCACCGTAAAATGTGTTTTTATTTTCATCATGAGTATGTAGCCATATATAACCATCTTTAAAAGTAAAATACTTATTATTTAATGATACACCCCACTCTGGTATAAATGACTTTCTACTTGGCCAACCATCTACAGCTTCCTTAAAACTAACGGTATCATCATTAAGCGTTATGTTATATGTGTTAGTGTCTTGATCGTAACTACCTATAACAGATGATGCTATAGCTAAGTTGTCACTAAAGTAATCTGACATACCTTTACCTGATATATCAGTTAAACCATCTCCACCGCCAAGACCACCAGATAATCTAAATACTTTACCTCTATCTTTATCTGAAAAATAAACTCTGTTGCCAAACGCAGCAAATGACTCTGGGTTTTTACTTATACCATAGCTGCCTGCGTAAGGTATAGCTTGACCCAACACTCTGTCTGTTGCTATTAATTGCGGGTTACCATCAGCATTAAATAAAGCATCTTTATTTGCTAATACTTTTACAATTTTATCTTCACATAAAGCTATAATATCAATGTCTCTTGTATGTAGCTTTTGTATTGATCCATATTCATCATTAATATCTTTTGTTATTTTTTCACCAATGATAAATTGATTTGTTTTATTAATTCCTGATTTAGGGTTGTAAATACCAGAGTAAATAATACTGTTTTTTCTTCTTTCTTCAGTATATGGTTCATCTAATGTTGTAGATGCTATTGGTCCTTTATCAATAAAAGGCGCATTAAAATCATCACGTATTCTATTCGATTCTACTCCATTACCAAAGCTAAAACAATTAAACCATGATTTATAACTATCAGTACCGCTTGTATCTGTATCATCATCTCTGTCTGTACCTAAAGTGTGTATTTGACCATGTGTTTGACTATCAGCAACAGTAACAACACTAGCATTGTTATTAACACTA
>Ga0181576_10004045_pt1 | contig 10675 bp, 10 predicted proteins | sample 101ome_22_FD_132464 | JGI IMG/M metagenome (GOLD analysis project Ga0181576, IMG submission 132464) | Coastal salt marsh microbial communities from the Groves Creek Marsh, Skidaway Island, Georgia - 101412BT metaG (megahit assembly) | ecosystem: Environmental > Aquatic > Marine > Intertidal...
ATGGATTCGTCCGCTCGATTGTAAGCCCGATCTGTCCCGCTCGTACCCAGCCGTCTCTTCCCTCTCCGCAGGTACCTCAATCTTCACAGTGACTCTCACCGCCCGCCCACCGCCTCGACAGGCGGGGCACGCAGTCACCCCAGTGTACCCACAAGATCCACAACCTTCCCCGTCAGAGCTCCAACGCGTGCACGAGCACGCCGCGCGGCCCGTGCCCTCGCACTTTGGGCACGCCTCGTCGTCCAAGCCATCCTCGGAGCTTGAATTATACGCCGCGTACGCCGCCAAAATGACCCCGCACGTCGCCACTTGCTCCGCCCACCACGCCGGTTCGAACGCGTTCGGCAGCCCGCTCACCACCGCGGAGTCCCCACGCCTCGCGCTCTCACTTCGACGGACGAGCCGCACCGCTCTCTGACTAGATCCCCGCGGGTTCGCTGACGAATCATTTCTCACCCTCTGTCGTCGCGTCGACGACGTCGCGTTCGACCGCTTCGACGTCGACCGACGCTCTCCCATCGCCGCGGCGACGGGCGCGCGCGCGTTCGCGCACGAGTTCGTCATCCCCTCCGTTCGCGCTCCGAGCCCGGGCGAGGGGTGAAGTGCGGTCGACCACGGCGAGTGACGTGGCCCGGGCGCCGGGCACGGGCACGGGCACGCGCGCGACATAAAAAATCCACAGATCCGTCTCGAGTCTCGAGTCATGACTCGTCGTCACGACAAATTTCGTGACGAAACGAGACGAAAAAGAGGATAAATCGTTCCAGAGAAGAGAAGAGAAGAGGAAAGGAACACTGTCGCGTTCGCGTTCGCCCGGGTGTCAGTGTCGGTCGTCGTCGAAGAGAAGAGAAGAGACGAGACGCGAGTCTCGCTCTCGCTCTCGCGCGTGCGGTGGAGTCGGTGAGTGCGTTTCGTCGCGCCTGGCGAGGCGGCGACGAGCGGTCGTGGGGGGAGATAGAGCGGGCGTCGGGGTCGTGACTCAGCTGGTTCCGGGTGTCTGTCTCCGTGAGCGCGTTCGAACCACCGGGGAGGCGGACGTCCGCGGGCGGGGAAATTTGAGCGAGTCGAGGGCGAGGTGGACTGAGATGATGGCGCCGGCGGCGTCGCGATCGCCGGTGGTTTCTGGGACGACGGCGAGGAGGTTGGGCCGGGCGACGAGAGACTCGGCGGCGGCGGCGGTTCAAAGCGGCGGGAGATTCAGAGGGCGCGCGGGCGCGAAGTGTGTTCGGTTGAGGGCGAGCGCGAGTTCGGCGCAGACGGAGGAATCGAAGAAGTCTAATGCGGACAACAAAACCCCGTGGGTGACGTCGAACGAAGAAGAGGAAGAGGATGGTTTGGAGCACACGTACGAGCGCTTGCGCTGGCTCGATATTCGAGACGAGGTTCGACCTACGCAGGTGGCGCTCGGATGGGATTGGACCTTCTACAAGCTGGCCAACTTTAAGGATTTCGAATCGGCGAAGGCATACATGGAGAGAAAACCTGTGCCATACGTGAGCTATCGTGGGTTGCGCTACGTGGTTGATCACCACCACACGTTGGCAGCCCTACAGCTCGCGGGGTGGGACGTCGACATTTACATGGAGCAGATTTTTGAGTACGACGATGATCTTAGCGAAGAGAGATTTTGGGGGATCATGGAGGGTAAAGGCTGGAGTTTTTGCTGGGACTCTGATTATAGCCGTCTGGAACATGATGCGATTCCCACTTCGTTTGATTTGACATCCTTCAGGAATGATATTTTCCGCTCGCTCGGTGGCTTCTGTAGAAAGCAAAAGCTACTAAAGAGAGGGAAAATGCTCGAAGAAAAGTTGTTTTTCGAGTTTCAATGGGGATACTTTTTCTGGCTTCATCGTAACGATGCTTATGCCTTGTGGCCATCTTCACAATTACAGCGTGGATTCAACCGTCTGCTAACCATGATTGAGCAAACGGATGACAGCGAGTACATCGGTGAAGGGCATCTTGAAGCTTCACGTGACGTGAAAGACATGATTCTTCTCTCAGACAAGGTTCTTCAACCCCTTTACGAAGTCTTGGTACGCTATGTCGCCCCCCTTGCGTATGCATATGCCACTCTGCCGACCAACGAGGAGCGGGTTGTTCCTGGCCTCAAGAAGAGGTTTGGGCGCGAGATACTACCCGGGTCGGTGATTACCGGCCACTTTGACTTCATGACGGAACGACAAAACTTTATCTTTCCAAGTGACGATAATGTTAAGAAAGAGAAGAAAGATAAGAGTAGCGAAAAGAAGAAGAAAGACTCGTAGATGAAACGTGTTGAGCCGCACTATATTATTAATTTAAGCAGCAACGTTGGAACCACACTCGCCGCTTCACTGCACGCCTATGCGCGGCCGCATTTCGTGAGCGTACACCGTATTCGTAGAGAGCCGTAGCCATGTCACACGCGAGCGCAACGTCGCATGCGACTCGATTCACGTCGGCGAGCACCTCCAGAAGCCGTAAAGCCACATCAGCCCTGAATCAGCCCAGCTCTTCAAGCAGACCGCTGAGCGCGTGCTCTCTTCATGACTCGCTCTCTCTGCCTGTGTTGACTGCATCCATCTCGGTGTTATCGTTCTGCATGGCGAGCTCTCCAACTTGGGCGTTTGATGGCGATGCAGCAGCTGCTTTTTCATCCAGGGGCTGCGTTGGTTGCCACTCAGCCGGAGGGAATGTTGTCGTGCCCTCAGCTACGCTATTTTCCAAGGACCTAGAGCGAAACGGGTTGACGTCAAAGGCGGATGTCTCTTCGATAATTGAGCTGGGAAAGGGCAAGATGCCAGGATACGGAGAAGAGTGTGCGCCCAAGGGTGCTTGTACTTTTGGCCCGAGGATAGAAGCTGAAGAAATAGACGCTCTCGCATCTTACGTGCTTGAGCGAGCGCAATCTGAGTGGAAGTGATGAGCTCGAGCTCTCTTCAAAGTTGTTGCTAGCGAACGTTTTTTAGCTCTGAACTATGTTGTAGCTATACAATTACAGGAAAGAGAGAGAGGAAGCGTCACAAACTATGCTGACGCTGAGTGCGCCGCTATGGCTTCCGTCGCTTTGCACGCTTCTCGAAGCGTCTCTAAGAGATGCAACATCTCCTCCTTGTCGCAAGTAAAATTTAAACGAGTTTCTTCTCCGTCGCTTCCCCCAACTAACCACGTGTGATGAAAGGCGTGTTCTCGTTTATCCCCGTTTGTCGACGTGCTGACGACGTAGTCTGCTCGGCACGCATGCGACTTGAGCTTGCACACTGCCGACGAAGACGCGTAGCGTTTTAGATCGCGCTCTAATCCTTTACTCGCTGTACCATAACCTTCGGCGACAATTTTCGCTCGAGCAGTAGAGAACTCGCACTCGCGTTCAAGGAACGTCTTCACGTCAACCGCTTCGAATCCTAAGCGCGCCGCTTCGACGTACAAGCATGAAACGCCTGCGATAGCATCAGAGGAGAATGCTGTATCACTGTCAGCCGTAGAAGCGCTCCCGTTCGCGAGCGTCCGTGTAACGTGCGCGACCAGAGAGCTCAGCGTGCCTTCGTCAGAGTTGCTCAAATCTTTTAGATGAGTGTTCACCGTTGTCTGGACGGGCAAAGTGCAGTACAAGCGTTAGTCGAGCGGCGTGTTCGAGTCGGTAAACGGATCAAAAGTGTGACTGTTCGCGAATCAGTGTCACTCGCCCCAAACTTACCCCGAGATCCATGGCCACAAACTTCTAGCGTCTCTCTCTGTGGTTCACGCCTCGAGCAAGTTGGTGGTGAAACTGGTTTACGATTGTTATTACATTTAAGTACCGTCACGCATATGGACTATCGAAACAAAGATCGTATCGATCCTATCTCTTGTTACTGATAGAATCCAAAATTGATTATTAGTTGGTCATGTTATTCCGTCTGAGACTTTACTTGAGCTTGGGGAGGAACGAGTTGGCTGGAAAGCTCTCCTTCATGAAGTGCATTCCCATCAAAAGGTGGGCAGCAGCCATCGCATAACCGAACGGATACACGATTTGAGGCATGAGAGAGATGGCAACGACCAAGTATTGGAGCGTCAAGAAAAGAGCCGCTCGTTTGCTCAGGAGACCAGAGAGATGAGCAAGGCACATGAACACGGAGAGCGGGGGGCTCAGCGGATGGAAGAGCAAGCCGGCAACTGGACCGAGCACGCCCGGCCCCTTCATACCAGCGGCTTGGATCTTGGCCATGGAAGCTCCTTGCATCATGAAGGCATTCATACCGAGACACGGAACGATGACAGCCAACTTGCGGAGCGCAGTGATTTGTTTTGAGGAAAACAACGCTCTCGCGCGGGCAGTGGTGATGAAGAGCAGCGTGGCGTTGGCGTACAAGAACATTTGCGCCATGCGAACGAAGATGTCGGTAGCGCCGTGGGCAGAGCCCGCAACGTAGCAGTTGGAAGAGAGGAACAGAGTCGCGGCCGTCACGTACGCCGGCCAGTCAGACGTCGATCCAATACCAAAGATGGCTCCGGCGCCAACGGCGAACTGCACGTAGGCGTGACCCGGCGCCTCCAAGTAGGCGGCACCGACCGGGGCGAGGACGCCACTCGCACCAGTAAGAGCGAGTGCACGTTTGTGCGCATCAGCTTGCGGGCCGTCAAAGTGTCTCTCCATGATTTGGGCAAACGCCATGATAGTCGGTCCGCCAAAAGCGCCGACGCGCTCGAGGACTCGCTTCACGCCTGCCACGCTTCGAAATTCGTTGACCGTGGCAAGGACGTTACCAAGGATGTTCAAGTCTCTCAGCGCTCCAACCGGGTTCGTGACAAAGCCCGGGACGGAGATACCGAGGGATCTAGAAGACCGCGTGGATCTCGTCGACCTGGAGGAGCTGCTCTTCTTGCTTGCGGAGCGTTTACTCGAGCTTCTTTTCGCGGCCGCCATGTTCTTCACTCTTTCACTTGGTTTTCACGTTCGCTGTTCGCGCTGAATAATGGGTCGACAAACACAAAGGAGTGCTTATCTTCACGTCACGTCGTTGGAACTCGTCGCGGGCGCGGCAGAGTGAAGACAGCGCGAGCGCGTCGAGGTCGTTAAAGCGCATTCGCATTTCTCGCTTGAATTTCCATTCCAATTTCTCGCCGTCGATTTCGAAAGAAGAGCGTTTGAGGTCCCGATTGACGGTTCGTGACCCGTCGTTTTCTAGAGGGGAGAGATCCATTTGTCCGAAGCTGACGTGGATTTTTGTTGAAGAAAAGCACATCTTTTTGTGAAAGGGGAACGAAGGAGAGGAATATGTTGTTTGTCCGATTATTTTTAATACCTGCATTGATATTCGAAATGCGGTTGTGGTCACATAATATAAAGATACAAATGACTATGACTACTATACACGGCATTAAAAATACGATTGATACCTCAATTAATTTTATAATACTTAACGAGACATTTTTTGGGTGCCCTTCCGAGACAAAGAGCGACTCCCGCGGGCTTCTCCCGCCAAAGACGCGCCGCGTCGATCGTCGTATCGCATCGCACCGTCATGGGTTACGCAGGTTACGCCCCTGGGCACCGCGTCGTCGAGGCGAAGACCCCGCTCGAGCGAGCGTTGCTCGACGTTCCCACGGTTGAGGCGCACGACCTCCTAGAAAAGCTCATCTTGAACGTCGCGCGCTCGCCGACAGAGCTCAAGTTTCGCAGGTTGAAAGCGTCTAATGCGAAGATAAAGCGAGAGATTATAGACGTTCCGGAAGTTTTGCAAGTGATGACGCTTTTGGGTTGGATTTCGGAGACTGTCGAGGGTGAGGGAGAAGGACTTTCGCTTCCGGCAAACGTGACTCTCACGATGCGCGAGGTGCGCGCGGTTGATGAGGCTAGAATAGCGACTCGGCGAAGACTCGAGGAAGAAATGCGTGCGAGAATTCGAGCCAAATCTATCAATGCGGACCCGACCAGAGCGGCCCTTCAAGCGCAGTTGGCAGCAGACCGAGCCGAACGCGCGGCTGCTGAACCCGTCACCCAAGGAAGCGTGGCGCAGCAACTCGGTGAGAACCGAGGCGTGGTGTCTGCGCGAGACATTGGAGCATCCGGTAGCTCTGGATGCTGACGTTAGGCTAGTCGTGAAGATGCTTTTTGTCCCTAAAGTTCCATCGTGTTACATAAAGGAACACTCCTTGGTGGATGGGTACAAAATCGTCACGACGACAGAGATTATTCGTGGGGAAGCCCGGCTCAAGGCAGACTACTCATCGATCGCTGCGGAGCGAAATGAGGTGCGCGTGAAAAAGCCACCCCATATTTACCGCGTTTTGATGACGATTCGTGACGCGGTAGTGGGAAAGTCGGATCGTTTGACACAACGCTCCCCCACTACCGCCGATTTTCAGTCCCTCTTCAAGTCGAATGCACGCGCTTTCCCGAGCGTTTATAGATAGATTCTATTTTACCAGTAGACATTGATACGTGACCGCGCGGTTTCCGAACCATTCTTCGGCGCCGTGGCGGCTTTGTTGTACACATTTTCACATTTTCGATACAAACGCGCTGCACAACACTCCACCGATCCACTGACTCGTAACTGTTTGTATATACGCAGAGGATGAATTTTGCCCTCTCGCACACAAAACCTCGGCTCGCCGCCACCGCCGTCGCGAGTAAAACGCGCGCCATGCCTGTCATCGACGTCGCGATCGGCCCGCTCATCCAGATGGCGGAGGCTGCCTCCCTCGGCATGCCCTTCGAGGTGTGGAAGACGCGCATGGGTCGTCACCGCACCGAGTCGACTGCCGAAGCGTTTGCGAACATTTACCGAGAGGGCGGCGCCAAGGCGTTCTGGCGCGGTACTCAAGCGAAAATGTTTGAATCTGCGACCAAGGGTGCGATTTTGATGTACGCCAAGGAGGGCATCAACGATACGCTTCTCACCGCGGGGTGGAATCCGGGTTTAGCGGGCGTCGCGGCGGGTGCCGGTGGTGGGATCGCTCAAGTGAGCGTGATGGGACCGTGTACGTATCTCGTCACCGGCGCGGTGAATGACCCTGGAAAGACGACGATGGAGCGCATTCGCACGACGTACGCCCGCGGAGGCATAGCTGGATTCTATCCAGGCGGTACGGCGATCGCTTTTAGACAAGCGACCAACTGGGCGTCGAGACAAGGTTTCACTGAGATAGTGCGCGACAAGGCAAAGGTGATGTTGCACGGCGACGCCGGCGCCAAGCTCAGCAAATGGGAAGAAGTCGGTTGCGGTATCATGGGTGGTACGTTGGCGTCTTGGAATCACCCTTTCGAAGTAGCGCGCATCGAGGCCCAGAGCCGTGGCAACGCGGGTATTCCCACCGGTAACATGGTTAGCGTGATGTCTGACATCGTCAAGGAATCCGGCATCGGCGGCTTGTTCAGAGGTATCATTCCCCGAATCGGGCTCGGTATCTGGCAAACGTTGTTCATGGTGACTGGTGCGAAGATGTTGAAGGAGCAACTCAAAGAACAAGGATTGTTGGCGGGATCCGGTGGAGGCGGGCATTAAATAGCAGACGTCGTTTTAACAGCAACGCAAACAAACAGTTGACAAACTCCTCCTCTCCTCTAAGCTCTTCCTTCCCCCCAGAAGATGATGCTTCTCGAAACACTGCATCGAATATGCGTGCGACTAAACGATCCAAAAGATCGCCGAGTTGTTCGCCTAGTGTGCGTCGCCCTGATCGCGTTCGAGCTCGTTTTGAGCTCGCTCATCGTGTCCAAGGTGAATTACACGGAGATCGACTGGAAAGCTTATCTAGAGGAAGTGCACGGATATGTGCAAGGTGAGCGAGATTACACGAAACTTCGAGGGGGCACGGGGCCGTTGGTGTATCCGGCCGGTTTTGTGTACGTGTATAGGGCTTTGTACGGTTTAGTTGGCGGGCTGAAGGGCGGAGTGACCCCAGCGGGCATCGCGCTTGCGCAACGCATCTTTGTTGGTATTTACTGCTTGAATCAAGCGATAGTGTTTGGAATTTACGAAGCGTGTGAGATTTTACCACCGTGGGCGTACTTGATTCTTTGTCTTTCGAAGAGAATACACAGTGTGTTCGTCTTGAGAATGTTCAACGACGGCATTGCCATGGCTGTTGCGTACGCCGCGGTTATGCTTTTCCAACGAAAGAAATGGATCATCGGATCTTGCGTTTTATCGCTAGGGGTATCGATCAAAATGAATGTGTTATTATTCATACCAGGTCTGCTGGTTTTGCTAGTCGGTGGGACGAAGCTCAGCGTTTCCATTCTGTCGCTGGTAGTCTTTTTCGCCACGCAAATATTTATTGCTGCACCATTCTTGCTAACGCATCCAAGAGAGTATGTGAGTAGAGCTTTCGAAGTCGGACGAGTCTTTACGCACAAGTGGAGCGTAAACTTCAAGTTTGTCGGCGAGAGCGTTTTTGAGTCGAAAGAATTTGCGAGATTTTTGTTGTTGGCGCACCTGTGTGTCCTGTTTTTGTTTGCGCATCGCAAGTGGTGCAGACAAAATGGCGGCTTCTTCTTCTCCTTCTTCAAAGACTTCTTCAAACGCGCCGTCAAAAATATCGATGGTAATCAGCACACCTTTACCCCGGCACACGTCGCCATAGTCCTCGCAGAGAGCAATTTCATTGGCGTCGTCTTTGCTCGTTCGCTGCACTACCAGTTTTATTCGTGGTACTACCACACGTTACCGCTGCTACTCTGGTCGAGCGCTCGTTCGCCGACGTACGTCAAACTCATCACAATCGCCGCCGTAGAGTACTGCTGGAACGTCTACCCATCGACGGCGACGTCTAGCGAAATCTTCATAGCCATTCACGCGGCCCTGCTCATCCAGTTGGCGAGGTATCCGTGCGAAGTTCAGCCCAACACTCTCGACAAGGCCAAAGCGAGCTAGTCGCAATTTCATGTGTAAACTGTTAGACCCCACAAATAAATAGATATTTTCAGATTTGTTTTTCGCGCGTTTTTAAAAAGCCCCCCTCGTAACTTTTAACGGTCTCGTTCGTCACGTCGAAGGCGCTTCCCCGTAGTCGGCGTCGCGAGGGAGCGAACGCGAAGATCGACGTAACGCTTTCAGGAAGACGTCCTCGTTTGGTGTCTAGTGCGCGCTCGGCGCGGTGGTGATAATCTTTTTCGGTTCAACTGACAGTTATTTGGAAGACATGGAGCGTAGCATGACTTCGCGAAAGCGCGCGCGCACAGCCTTCTTCGTGCAGGCTGTGATGGCAAAACTCGCGTTGGGGCGTTACTTATGCACTAAAGAAGGGTACAAAAGCTTCCGAGGGAGCGGGGTGAGACTGCGGATCGCGAACAAACTCATCGGGCACACGTTGTATGACCGCCGGCGACTCATCATGCTCGGCTTGGCGCATGCGATGGCCACCATGGTCGTTTGGGCCCATTTCTTCTACACTAAATACCGTAAACAAGAAGCTAGTGTACCGGATGGAGCGAATCTTTACTGGTGGAAGAGGCTCGTACCACCGCTGGAGTTTGGAGCGATGCATGCTATTTTATTCCAGATGGCTCTGTTACCGCTGACGATGGCGCGTTCTACCGTCGCCTATCTTTCGCAGACGTACGTTGGGAGGAAGTACATCCCTCTCCATAAGGTGGTCGCCATGCATATTCACCTCGGCTACGTGATGGTGGGCTTTGTCTTCGGGTCGACAATTCTATTCTTCATCTTTTTTGGCCAAGGTTGCGTCCAGCAAAAGTCTGGCAAAGAGCCGTCACCCAATGGCGTGAAAACTTTTTGCAAAAAGATGCAAAGTGAAATTATGATCACTGGGCTGACCATCATGGGTTGCCTTCTTCTCGTTGCCGTCACCTCTTATTTGCGCAACAGAATCAAGTATGAAATCTTTTACATCATTCATCACTTTGTATTCATCATGTTTGCTCTCGCAATCGCGCACACACTCGATGACGCTTTCCGTCGTGGTCAAGTCAGATCGCAAAATTTCAAGTGGTTCTCCGCTTCTCTTGTCTGGTACTTTACCGATCGCATGCACGCCTTGATGAATGGTCGCGATTGTAGGACGGTTGAGGCGACTGCTTTGGGAAGTGGTGAAAGTGAGTCACGCAAGGTTGTGCGTCTCAGCATTGAGCGTCCAAAGATGTTCATTTTCCAACCAGGTCAATATGTTTTTATCGCCATCAAGTCTATCGATGTGCACTGGCATCCTTACTCAATTGCAAGTGCGCCTTTAGACGATACTATTGACTTCCTGATCGAGGTCATGGCTACAAGCAAAGTGGACGGCACTGACAGTTGGACGCACAAACTCTGGCGCATGATCAAGGCGGGCGACAAGCCCATCGTTTCGATTGTCGGGCCATATGGTACTGGATTCAATGACGCAAAGAACCAGAATGAAATTGTCGCTATCGGTTCAGGTACTGGAATCGTGCCGATGCTGTCCCTGGCAAAGGCTCACACTCGCCAGTTGCTGAAGATGAACGTTGCTCAGCAAGTCAAGGCTCTGCACGAAAAGGATGAAGCACAGCGAGAATTTGCAGAAAATTACTTCAGAGAATCTAAATCTATCATGGACATTCTCCGTAGCTTTGTCTGGAAGTCAAAAGCGGATCGAAGCGAGTACCGAGACGCATGGGACAATCATCGGTGCTTCAGAGACATTGTTCTGCGAAGGCAGTACGCTTTTCGTCTGGCGCAGTTGAAAAAAGAAGGTCGTAATCCCACCAAGAAATTCTACG
>Ga0181576_10004068_pt1 | contig 10627 bp, 8 predicted proteins | sample 101ome_22_FD_132464 | JGI IMG/M metagenome (GOLD analysis project Ga0181576, IMG submission 132464) | Coastal salt marsh microbial communities from the Groves Creek Marsh, Skidaway Island, Georgia - 101412BT metaG (megahit assembly) | ecosystem: Environmental > Aquatic > Marine > Intertidal zone...
GATCAAACACAAAAATGAAAGCAAAATGACCAAGCAGGAAGTCAAGGACGAGCGCAAACAGACAGAAGGGTCTGATGAAACCAAACGTCGTGTCAGGCAGGTACAATTCCAGCAGGCGCAGAGGCGTATGATGCAGGAAGTGCCTAATGCGGATGTGATTATCACCAACCCTACGCATTTTGCTGTTGCGGTCAGATATGATGAGGCGCAAATGGCAGCACCTATTGTCGTAGCCAAAGGTGTCGACCAGATTGCTTTGCATATTCGTGAGATTGGCGAAAATAATCAGGTTACGATTGTCGAAGCGCCGATGCTTGCCCGTGCGATTTACTTCACGACGGATATCGATCAGCCGATTCCTCAGACACTTTATCTGGCTGTGGCGCGTTTACTGGCTTATGTTTACCAGCTTGAGGCTAATCCCTATGGTAAACGTGATGATGAGCGGGTCGTGAAACAGTGGGATATCCCGGATGAAATGCGCTTTGACGCTGATGGCAAACATCCTGATGACAATGAAAGATAAATTTGCAGGTATTGGTGCATGGATTTTGATCAGTTAATTCGTAATTTTCGTTCAGGAGGCTGGCAGGGGCTAGGCGGGCCTGTGCTGATGCTGATGTTGCTGGCGATGATCATTATTCCGTTGCCGGCTTTTTTGCTGGATTTGTTTTTTACTTTCAATATCACCATGTCCCTGGTAATCATCATTGTTGTGATATATACCATGAAACCACTGGAGTTTGCGGCATTTCCAACGGTTATCCTGATTTCCACCTTGTTGCGACTGGCATTAAATGTAGCTTCTACCCGTATTGTGTTGCTCGAAGGGCATACCGGGGGTGATGCGGCTGGAAAAGTGATTGAGGCCTTTGGTGAATTTGTTATTGGCGGTAACTTTGCTGTAGGTCTGGTGGTGTTTGCCATTCTGATGGTGATCAATTTTATTGTGATTACCAAAGGTGCCGGTCGCGTCGCCGAAGTCAGTGCGCGTTTTACTCTGGATGCCATGCCGGGTAAACAGATGGCTATTGATGCCGACTTGAACAGCGGTTTTCTTACTCAGGAGGAAGCCAAAGCGAGACGCTCGGAGCTGGCCAGAGAATCCGATTTTTATGGTTCGATGGACGGTGCCTCTAAATTTGTCCGAGGTGATGCTGTTGCCGGCATGATCATTATGGCGATCAATATCATTGGCGGTTTGTTAATCGGCATGCTGCAACATGATCTGAGTTTTTCTACAGCGCTGGAACGTTATGTATTGCTGACGATCGGTGATGGTCTGGTTGCGCAGATTCCGGCTTTGTTACTGTCTGTCGCTGCAGCCATTATCGTCACTAAAGTCAAAGACTCTGACAATGATGTGGGTGCCCAGATTAGTCAGCAGATGCTGGGTAATCCCAAGCCTTTATGGATTGCCGGTTCAATCCTGTTAATGATGGGAGTGATACCCGGTATGCCAAATGTGCCGTTTTTGTTAATGGCTGCAGTGAGTCTGGTTGGTGCCTATTTCTTAAATCAGAAGCAACAACAGCAAGCCCAGGTTGATCGTATGCAACCTGAAGATGCCGAAATTGCCGCTCAACAGCAAGCTCAAACACCGGAAGTCAAAGAGCTGAGCTGGGATGATGTTCAGCCTGTCGATATTATCGGGCTCGAAGTCGGATACAGATTGATTCCTATGGTGGATAAGCAGCAGGGTGGTCAATTGATGAATCGTATCAAGGGGATTCGTCGCAAACTTTCCCAGGAAATGGGTTTTTTGATTCAGTCTGTGCATATCCGCGATAATCTTGATCTGGCTCCGAATGACTATCGTATTATTCTTAATGGCGTCACCATGGGTGAAGCCAATATCCATCCTGATCGTGATCTGGCGATTAATCCGGGTAAGGTTTTTGGTCAGGTTCAGGGTATAGCGACCAAAGATCCGGCTTTTGGACTGGATGCTGTCTGGATAGAGCCTTCACAAAGAGATAATGCCCAGGCTCAGGGTTATACCGTTGTTGATGCTGGAACGGTGGTCGCGACCCATTTGAGTGAAATCATCAAAAGCCACGCCAGTGAGTTGTTAGGGCATGAGGAAGTACAGCAATTGCTGGATAGTCTCGGTAAAACCTATCCCAAGCTGGTTGAGGATCTGGTGCCTAACAGACTCTCCCTGAGTCAGGTGCTTAAAGTGCTTCAATCGTTATTAGCGGAAAACGTTTCGATCAAGGATATTCGCACTATCGCCGAAACTTTGGCGGACCATGCCGCCCATACCCAGGATCCTGCCAGTTTACTGGCGGCTGTCAGGGTTTCGTTATCGCGTTCGATTGTGCAGCAACTTGTTGGAAACGTTGATGAAATTCCAGTTGTGGTGCTGGATGCAAATTTGGAACAGTTATTGCAGAAGTCATTGCAAGCTTCTGGTGGAGAAGGTTTTGGATTCGAACCGGGGCTTGCAGAACGTTTGCAACAGGCATTGATAGAAACATCAAGCCAACAGGAAATGGCGGGGCAGGAGACACTCCTGCTAGTGGCAGCGGGCATCAGGCCCTGGATGTCACGCTTTGCCAGACATAGTGCGCAGGGGATTCACGTGCTCTCGTACAATGAGATTCCTGATAACCGCAAGATCAGGGTTGTTGCAACAATTGGAGATGCAGGTTCCGGTGGCTAACTTGAGGATAGTCACTTATGAAAATTAAACGTTTTATTGCGCCTGATATGCGCCGTGCCCTTGCCGCAGTTAAAAAAGAGATTGGCGATGATGCGGTTATTTTATCGAATAAACCTCATGAAAATGGCGGGGTGGAGCTGATTGCAGCGATTGATTTTGATGAGGAACAATATAGTCGCCTGCAGGCACAACAGGAAAACCTGGAAACTTCACGGACACAAACGTCTGTTACCGAAGATATATACACCGAAAAACACGCAGACGTAAAAGCACGCACGAGCCTGAAAGCACAGCAGCATGCTGAAAATGACGATGCGATGGAAGCGATGCGTCGGGAAATGCAGGCCTTGCGTCGTATGATTGAAAATGAATTATCCGGTGTTAACTGGAACGCCATGGGTGAACGTAATCCCCAAAGTAAAGAGCTGTTTCGCCAGTTTATGGCTATGGGTTTGTCTCCGGATATTGCGGAACGTCTGATCAAAGCTGTCGGACATGAGGGTAGTTTTCAGCAGCAATGGCAAAAAGCCATGTTTTTCCTGTCCAGTGAATTTGAAGTAACCGGCGATGACTTGACCGAAAATGGTGGTGTTGTTGCGGTAGTCGGTCCAACCGGTGTAGGTAAAACGACATCCATTGCCAAGCTTGCGGCAAGATATTGCCTGCGTCATGGTAACCGCCATGTAGCGCTTATCAGTACGGATAATTATCGTATCGGTGCGCGTGAACAATTGCATACTTATGGCCGTATTCTGAATGTGCCGGTTCGTTCTGCTTCCAACGCAGAAGAATTACGTGAAACCCTGTCGGCATTTGCGGACAAAAAATTTATTCTTATCGATACCGCCGGTATGAGTCATCAGGATACCCGCCTGCAGGATCAACTGGAGATGCTTGCGCAAGCCGGCCGCAAGGTCAGACGTCTGTTAGCGTTGTCTGCGACAACGGAATTATCAGCCTTGCGTCGGGCAATGCATGCTTACTCGGCAATCAAGCCGGATGCCTGCTTAATGACTAAAACCGACGAGGCTGCTTCGCTTGGCGGCATTCTTTCGGTTGTGATTGAAAGCGGCTTGCCGGTAGCTTATTACACAGATGGTCAGCGTGTTCCCGAGGATATGCATGTTGCGCGGGCTAATCCGCTGGTTAATATTGCGGCACAACTGGCTGAAGAGATGTCGGATATGCATGGTGACGGTTATTTGGCTTATGCCTTGGGTCAGGCGCGTTCTTCAGTCGACACAATTAACCCTATGCATGCCTGAATGTCGTCTAAGTCATTAAGATAGCGAGGATTCTATTTGATAGAGTCTTAACCTTGGATTAGTCTTACACTTATAGAAATGTATACAGATCAAGCAGCAGGATTGCGAAACATGAATTTACCAAAACCCGTGCAGGTGATAGCTGTCAGTGGTGGCAAAGGTGGTGTTGGTAAAACCAACATCTCCGTCAATCTGGCGGTGGCGCTCGCTGAAAATGGCAAGCAGGTGACCGTACTGGATGCTGACCTGGGTCTTGCCAATATTGATGTGGTCTTAGGTATTCATCCCAAATTCGACTTGTCGCATGTGTTACGGGGTGAAAAAGCGCTGGATGAGATTCTGGTTGAAGGTCCCATGGGCATAAAACTGATTCCCGGTGCCTCCGGTATTCAGCATATGGCTGAATTAAGTCATGCCGAACATGCCGGTATCATTCAGGCTTTCAGTGAGCTGGGATCTGATCTGGATACCTTGATTGTTGATACGGCAGCCGGTATCTCGGATACGGTTATCAGTTTTACCCGTGCATCTCAGGAAGTGTTGATTGTGGTTTGTGATGAACCGGCGTCAATCACAGATGCTTATGCGATCATGAAATTGCTTAACAAGGAATATGGTCGCAGTCGTTTCCGGATTGTTGCCAATATGGTACAGACTCCGCAGGAAGGGCGTGACTTATACAACAAGATGCTGGCTGTTACAGACCGTTATCTGGATGTGACATTAAGTTATTTTGGTGCTGTGCCTTTTGATGAAAACCTGAAAAAAGCAATCAAGTCACAGAAACCGGTTGTCACGGCTTTTCCCCGCAGTAAATCTGCGCAGGCATTTAAAAATCTGGCCCGCAAAATTGAAAGCTGGCCTGCTCCGCAGGGCGCTAACGGGCAGATGCAGTTTTTTGTTGAACGTTTGGTCGAATATTCGAGTGCCTTCGGGGAGTATTAAGTTTGAATCGCGCTATGGGTTATCAACACGATGAATCAGTGATGTATAACCATCTGGTTAATGAACATGCCGGATTGGTGAAGCGCATTGCTTATCATTTGATGAATCGACTGCCATCTAGTGTGCAAGCTGAAGATTTGATTCAGGCCGGAATGATGGGGCTACTGGAAGCGGGTAAAAATTATAATGCCCAGCAAGGTGCAAGTTTTGAAACCTATGCCGGCATCAGGATTCGCGGTGCGATGATCGACGAAGTTCGTCGCAGTGACTGGACGCCGCGTTCTGTTCATCGAAAATCCCGTATGGTCGCTGAGGCGATTCGGGAAATAGAAAACCGTGAAAGGCGTGATGCACAGGATTCAGAAGTCGCGCAGGCTCTGGATATTACTCTGGACGAGTATCATCATATTTTGCAGGATTCCAGCGGCGCGCGTATTTTCAGTTTCGAAGAATTGTCGGCAATGGGTGACGGCAATGGTCACGCGGAAGATCATCTTGCCGTAGAAAGCGATCGCTCAGCTCCCGATGTCGATCTGGAGCAGGCTGATTTTCAATCAGCTCTGGCAAACGCTATCTCCAATTTGCCGGAACGCGAAAGGCTGGTTATTGCACTGTATTACGATGAAGAATTGAATCTTAAGGAAATTGGACATGTGCTAGGCGTCAGTGAGTCCAGAGTCTGTCAGATTCATAGCCAGGCAGCGATGCGTTTAAGATCGCGTTTAGGGCAATGGTTACCGGACAATGATGGCTCGCATGATGCCTAGTTGTTACTCAAGTGACCTGAAACAATGTTTAATTGTTTAAAACTGCTAGGCTATGTGAAGCTGAAGCAGATTTGAAAAAACCGGTTTAAGTGCTTTTTAATTAAACCTTTTATTCAATGTGTCGATAGACATATCAACTTTTGAAAATATTTTGAAAGTCCGGAGGTTGTGTTGGACAAAAATATGAAAATTCTGGTGGTCGATGATTTTTCGACTATGCGCAGAATCGTAAAAAACCTGCTGTCGGATCTCGGTTTTAAAAATATCGATGAAGCCGATGATGGCAATACAGCTTTGCCCAAACTGAAATCTGGAAATTTTGATTTTCTTGTTACTGACTGGAATATGCCGGGCATGACGGGTATTGATTTACTCAAGGCTGTGCGTGCGGATCCGCAACTGGCGTCAATTCCGGTCCTGATGGTAACGGCTGAATCCAAGCGTGAACAGATTATCGAAGCTGCTCAGGCGGGTGTTAACGGCTATGTGGTCAAGCCATTTACGGCCGGTACTCTGGAAGAAAAGATTAACAAGATATTCGAGCGGGTAAACGGTTAACTCGTTTATCTGAAGTTGATAATGGAAAAGGCACAACGACTCGAGTTGGCCCGTAGGCTGGTTGTTGAACTGGAAGCTGATAATGAGCAACAGGTCGCCGCGACATTAGCGGAATTGACAGAAGGCATTGGCTGTCAGGATGAGCTTTTCATGCAGATCGGTAAATTGACCAGAGAGTTGCATGAAGCCATCAAGAATTTTGCCCATGATCAGGAAGTCGCTGAACTGGTACAGGTGGACATGCCGGATGCAGCCGAACGATTGCAATATGTGATCAGTACGACGGAAAGTGCTACGCACCAGACGATTAATGCGATCGAGGAAATGCTTAATGTATCAAGGCGCATTAAAGAGGATTCCGGACAGCTTGGGCAGCAGTGGGATGAATTCATGCAACGTAAACTGGCTTATGAAAATTTTGCCGGTTTATGTGTCGGGCTAAAGGATTTCTTACAGCGGTCGCAACAGGATGGTAACAAGCTGCACGATACAATGAACGAGATTCTGATGGCTCAGGGCTTTCAGGATATTACCGGTCAGATCATCAAAAAGGTGATTGCGCTGGTCAAAGACATGGAAAGCAAATTGGTTGACCTGGTGATTTTAGCGGGTCATTCACACAACAGTCACAACGACGAACAGCTTAGAAAGCAAAAGATGGCAAAGGAAGACGGACCCGCTGTGCCGGGTGTTACCCAGTCGGATGTCATGAGTAGTCAGGATGATGTTGATGATTTGCTTTCTAGTCTGGGTTTTTAACGAACTGAATTTAAGGTAATGAGGAACAGGACATGGCTCTTGACCTGAATGATGAAATTCTTCAGGACTTCCTGGTGGAAGGTGGCGAGATACTTGAACAGTTGAATGAACAACTGGTCGATCTCGAACAGACGCCGGATGATCCTGATTTACTCAATGCTGTCTTTAGGGGATTTCATACAGTAAAAGGTGGTGCCGGTTTTCTCGGTATTGATGCACTGGTAGAAGTTTGTCACAAAGCCGAAGATGTTTTTAACGTTCTGCGGCAGGGGCAGCGTCAGGTTGATGCTGAATTAATGGATGCTGTCTTACAGGCGACCGATTCGGTCAATGCGATGTTTGCAGGCATTAAAGAAGGCATTGAGCCTGATCATGTCGACCAGTCTCTGATTGAGGCTTTGAAAAAGCTGGCGGTGCCCGCCGGAGAAGAAGTTGAAGAAGTTGTTGAAGAAACGGTTGCTGAAGTTGAAGAGCCTGAAGCGGGCGAAATTTCATCTGAAGCTGATGCCGCTTTAGATGAACTGTTATCTGCAGCCGGTTCTGATGCGCCCTCAGCCGAGGCTAAATCCGCTGACGAGATTACCGAAGATGAATTTGAAAGCCTGCTCGATCAATTGCATGGTGAAGGCAAATTCAATCCGACTAATGTGTCTGCTGATCCTCAGCCTGCAAAACCTGCAGCGCCGGCTGACCCGGATGAAATCACCGAAGAAGAATTTGAAAGCCTGCTGGATGAATTACACGGTCAAGGCAAATTCCAATCCCCGGCCCCGGCTTCTGTTGAAAAGCCGGCAGCCAAAGCTGAAGCCAAAGGCGATGAAATCAGTGAAGATGAATTTGAATCTCTGCTCGATGAACTGCATGGCAAAGGAAAATTTGATGTTGGTAAGGTAGCAGGGGCTGCCGCTGCAGACGAGGTAAAACCTGCCGCACCTGAGCCGGCAGCTAAGCCACCAGCCGCTAAACCTGCGCAGCAACCGGCTGCCAAACCTGCTGCTAAGCCAGCTGCGAAACCCGCGGCAAAACCCGCGGCAAAACCCGCCGCTAAAGCTGAACCTGCCAAGCCAGCCGCGGCAGCAGCGGCCGCCAAGTCACCACCGGCAGAAACCACTGTCCGTGTTGATACCCAGCGCCTCGATGACATTATGAACATGGTCGGTGAGTTGGTATTGGTCAGAAATCGTTTGCAGACTTTAAGAGCTTCTCTGGAAAATGAAGCGATTGCAGCGGTGGTTGCCAATCTTGATGTAGTGACTTCCGATCTGCAGCTGGCGGTTATGAAAACCCGTATGCAGCCTATCAAAAAGGTTTTTGGACGCTTTCCCCGCGTGGTGCGTGATTTGGCCCGGTCGCTGAATAAGGAAATTGATCTGGAGATGGAAGGTGAGGAAACGGATCTGGATAAAAACCTGGTAGAGGCACTTGCTGATCCATTGGTGCATCTGGTTCGTAACTCGGTCGACCATGGCATCGAAATGCCTGATGATCGTGAAGCTGCCGGTAAGCCGCGTAAAGGTCGTGTGTTGCTGTCGGCTTTGCAGGAAGGTGATCATATCGTTCTATCTATTATGGATGACGGTAAAGGTATGGATGCCAATGTGCTGCGTAACCTGGCTGTTGAGCGAGGCATGATGGATTCTGAAGCGGCGCAACGTCTGGATGATAAAGAATGTTATAACCTGATTTTCCATCCCGGTTTCTCGACCAAAAAGGAAATTTCTGACATTTCCGGACGTGGTGTCGGTATGGATGTTGTGAAAACACGTATTGCCCAGATGAACGGTTCGGTTGAAGTGGATTCCGAATTGGGAAGAGGTTCGGTCATTACGGTCAAGTTGCCGCTGACACTGGCGATATTGCCGACCTTGATGGTTATTCTGGGTGAACAGCCATTTGCCTTGCCACTGGCCAGTGTGGTTGAGATATTTAATCTCGATTTGAAGAAAACCAATATGGTTGATGGTCAGTTGACGATCCGGGTCAGAGGACGAGCACTGCCACTGTTTTACTTACGTGAATGGCTGGTCAACGATGGGCAGCGTGCCGACTATAGCCAGGGCGGTGGTCATGTCGTTGTGGTTAACGTTGCCAATGTGCAGGTAGGTCTGGTTGTTGATCACCTGGTTGGTCAGGAAGAGGTTGTGATCAAACCTTTAGGCGCTTTATTACAGGGATTGGAAGGTATGGCAGGCGCTACCATTACCGGTGACGGTAAGATTGCCCTGATCATGGATGTGCCCGGATTAATGAGAAAATACGCTCGCTGATGGAGCTTTTACGCTGAGTGACCTTCTATGAGACAACAAGTCAACGTTCTGGTAGTAGACGACTCAGCGTTTTTTCGTCATCGAATTACCGAGGTTCTGGAACAGTCTCCTGACATAAAAATTGTTGCAACTGCGGTCGATGGTCGTGATGCTGTCAATAAAGCACTGCAGTTTAAGCCGGATATTATCACTATGGATGTCGAGATGCCGGTTATGGATGGTATAGCCGCAGTGCGGGAAATTATGTCATCCAATCCAACTCCCATTCTGATGTTTTCTAATTTAACCTCTGAAGGTGCGAGGGTGACACTAGATGCACTCGATGCCGGTGCTGTCGATTACTTATCAAAAAACTTCTCGCCTTCCAGTACTTACGATCAAGCCTACGTCGCTTTACGCGATAAAGTGCTGAATATAGCTCTTAAGACCAATCGTGGATCCTTGTCCAGACCGGTATCGCGAACAGTGAGCGCGAATCAACCGCTGCGTCAGCCTGCAACGACAACTACATCATCAAGGCCCGGGAAATTTGATTTGCTGATTATCGGTGCGTCTACCGGTGGACCGGTGGCTTTGCAAACCTTATTGACAGGATTGCCGGCCAGTTTCCCATTGCCGATTGCGGTCATGGTGCACATGCCTGCGGCATTTACCAATGCCTATGCAGCACGTTTAAATGATCTTTGTGCTCTCACCGTCAAAGAAGCTCAGGATCAGGATCCGTTATTGCCCGGTCAGGTTTTGCTGGCTCCGGGAGGCAAGCAGATGCTGATTGATAAACGCGGTGGACGAGGTTTTGTCGAAATCAAAGATAGCCTTGAAGGGCAAACCTATAAACCATCAGTCGATGTCGGTTTCGGCTCTGCGGCGCGCAGTTTCGGCGGTAAAGTGTTAGCCGTTGTTCTGACCGGCATGGGCGCTGACGGCAAAATGGGCGCGCAAAAGCTCAAACAGGCCGGTGCTCAGGTCTGGTCACAGGATCAGGCTTCTTGTGTCGTTTATGGCATGCCTCAGGCTGTTGAAAAAGCGGGCTTGTCGGATGCTGTCTATGCTATTGATAAGATGAGCGAAAACCTGGTCAGGGCTGTCTAATATGGACTTTCTCAGTTTAATAGGCATTTTTATCGGTTTACTCGCTATTGTTGGCGGTAACTGGCTGGAAGGTGGCCATCTCGCTTCATTGGCTAACGGGCCGGCAATGGTGATCGTATTAGGTGGAACTATCGGCGCCATTCTACTGCAAACGCCACTGAATATCTTTGTACGTTCGATGAAAATGCTCGGCATGGTGTTTGTTCCTCCTGCAATTGATGTGAAAACAACGATTGCCAAAATCGTCAACTGGAGCCAGGTTGCCCGTCGCGACGGCTTACTTGGTCTGGAAAATGCAACTCAAAAAGA
>Ga0181576_10004072_pt1 | contig 10621 bp, 5 predicted proteins | sample 101ome_22_FD_132464 | JGI IMG/M metagenome (GOLD analysis project Ga0181576, IMG submission 132464) | Coastal salt marsh microbial communities from the Groves Creek Marsh, Skidaway Island, Georgia - 101412BT metaG (megahit assembly) | ecosystem: Environmental > Aquatic > Marine > Intertidal zone...
ACTGGGCACGAGGCCGCACGTGAACCGCGTCCGGGCGGCCAAGGCCGCCTCGGCGGCCGCGGCCGCCGCCTCAGGGCCCACGCCCGAGCCGGAGGCGTCGTCCCCCCCAGCCCCTCCCCCAGATCCTGCGCGCACGGCCGCCATCATGGCCCGGAGGACGTCGCGCTCGGGCAATCCGGCACCGCCAGGCGATCCGGCCCCGTCGGGGGCGCGCGCGAGGAGGGCGAGGGCGGCCTCGGCGGCGACGACGTACGTGGCGGCCGAGGGGGCGAGAAGGGCGGCTCCCGCGAGGGCGGCAAGGCGGGCGGGGGCCGTCGCGTCGTCGCCCCACCGGAGAGACGCGCCGTCGACGAGGACGAGGCCACCCCGGCCCGCCAGCCGCCGGGCCTCCGTCGCCCACCCCTCGACATCGTCCAGCTCGAACCGCTGTGCGCCCGCGGGGTCGGCGTCGGGGCCCAGAAGCCGCGGCAGGGAGGACACGTCCAGCTCGCGTCGCAGCGTCCGTCGAAGAAAGAGGGCCTCGGCGGCCGCGGCGGCCAGCGGCACCGACGGCGACGCCGGAGAGTCCCGGTTCGGGTCGGCGCCTCCGCGCCGCTGGAGGGCGAGGACCGCGGCGGCCACGATGCCCTCACGGCACAGCCACGGAAGGAGCTGATTGGTCCGGTAGGAGAGATGCAGCGGGGCCTCGGGGGTGGTGCGGAGGCGGACGAGGGCGCGCGAGTCGGACTCCGGGAGAGGGGCGCGAGAGGAGGCCCGCGCGTCGCCCAGCCCCCCCTCGATGAAGAGCATGGGGGACCCCGGAGGCATGGACGCGGCTAGCTCAGCGACGGCGCCCGGGCAAGCGTCACCGTCGGGCCCACACTCGTCCGGCAAGCCGGCGCAAGGCGCGCCGCGGCGGCGGGCCCAGGCTTCGAGGCGGCGTGCCGCGCGGCCGACGGCAGCAAGCGGGACGCCGTCGGCGAGCGCAGTGCCCCGGGCCGCGGCGGCGATGGCGCAGGCGGAGGCGACGAGGGCGGAGGCCGGAATGGGGCTGAGTCCCACGAGGCGGCGCTCCATTTGGGCGGCGAGGGCGGCGACGAGACGCTGGCGGCCGGGAGAGCCCCGAGGCAAGGCGCGAGCAAGGACGGCGACGGCGGCGGCGCGTGCAGCGGCCTCCGTAGGCGACCCGAGTCCCGCCTCCCCGCCCGAGTCCGCCACGAGGCGCTCAAGCGTCTCGAGCGCCGCCGTCGCCTCGGCCCGCGTCGGCGGCCCGTCGGCGCCGTCTCCGTCTCCCGGCGTCGACGCCGTCGCCGCGTCCCCCCGCGCGAGGGCTGCCCGCGCCTCGGTCACAAGCGCCGCGTCGACACTCATCGGCTCTCCGACGCTCATCAGGCACCGGCCCAGCCTGCCCCCCGCCCACCGGCCCTCCTCTCCCTTCCACCACGCCACCCCGAGTCCCCACAGGGCGCGGCACAGGGAACCGGTGGTCTCCTTGCGCTTGGGGCGGCCCAACAGCTCGCGAATCATCGTCGCCTCCTCGGCGGGGACGTCGTACGACGCCGCCTGGGGGGCGAGGAAGACCGGGCCGCACCCCCCCGCCGTCGACCGCCCTGCGGCCCCGGCCGCTCCGGCCCCGCGGGGCCGTAGATCCGCGCCGTCGAGCGCCCCGTCGACGAGGTAGCCGAGCAGGCCGAGCTTGAGGCTGTGGGCCCTACCATCCCTCGCCCGGCCCCCCTCCGAGTAGACGCAGACGGACAGTCCCCTGCCCAGCACCTCCGCGCAGTAGCCCCGCAGGCAGGCCTTGTAGACGCTGGCCTCGCCCGGGTCCGCCTGCATCCCGCCCAGGGTGCGGCGAATAAAGAAGGCGCCGTTCCGTGCCATGACGAAGCGGACGCCGGGCAACCGGAGGTTTTGCCCGGACGCGGTGTGGGGCACGAGCACCCCTCCGGCGAAGTGCAGGAGGGGCAGCACGCAAAAGTCGAGGTAGCTCTTGTGGAGGGGCAGATGAACCAGAGTGGCGCCGCGGGCCTCGAGGGCGCGGAGGCGGGCGAGGCCGGCAACGGGCCTCGGGGGCGCGTCGGCATCGGCGGCGCCAGGCGCTTCGGCAGGCTTGTCCGGCGCGGCGGACGAGGGGCCGTCGGAGAGGAGAGCCCCGGGTCCGAAGCCGGCCGCCGCCGCGTCGTCCCGGGGACCGAGCAGGACAGGGAAGCTGCGGCCGAAGAGGGCCTCGCACAGGGCGGTGAGGAGCACCCCGAAACACCGATGCATCCAGAGTCGAAGGTGGGCGGCCATATCGTCGGCGACCCGGCGGGCGGCGGCGCGGAGCCGACGAAGGGCGGCCGCCTCGAGAGCCGAGATCTGGTCGGGGGTTAGGGGGGTGGGCGCGGCGGCGGCGGCGTCGTCGTCGTCGTCGTCTCGTGGACCGTCGGGGGCGAGGGCAGCACGGGCGGCCCGCGCGGCCTCAGCTGAAGCAGCACGTTGGCACTCGGCGTCGACAGCGCCAGCGGGGCGGAGAAGCGAGGCAATCATCCACTCCTTGCGGCAACCGGCGCGGCGCAGGCGGGGATCGAGGTCGGGGCTCACGCTCAGTGACCAGGCCGCGACGGGGCCGAGAAGCCACCACGCCAGTGTCGACAGCCGGGCGGGGGGGGCGGTCGTTGGAACGGCCTCTCCGACCCCAGGTTCGGGGTCGGCGACGACGTGGGAGTCGGCCGTCATCGCCGAACCCACGGCGAGATTGTAGGCGCCAGGGGATGTCCAGAAGGGAGCCCGGCGCCGCGACAGCGGCGTATTTCCCGGGACCGCAAAGCCCGGAGGGCCGCCTAGGGCCGCCGACACGGCCGATGACCACCTGGGAGGGGACATGAGACGAAGACATGCGGATCGGAAGCGGCGACTGGAGGTGTCGAGCTTCCGCATGACGACCCGCCAAGGCGGCTTGGAAAACGCCGGCGGTGCCGCGGCTCCCCGTCGCGCCGCTGTCATCAACCCCAACGAAGCCCAGCAGACTCACGTTTGTTCAGGTGTCGGCATCGCGACTTCCCTCCCCCGAGGGACCTGCCACCTGATCGGCTGCGCGGACATCTGAACCACAGGCCGCCCACGCGAGGGCCCTTCGAGTGCGCCACGAGCCGGCCGACCGCAAAGCCCGCCGACAGCCCGGCTTGGAGCGAGTTCCCCCCATCGTGATCACCTCCCCCACCCCCCCCTAGACGGCCACGGCCCCCGCGACCTCGCTCCCGAACTGCCCCGACGACGCAGCGGCGATGGACTGTGGCGACCCTCCCTCGGCCTCAACGGAGGCAACCGCCTGGTCCGCCGCCCGGCCGGCGGCGGCCCGTCTCGCGTCTCTGCGACGCGCCCGCGCCTCGCGGCGCGCCGTCTCAGCCGCCTCAGCCTGACCTCGCAGCGCGCGCCCCACCCCGGCGTCCAAGGCCGTCCGGTCGATCTCCTCCTCCAACGCCCGCGCCCGCTCCTCGGCAGCCTCGGCCCGGCGCTCCGCCCTCGCCCGCGCCGCCTCGGCGCGTTCCAGCCGCTGCGTCGCCTCGCGGCGTGCCGCCCCCGCCGCGTCGGCCTCGCGGACGGCGACCGCCGCGCGCCGTTCGGCCTCAGCGGCGCGGCTCCGCGCCTCCTCCCCGGACCGTTCGGAAGCCGCCCGCGCCGCCTCGGCGGCCTCGCGCCGGCCCGCCGCGTCGTCCCTCTCACCCCGCAGCGTTTCGGCCTCCGCGGCCGCGCGGCGCCGCAGCTCCGATGCCTCGCGCATTGCGGCGAGCCGGGCCGACTCCGCGGCCGACAACTTCTCCGCTCCGCCCTCCTCTGCTGCCCGGAGCGCCGCCTCGGCCCGGGCGCGGGCGTCACGGGCCACGGCGGCCTCGCGCCTCGCCTCGCTCGCCGACGCCCGCTCCGCCTCCTCCCTCTCTCGATGGGCAGCGCGATGGGCTTCGAGCTCCTCGCGAGCCTGGGCGGCGCGAGCCGTCTCGCGGGCGACGCGCGCGGCGGCCTCGGCGGCCGCCTCACGGCGGGCGGAACGCTCCGCGGCGAGGGCTGCCTCGGCCGCTGACGCCGTCGTCTCGGCCGCCCGCGCCCGCTCCCCCGCCTCTTGCGCCGCGCGCGTCGCGCGGTCGGCGCGGTCGCGCAGCGCGGCCTCGTCGCGGTCGCGACGCCGGCTCTCGGCGACGGCGGCACGCTCGGCGCGCGCCGCGGCCTCATCCCTCCGGGCCAGCTCTGCCCGCAACCGCTCCACGTCGGCCGCGACCGCGGCGGGCCCGCCCGCCGCGCTGTCTCCGCCGTCGACGTCGCCGCCGTCTCCACCCCCGCCGGACGCGCCCGCGCCCACGTCCGGCCGCGCGCAGTCCGGGTCGGCCAGGCGCCTCCGCAGCGCCGCCAGCTCCTCCCGCGCCGCCGCCGCCGCCGCCGCCGCCCGCTCGGCCCTCCCGACGGCGCGCGCCCGCTCGGCCCGCAGCGCCGACGCCTCGGCACCCAGGGCCGCCGCCTCCTTGCGCGCCTCGTCGGCCTCCTGGCGGGCCCTTCCAGCTCCGGCGGCCTCGCCTCGCCTGAGTGCGTCTCCGCAGGCCGCGTGGGCACGCTGGAGCTCCCGGGCAAGGCCCTCCAGGCGGCCCTCTGCCGCCTCCCTCCGCAGCGTCTCGGCCGTCCGGGCCGACTCGGCCGCGTCGGCGGCCGCCCTGGCGGCGTCGGCGGCCGACTGGAGTCCGTCCAGACGGGCGTGCATGGCGTGGAGGGCCGCCGAGAGTCCGTCGAACTGGCCGCGGGCGAGGGTCGCCTCCTCCTTGGCAGCGTCAGCGTCGCGTTGGGCGGCGAGACAGTCCGCGCGGAGGCGGCCGGCGACGGCCTCGGCCGCGGCGAGCGCGGCGCGGGCCGAGCGGGCATCCTCGCGGGCAGCGTCGCGCTCGGCGGCGGGGCCGAGGGCGTCGGAGCCTGAAGCGGCGGCGGCAGAGGCGGCGACAGCGGCGCCGCCCCCCTCGGTCCCCGCCACCGTCCCTGCGCGGCGGGCCTCGGCGACAGCCCCCACCGCCGCCGCCCGCGCGCGCTCCTCGGCCGCCTCAGCACGGGCCCGCAGACCCTCGGCGACCGCCCTCAGCTCCTTCCGTTCCCGCTCTGACTCGCGCGCCCGCCGCTCGGCCCGGTCGGCGCGACGGGCGAGGCCGTCGGCCCGCGCCTCACTCGCCTCGCGCGCCGCCTTCTCCCGCTCGGCCGAGGCGGCGGCCTCATCGGCCCGCTCCGTGAGAAGATCGCACTCGCGCGACGCCAAGGCGAGACGAGCGGCGAGGCGGGCCACGGGTGCGCCCGGCCCGCCGGAGGTGCCGACCGACGCCGAGGCGTCGGCGTCAGCGCGCGAAGCCGAGGCCTCGTCGGCCGCTGCCGCCGCCCGCCGCGCCCGCTCCGAAAGCGCCTCCAGCTCCCCGGCCAGGCGCTCCCGCAGCGCGTCCGCCTCCTCTCGCAGCGAGCGCTCCTTGCGGGCTGCGATGGCCTCGGTTTCGGCCAGGCGGCGCGCCAGAGCGGCCTCCCTCCCTTCGGCGTCGGCGAGGGCCCGCTGGAGCGCCGAGGCTGCGCCGTCGGCCGCGGCGAGGAGGGGCGGCAGGGTGGCGGCGTCGCTGAGCCACCGGGAGGGCTGCGGAGCCCCGGGACCTGCGTCGGCGGCCGAGGCCCACGCGTCAGCCTCCGGGACCGCCGCCGAGGGAGCGTCCGTCGAGGGGGCAGGTCCCCCCTCCCGCGCCAGCGCCCGGGCGAGCTCCGCCTGAAGCCTCCCGTCCACCCGCTGGAGGTGGTCGCACCGCGCCTCGGCGGCCTCGCACCGTGCCTTAAAGGCGTCGCGGTCGCGCTCGGCCGCGTCGGCGCGCCGCGCGGCGACGGCGGCTCCGCGGGCCGTCTCGGACCCCGCCGCCTCGGCCGCAGCACGCGCCGCCTCAGCCTCGTCCGCCCTCCGTTCGGCCAGACGCAGGGACGCCTCCAGGGCGCGCTGCGCCTCCGGATCCCCGCCGCGCACCACCACGGCGGGGGGTGCCGGTAGGATCGCGCCGGGACCCAGGCGGCGGGCAAGGGTTGCCAGCACGCCCCCGACGTCGAGCCGGGCGGCTGGCGGGGGCGGCCACGGGGCCTCGTCGAGGGAGGCGAGACCCGGGAGGCCGGGGGCGGGGCCGGTGGCGGCGGTGGCGGGAGGGGGGATGGCGGGTGCCGCGAGGAAGAGGTCGACGGGGTGATGGCCGCCACGGGGCCCCCGGGCTGTCTTGGGCCGGGACCGAGACCGGGGGCGGGGGCGCTCCCGAGGGGGGCCATCCGCGTCGCCCCGCCACGGCTCAGAGTCGTCCGAGCCGGCGCCGGCGGCGCCGCTGTCGGCTCCCGCCCAGGGGTCTTGAGGGGGCAGGGCAGTTGGAACTGTCGCGGCCCATGCCGTTGGAGCGAGAGCGTCACGACTTGACACCCCCTGCCCGGGGGGCGCGCCGGAGGGGGTGTCAGCCCTCGCAAGGATGTCGTCTCCGTCGGCAGCAGCGTCGGCAGTGGCGGATTCGAATCCAACGGCGGCGTCGAAGTCGTCATCTGGCGAGCGGCGGCGGCTGGGCGCCGCCGAGGCCGATGGTCCCGGGTCATCGTCAGACCCCGTCGCCATCTCGGACACGGAGTGGGCGGCCGCGGCAGCATCACGGGCTCCGGCGGCCGACGCCGCGAGGGCACGGGTGGTGTTGGCGGCATCGGCGGCGCTGGCGGCGGCCTCGGACGAGTCGTTGGCTCCCAGGTCGCCGCCATAATGGCCGCCGTCGTAGCCGTGGCCGCCGAGAGGGGCACCAGGCGGGACAGGAACGCCGGCGGCCCAAGTCAGGATGCGGCGTGCCGAGGACCCGATGCCGTCGTCGACGTCGGCGTCGTTCTCAGACGGGAGCCCGACGGCGGCCCCCTGCAGGCCCAAAGGCGAGGCCTCGCGGGCGCGGCCTCCGCCGGGGCTAATGCCTCCTTCGGCGTCCGAGTCGGCCTCGCTCCATTCGCCGCGTCGGTCGGTGGGGCCGCGCCGCGTCGACCCAAGGCGGCCCGTGCTGACACCGGACACGAGGTGCGCTGGGACGCGGTCGCCGTGACCGAGTGGAGCAGGGCTCACGACGACGCCACTGGGGGAGGAGGAGGGAGGACGGGTGAGGTCGGGGAGGGACTACAGAGACCGCGCCGGGCTTGAACGGCAGACCCCGCCGCGAAGCCCAGATCCACAATTTCTTGCCTCGCGGTGCTCTTGCTCACTCCTATTGGTCTTCTGACTTCAGGAACGACGCTTTCCTCGGTCGATACGGGTCGTGAACTCCCCACGGGGGCATCGACCGTAGCCATTGCTCGCGAGAGCCTGTCCTCGCGGCCGCCCCTCTCGAGGCCAACCGAAGAGGGGTCTAGGTGAGGGGGGAGTTCAAGAGGCCTGCACTGGCCGCCCTGGGATGCCATCGGCGCCGGTGAGTGCTAATTGGCGATGCGCGAGGGATTTGTCGAGGAAAAGGCGAATCCCCTTTCCGCAGCTCGCCCCCAGGCGCGGGCCACTGGCGCGAGCAAAATGAGGAAGACCGCTGGGGCGCGAGCTGCGGGCGTTCGAGAACGAAGCGAGCGGGATGTTGGTGTCGGCGGCCGGCGGCGGCGGCGACGCAAGCGGCCGAGCCCAGGAACCCCGACCCCACCGACCCGAAACCCCCACCCCCCCCACTGCCGCAGCCAACCCCACTGAAGAGGACGGCACTCCCATTCTGCTCGCGGCGCGCGAAGAGGGCGCCCCGCCCGTCTACCCCCCTTTCCCCGGCCAGTTCCCCCCTCCACACCGCCCCGACGCCGACTCCGACGCCCTCGTCGACCGCTACCTTCGTCTCCGCGACGCCATCCGCGCCTCCCCCCTCTACACCGACGCGATCCCTCCTCGGGGCGGTCCTGCAGGGCCGCGGCCGGACCTCTCGGCCGCAGCGCCCCCAGACGCCCTCCTCGTCCCCCCCGAGCTGTTGAAGGCGTCGGCGGACGAGGTGCAGTGGGGAGGGGGGAGGGTGGACGCCGGCGCGCCGCCCCGCCGCGGGAACGCCGCCGGGGCGACAGCGCGGTTCGGAGTGCTTGGCGGGGGGGGGCGGGGGACGAAGCGAGACCTGGGCGGGGGGCTGCGGGGGGGGGGCGTCAGCGGGGGCAGAGAGAGGGGGCGACCTCGCCGCGGACACCACCCCGAGCCCGACTCCCGGCGCCGCGACGACGACGACGACGACCCCGACGCGCGCTCGGACGATCCTGGCGCGGGGGACGACGACCGGCTGGACGACCACGACCACCACGGTCGCGGGGACGGGGACGACGCAGGCGAAGCGGGAGACGCGGGCGATGAGCACGGCGGCGATGGTCGGGGAGGGGCTGGCGGGGCCGGCGGGGATCCCCCTTCGCGCGAGCTCTCGGCCTCTCCCGCCCCCAGCGACGACGGAGATTATGTCCAGTACCATCACGACTCGGCTGAGGACGACGACGGCTCCGGGGGGGGGTTTTCGGGGGAATATTGAGCCGAGCAAAGAGGGAGACGGAGGGAGGGTCGATGGCACGTTTCGGACCAAGCGCTCCATCGCCTCACATGGCGCTTGGACAGACGACCCCACGTCGCCACTCTGGCCCTCACATGAGAACGCAGGTCTCGAGGAGCATCCGGGACAGGATGTAAGGGTTGACGTTGGCCGAGGGGCGGCGGTCCTCGAGGTAGCCCTTACCCTCGAGCGATACACCAATGGGGATGCGGATGGACGCGCCACGGTCGGCGGTCCCTGACCGGAAGGTGTCGATCGAGGCCGTCTCGTGCTTGCCCGTGAGGCGACGCTCGTTGCCGCTGCCGTAGGCGGCGATGTGCTCGGCGTGGCGCTTGCCGAGCTTGGCAGCAGCCTCCTCGATGACCTTGATGCCGCCGTCCTTCCGCATGGCGGCCGTGGAGAAGTTGATGTGGCCGCCCGTGCCGTTCCAGTCGCCCACGACGGGCTTGGGGTCGAGGGTGATGGCGATGCCAAAGTCCTCGCCGAGGCGGTTGAGGAGCCAGCGGGAGACCATGGTCTGGTCGCCAAGCTCCATGGGGCCCACGGGGCCGATCTGGTACTCCCACTGCCCGGGCATGACCTCAGCGTTGATGCCAGAGATGTTGAGGCCAGCCTTGATGCAGGCGTCCATGTGGGCCTCGGCGAGGGGGCGACCGTACACGGCCTCGGAGCCGACGGCACAGTAGAAGGGGCCCTGGGGCAGGGGCACCGTCTGGCCAGGGGCCCAACCGTGGACCTTGCCAGTCTCGCCGTCCATCATCGTGTACTCCTGCTCGAAGCCATACCAGGGGTCGCAGTCCTTGGGAATCTTGGCGACGACCTCGGCGGCCTTGGCGCGCTGGTTGCAGGGGGTCGGGGTCTTGCCGTCGGACTCGTAGGTGTCGCACATGACAAGAACGTTGTCGCCGCCGCGGATGGGGTCGGGGTAGACGGCACGAGGGACGAGGACGATGTCAGAGTTGTCCCCCGTGGCCTGGTCTGTGGAGGAGCCGTCGTACGACCAGTTGCTGTAGTCGGCCGCGTTGAGGGTTGACTTCTCCTTGTGGTAGACCCTGGGGGGGGGGGGGGGGGGGGGGGCGGGGGGGGGGGGAGGGGGGGAGTGAGGGGGTGGAGGGGGGGAAAGGGCAACAGCGGGGGGTGTCACGATCTCTGCCGGGCGGAAACCGGGCTCCGGGTGAGCGAGCCCCGGTGAGCCTCGGCCGGCGCTCGGGCGCGATGACTCGCGGAGGCGAGGCGCAGCATCGCCGATGATCGGAAGCCCGGTGAAGGGGGCCCGAAATTGAGGTGACGCGGAGAATGGAGGCCATCAGTGGCCGGAAGCGCCTGGTAGGCACACCGCCGCCGCTTCTTCAACTCCGCGCGGCTCGACGGATGGGCCGACGCGGAACATAGCGAGCCCCGACGTAACGATCCGACAGTTCCACCGAAAAACCGGGCCGCTCCACGGGGAATCGACTTCGGGTGCACGATGGGGGGCCGGGCACCAGCCGTCAAAGCCAGCACCGGCCACGCGCCCCCCGTCCTCGCGCGAAGGGACCAGGTGAGGCTTCCAGCCGCACCCCCGCAGATGAGATCGATCACAGCGATCATTCTGGTGGTTGCATACACGGTTACCGCAAGGCGCGTGAGGCGCGACGACAAGACGCCACCCCCCGTCCCGCGACTCGCTTCGTCTTGGAGCGCATCTCGTTGAAGAAAAGACCCTTCTTCGGGTGGCCCTCGTAGCCATCGGACCTGCGCGCGAAAGAAAAGAGGGAGCCGTCGGGAGGGACGCGAACGTGGACGGCGCCGAACCGGACACCGCCGCGGTTGATTCCAGGGTAGCGCTCAAGAAAGCGGGACAAATACTTCCGCTCCCCCTCCTGGCTCGCCAGATATACTCGGCACGGAACGCCGCGCACAGCACGTTAGGGCGGCCGGCGACAGAAGGCACCCGGGCCTGGACGGCGTTGAGGGAGAGAGTCGACTGCATGGTTTTCCCAATCGCAACAAGCAAAAAGTGGCAGGTGCTGGGCGGGGGGGGGGGGCGGGGGGGAGAGGGCAACCCCGAGCCCGAAATGGGGACTCAACCACCCCCGAGCCCACGGGGCCCGCCCTGGCCAATGCCC
>Ga0181576_10004078_pt1 | contig 10616 bp, 11 predicted proteins | sample 101ome_22_FD_132464 | JGI IMG/M metagenome (GOLD analysis project Ga0181576, IMG submission 132464) | Coastal salt marsh microbial communities from the Groves Creek Marsh, Skidaway Island, Georgia - 101412BT metaG (megahit assembly) | ecosystem: Environmental > Aquatic > Marine > Intertidal...
ATGAATAAATGGTTTCGTTTGTTAACGACTACCAACTCATCTTTTTTGGTTTTTAATGAGTTAGATGTTTTAAATACGGTTTATTGAGAATTATGGATCATCGTTTTTTATAATTATTACGAAATATTCTTCAATCCGTGGAAATCGTGCGTACACGGTGATGTATTCGACGGATACGCCCGTCATATCGATCCGGATTTCGGAACCTCGTCCGAATGCGGCCTGTCAGATCGAAAAAGCGGACCGATCAGAGACCGCAGGCTTGCAGCAGGGCGGGCCCGCCCTCGCGACCGTTTCGGACCAAATCCGCGCGCGACGCCTCCGGCAGGTGCTCCTCGATGCCCGCATGAAAACTTTCGCGGGCGCGCATCCGTTCGAACCAGTCGGCGACCCCGGGGTGCCGGTCCCGCCACATGGAGTCCATGTTCAGCATGTGCAGCCGGTTGCCGTAGGGAATGACCCCGATATCTGCCAGCGAAAACGTCTCGCCGGCCAGCCACGGCGCGTCCGTCAGGGCTTCATCCATCTCCGCCAACGCTTTTCGGTATTTATCAACGGCCTGGCGCACCACATCCGATTCGTAACCGCCGTAAATCCAGCTGTGCCGCCTCTCGCGGCTGACGACGTCAGGCGCATCCTCGATGAAACGGCGGGTATGCGCCTCTCCTTTCGCGATCACCGTATGCCGGTGCGATACCGCAAAGGTAATGTCGACAACAAACGGGGGAAGAATTTCATCGACGATCTTGGTCCAGATGCGCATGCGCGCCCGGCCAGCGGGGTCAGCCGGACGCAGCGGCGGATTCGGGTACACATCGTCGAGGTATTCGCAGATGACGGTCGATTCGATCACGACCGTGCCGTCATGCACGATCGTCGGAACGACGGCCCTGGGATTCAGTTTCAGGTAGTCGGGATCGAACTGGTCGCCGGCCAGCACGTCCAGATAGTGACCGGTCCAGGGTATGTTTTTCTCGGCCAGCAGAATGCGTACCTTTGCCGCGCAGACGGAAGAGCCGTTGTGATAGAGGTCGAGCATCCGGATCCTTTCCTTCAACCGCTGATGGTAGCGCCATGGCCGACGGAATTCGAGCCATCAGGCCGACAAAATGCAAACGGCGGTCCCGAAGGACCGCCGTCAATACTCAGAAACCCAACTACCCTGAAACCGAAAGGGCGCGTCGCTACCGCCCCGGGATCACCACGCACTTAGCACCACTGAACTACCTACTACCCGGCGCGAACTCAGCGCTATCCGAGGAAAAGCAATTTCCGTGCCACAAGCGATTCCCTAGTTGTTTCAATATGTTGCAAACCCGAAATTTCGCCCCCGGCGTCAACATGTAAAATATTCCGACACCCGGTGAATCTACGACAAATGCGCCTAACCAATTGGTTCCAAGGAGAAATTCAAAGAACGAAGAACCGCATTCGCACTCCACGGGCCGATATGGTTGAATGACGCGTTAGCTGCGAAGGGGCATGAAAATGGCGACAGTGACGGAGGTGCTGCCCGGCGATTACGTCGAGCCCTCGGTGATGATCGAACGTGCGCGGGCATTGATTCCGGTTATTCGGGAAAACCAGGAAAAGACGGAAAAAGACCGCCGCGTATCGGAAGATCTGTTCGACCGTATTCTGGATGCCGGCCTGTGCCGCATGCTGATGCCGAAGCGTTTCGGCGGATTCGAACACGGCATGGATGCGTTCGCCGAAGCCGCTTACGAGATTGCCCGCGGCTGCGGCTCGGTCGGCTGGGTGCATTCCATTTGCAGCATGTACCAGTACCTGCTGGCGATGTATCCGCTGGAAGCTCAGGAGGAAATCTGGTCCGACGACCCCGACGGAAGGACATCAGCCTCCTTCACGCCGACCGGCACCGCCGAGAAAGTCGATGGCGGCTACAAGATATCCGGCAGCTGGGCGTTCTGTTCGGGTCTGGATAATTGCCCCTGGGTGCTGGTGGCGGTGAATCTGATCGAAAGCGGAAAGGACGAACCGGTCGAGCGCGGCTACGCCATCTCGCGCCGGTCGAGCTTCGGCGTCGAGGACACCTGGGAAGTCGCCGGTCTCGCCGGGACCGGCTCCAAGACCGTCTACTGCGAAGATCTCTTCATTCCCGATCACCGCTATCTGGCGCTGGAACACACCATGTCCGGATCGCCACCCGGAGCCGCGGTCAACCACGGTCTGCTGTTCCGCATACCGGCCTTTCAGGCGCTTTCGATCAGCGTGTGCGCCCCCATCCTGGGGATGGCGCAAGGCGCTTACGACGCCTTCATGGACGACGCGCGCGGCCGGGTGACCCGAGGGGCGGCGCTGTCCAGCCCGGCGCCGATGGCACAGTTGCCGACCATACAGGTGAAGGTGGGCGAAGCGGCAGCCTCTATCGACGCCGCCAAGCTGATTGTATTTCGCGATGCCCGCGAGCTGATGGAAACCATGGCGGAGAAAGGCGAACTCACGGTCGAACAGCGCGCCCGCAACAAGGGCGATCTCGGTTTCGCCGCCGGTCTCGCGCTCAATGCCGTAGACACCCTGTTCGAGGCCAATGGCGGCAAAGGGCTGCAACTGAGCAATGCGCTGCAAAGATACTGGCGGGATGCCCATGCGGGCGCGATGCATGTCAGCGTCAACCGCGACGCCGTGCTCGGCCTGTACGGTCGCGTGCATCTGGGACTGGAACCGGGTCCCGCCCAGTTCTGAATTGCCCCGCGCCTCCGCCGCCATGACGGAGCGGAAATCCACCATAGAATTGCCACAGTTAAGTCACACCTTGCGGTCATGCGACGCGATAGCGTGATCGCATAAACCGACACAACAGGAGGTGTGATGACCCGTAAATATTCCGTGCTCGCCGACATTCTGGGACGCCGGCCCCGGCCGACCGCCCTGCCCGCCGTCCCCGCCGTGGGCGATGTCTTCATCCGCCAGCCCGATCACGGCCCGATCGAATACGCACAGGTCATCGGCGTTTACGAAGAAGAAGCCCAAATCGCGCATGTCCGGTTTCGGCTGTTTTACGGGTATCAGGACAAAACCGCCGAACTGGGCGAACGGACACTGGCGGCGGATCTTTTCGGTCGCCGCTTTCCCCGCATGATGCCCGCGGAACAGACGCAGCCGGAACCCGGGACCGCGTCGACGGCCTGACACATCGGTGTCCGGACCGGGTGTCAGAAAAAGGCGATCGTCCGCATTTCGATGCTTTCGCGGGGCGCCGCGTCAGGCGGACTTGTCGGATCGGCAAACGCGGAATGTGCCGTGAACCGCGCCCGTCCGTCAGTCGCGGAATCGAAAACCTTGAACACCATGGCTTCGTCCCGCGCCATGCGCGGAAAATAATACCATTGATGATCCGGGTTATGAGCGATCTGGTAGGTTTGCCCGATCCGGTCGGGATAGCGCCGCTCTGAGATCACAAGATCCCTGTCGGCCAGCGTGCGTGCATCGCAGATGCCCAGCGGGTCGGATTCGATCGGATTGCGGATGGCGCGCCAGACCTGGACAATCGCAAAGCGGCGTTTCAGCAGCTCGTCGGCCTCGTCCGGCAGCAGATCTCGGACCCGGTTGGGGCCGGACCACTCGGTGTAGTCGTTGTGCACCCGCGCGACCGGTTCGCGCACCAGGTTCTCGTTGCGGAAATTCTCGTCGCCCGACCGCAGGGTATGATCGAACACATGAACCCTTGACGCGCCGGTGCGCTGCTTCACCAGTTCCTCGACCTCCTTGTAATAGACGGATCTCAGTTCCGCCTCGTCGAAAAAGTCGACCATCTTCGTCGAATGGTCGACGAATTCGAAACCGTGCGTTTCCAGGTCGAACGTCTCGCGCAGGGGACGGCCGTCGCGGATCGGCATGGTCTTCTCCTCGACCTTGCCCGTGCGCTTCCGGCTCATATCGCCGGGGCCCATGGTTTCGTTAACGATCTTTTCGCCCGTGTCGATGGCGTAGGTGAGCACGGCATCGATAGTGCCTGCCTGGGATTCCGTCATATTTGGCTCTTCGGTTGACTGCAGTCCGGATACCGGACGCGAGGGTAAACGTAAATTAATCATACAATTTTAGGGACATTTAATGCGAATTGCATAGCGTCTGAAGTGCAGCAAAGCGTGCTGCGGGGGCCGGCGCCTTTTTTTGAGTATTGGAGTTGTGAGTGGTTATGGCGCAGTTTCACGGGACGATCATCGACGACGTAATCACGGGATCCCTCAATGACGATATCATCGATGCGCGCGATGGAGACGATATCGTAGACGCCGGAGGCGGCGACGATGTTATCACGGGCGGCGTGGGTGACGATGTCCTGACGGGAGGCACCGGTGACGACACGTTTGTGTTCACCCAGGACCCGGGCACGACCAGTGCCACATCCTATTTCACGTCATTCGGTCACGACCGGATTGTCGACTTCTCCGCCGGCGCCGGCAGCTAAGACAAGATCGATCTGTCGGATTTCGTCGCACACCTGACCTGCCCCCACTGACTGGTCCGATTTGAATGTTAGTGCATCATTCGCTTTTCCTCCATGGGGATGATGCTCTCGGGTGCTGGTGGCCTGTATCCCAGCGCTGAATGTGGACGCTTCGTGTTGTAATGCTGACGCCATTGCTCAATGACGATCTGAGCTTCTTTCAGACTATAAAAGATCTCTCCGTTCAGCAGTTCATCCCGGAACCTGGCATTGAAGCTCTCGCAATAGCCGTTCTCCCAGGGGGACCCGGGTTCAATGTAAGCTGTATTTGAGCCGACAGCCTTGATCCATTGCCTGACCGCTTCCGCGATGAACTCTGGGCCGTTGTCTGAACGGATATAGGCCGGAACGCCCCTGAGGATGAACAAGTCTGTCAGGGCATCAATGACGTCGGTCGAGTTGAGCTTACGCTTTACTTTGATGTCTAGGCACTCTCGGCTGAACTCATCAAGGATGTTGAGCGTTCGATAGGCTCGACCATCCTCCGTGCGATGATGGACGAAGTCGTATGACCAGACATGGTCGACGTATGTTGGCCGCAGACGGATACATGAACCGTCGTTCAGCCAGAGCCGGCCTTTCTTTGGTTGTTTTACAGGAACCTTCAGCCCCTCACGGCGCCACAGGCGTTCAACCCGCTTGTCGTTCACCTGCCATCCAGCATCCCTCAGCAGTGCTGCGATCCGGCGATATCCGTATCGACCATACTGTCGGGCCAGCGCGATCATGTCCTGAACCAAAAGATCCTCGCCATCCCGGGACTTCGGCACATAGCGATGCGTCGAACGATGCTGCTTCAATACACGGCAGGCACGGCGTTCAGAGATGCTGAGCTTATGTCGAACCAGGTCGATACACGTGCGGCGCCGTGCGGGGCTCAGAAGTTTCCCTTGGCTGCCTCAGTCAGAATGAGCTTATCCAGTGTGAGATCAGAAACAGCTCTGCGAAGACGCTCGTTTTCCTTTTGCAGGCGTTTCAACTCTTTGAGTTGATCCGTCCCCATGCCGCCGTACTGCTTGCGCCAGCGGTAATAAGTCTGTTCCGTGATCTGCACCTGGCGGATCGCGTCAATCCGAGCCAGTCCCTTACCGACAAGCAAATCAACCTGTCGAAGCTTGGAGACAATCTCTTCCGGTTTGTGTCGTTTGGTTGCCATATCTGATCCTCCGTTCACTAGCATAGACGGTGGACCAATTCAGTGGGGGAGGATCAGTATGAAAGAAGGTGCTGCTGGCCTGGCCGGGGAGTGCGCCCGGTCGTCAGATCACCCCATCGTCCGCGGCAGCCACAGCACGATCCCGGGCCACGCCAGCAGCACGGCGACGGTGATGACGTCGGCGACGAAGAAGGGGCCGATGCCGCGGAACACGTCCTGCAGGGGGATGGCGAGGGATTTGCCTTGCGGGTCGCGCAGCTCGCGGCTGACGCCCGCCACCACGAAACAATTGAGGCCGATGGGCGGGGTGATCAGGCAGATCTCGGCCATTTTCACGACGATGATGCCGAACCAAATCGGGTCGTATCCCAGCGCGATCACCGCCGGGTAGACGACCGGCAGGGTCAGGACGAGCATGCCGATGGCGTCCATGAACATCCCCAGCACGGCATAGGCCAGCAGGATGCAGATCATGATCAGGATCGGCGCCATGTCGAGGGTCACCACCCAGTCGGCGAAGGCGGCCGGCAGCCCGGCGAAGCCGAGAAAGCGGACGAACAGGAACACGCCCCAGATCAGGGTGAAGATCATCACCGTCAGCTTGGCGGTTTCCATCAGCGCTTCGCGCAGGCGCTTTTTCATCAGCCCCATGGTCTTTTCGCGCCACGCGCGCATCAGATAGAGGCTGAACACCACCATGGCGCCCAGCGCGCCGGCCTCGGTCGGGGTGGCAGAGCCGGTATACAGCGCACCGAAAATCACGCCGATCACGATGAAGATCGGGAACGTGCCCGGCAGGCTCTCGAATTTTTCCTTCCACGTGAAACCGCTGACGCGGGTGCCGAGCTCCGGCTTCCACTTGCACATCACGATGATCAGCCCGGCATAGATCAGCGCCGACACCACGCCGGGGATGAAGCCCGCCAGCAGCAGGGCGCCGACCGATTCCTCGACGATGATGGCGTAGATCACCAGGATGGCGGAGGGCGGGATCAGGGAGGCCAGCGTGCCGCCGGCGGCGATCACGCCCGCGGTCAGGCGCGGGTCGTAGCCGTTCTTCAGCATGTCGGGGATGGCGACGCGGGAAAACACGGCGGCGGTGGCGGTCGACGCGCCGGAGACGGCGGCGAAGCCCGCGGTCGCGAACACGGTGGCGACGGCGAGCCCGCCGGGCACCCAGCCCACCCAGCGGCGCGCGGCCTCGAACAGCCTGGTCGTCAGCCCGGCATAGAAGGCCAGAAACCCGATCAGGATAAACAGCGGCAGCACCGACAGCGGGTAGGTGACGGTTTTCGAGTGGGGGATCGTGCCGGCGACGGTGGCGGCGACGTTCCAGCCCTTGAGCTCCAGCAGGCCGAGGAAACCTGTGAGTGCTGCCGCCACATAGACGCGTACGCCCATCACCACCATCACGATCAGAAGGCAGACGCCGACGATGCCGACGGAGAAGCTGTCGAGGCCTAGCATGGGGCGCCCCCCGTATACGGGCGCCTTATATATCTGCCGCCCGACATCACACGTCCTCCGCCGCCTGGCGGATTTCTTCTTCGGCGATTTCCTCGACGTCTTTCAGCAACGGCACGGCGACGGGTTCCATCGCCGGGTTGGCGCTCAGGCGGATATAGCCGCCGAACTGGATCCACAGGCGGATCATCAGCACCGACAGCGCCACTGGCACGATCAGCTTGGCCGGCCAGGTCGCGATCTCGATATCGATGGTGCTGTCGCCGATATTGAAGGCGCGCTCGAAATGAAAATACGAATAGGGGATCAGCACGCCGACGATAAAGATGCCGAGCAGCGTGCTGACGGCTTCGGCGATCCAGTGGACGCGGCCGGTCAGCCGGGCGACCAGCAGTTCCATCCGCACATGGCCGCCGACCCGCTGGACGTAGGAAATCGCCAGCACGGCAAAGCCGACCATGGCGATCTCGACGATATCGATATAGCCGAAGATCGGCTGGCGGAAGACGGTGCGCAGGACGATCTGCACCACGCCGAGGAACATCAGCGCGAACACGATCAGCCCGGCAATCAGATTAAGCCGCGATTCGAGCGCGCCGAGCAGAGTGTCGGCCCGGTCCAGGAATTTCCCGAACCCGTCGGTCATGTGAAGAAACGATTCATGAAAATGGAGCCGGCCCGTCCCGGGAGGGGAGCGGGCCGGAACCGTTCGCTTTTAGTATTTGCGTCCGACGGCGGCGAAGATCGTATCGATCACGCCCTTGGCGTCGAACTTGCCCTGGTTTTCGGCGATCCACTTGTCGATCACCGGCTTGCCGGCGGCGGCGCGGAACTTGGCGAGTTCTTCCTCGGAGAACTTCACCTCCGTCAGCTTCTCTTTCAGCATCGGCAGGTTCTTCTTGTCGATGTCGATATAGGCCTGGATCTGCGCCTTGATCACGTCTTCCTTCACGTCGCCCAGCAGTTTCCGATACTGCGCGGGAAGCTTGTTATAGGCGTTGATCGAGAACACGACCGGGCAGTCGGACGTGCCCGGCGACAGGTTCGACGTGAACCATTCCGTCACTTCGTGGATCTTGTAGGCGACATGGCTGTAGGTGAACGGGAACGACGCCGCGTCCATCGTGCCCTGCTGCACGCCGGTATAGACCTCCGTCGCGGTGGAGCTGGTCGGCGTCGCGCCGATCACCTTCATCGCCCGGCCCACGCCGCCGCCCGCGCGGACGGTCAGGCCCTTCCAGTCGGCCAGCGTCGTCGGCGGCTTGCCGCGGCCGAGGAATTCGTATTGCGGCAGGTAGGACGACGTGTAGGTCATCGCGTTCCACTTCGCGAGTTCCTTCTTGACCGCCGGGTGCGCGTAGACCGCGTCGCGGATCTTGCGGTTGTTTTCCCAGCTGCTCATCGGCAGGAAGGGCATGGTCAGCGACATCAGCGCCGGGTTCTTCTGCGGATGATAGAAGTTGCAGAACATCGCCGCCTGGAAGGCGTCGATCGAAATGCCGTCGAGATTTTCGCGGGATTTCGACAGCGCGCCGCCGTAATGAAGCACGATTTCGAAATTGCCGCCGGTCTTTTCCTTGGCCAGTTCAGCCAGCTTTTCGATGCCGGCGGTGAAGGCGCGCTTCTTGCCCCACAGCGACACGTCCCACTTGACCTTGGGGCCGTCGACCTCGGCGGCGTTCGCGGCCGGCGCGAGCGCCGACCCGGTGGACAGCAGGCCGAAGGCCGCCGCCAGGGCAATACCTGATGTGTAGATTGTTTTCATAATCGGGTTCCTCCTGTGTGTATCCCGGGGAACAAAATTCCCGTTTTCGGTCGTCTGCACCCGTTTCTTTGCGGACGCAATTTTGTTTATGGGCAAAGCGTACCTTTCTTTTCCATGCCGCGAAACCCTTCTGCGAACGGATTCGCCGCAACGGATCGGGATCGGATAGTCTTGCGCTTCGGGACACGGGGAGAGACATGCGATGGATTTCGGGCTGACGGACGACCAGCAGGCCATCGTCGACGGGGTGACGGCGACCATCGGCCGGTTCGGCGACGATTACTGGCTGGAACGCGACCGCGACGGCGGCTTTCCGCACGAGTTTTACCGCACGGTGGCGGATGGCGGCTGGCTGGGCATCGCCATGCCGGAGGAATTCGGCGGCGCCGGGCTGGGCGTGACCGAGGCGGCGCTGATGATGGCGGCGATCGCGGGCTCGGGCGGCGCGATGGCGGCGGCGTCCAGCGTCCACATGAACATTTTCGGACCGCACGCCATCGTCAAGCACGGCTCGGACGACCAGAAGGCGCGCTGGCTTCCGGGGCTGATCGACGGCACCTACAAGATGTGTTTCGCTGTCACCGAACCCGATGCCGGGCTCGACACCACGCGCATCAAGACCCGCGCCGACCGGGACGGCGACGGCTATGTCGTCCACGGCCAGAAGATCTGGACATCGACCGCGCAGGTGACGGAAAAGGTGATGCTGCTGGCGCGCACGGCGCCGCGCGACGACGCGTCGCCCGCCGACGGGCTCAGCCTGTTTTTCACCGATCTCGACCGCGAGGCCGCGACCGTCCGTGAGATCGAGAAGATGGGCCGCAAGGCGGTGGATTCGAACGAGATCTTTTTCGACGGCATGCGGGTGCCGGCGGACGACCGCATTGGCGAGGAAGGCAAGGGTTTTCGCTACCTGATCCAGAGCCTCAACCCCGAACGCATCCTGGTGGCGGCGGAAGCGGTCGCCATCGGCCGCGACGCGATCCGCCGCGCCGCGGAATATGCGAAGGAACGTACCGTGTTCGAACGCCCCATCGGGCAGAACCAGGCGATCCAGCATCCGCTGGCGGTTTCATGGTCGGAGCTCGACGCCGCGTGGTTATGCGCGATGAAGGCGGCATGGCTGTACGACCGGGGCGATCCCTGCGGGGTGGAGGCCAACACGGCAAAGTACCTTGCCGCCGAGGCCGGGTTCGATGCCTGCAAGGCGGCCGTCGCGGCGCATGGCGGCATGGGATACGCCAAGGAATTTCACGTCGAACGCCTTCTGCGCGAAGTCATGGTGCCGTATCTGGCGCCGGTGTCTCAGCAGCTGGTGCTGAACTTCATCGCCGAACGCGCCCTCGGCCTGCCGAAATCATATTGAAGACAGGTCCGGATCAGTCGGTGCGGGGTCGAACCAGGCTTTGCAGCCGGGGGCGCAGTTTCAGAAACAGGCGATAGCCCGTCTCGAGCAGAACGGAAAGCGGCCACCGGGACGTGACGCGGCCCAGAATCGAGAAGGCCGGCAGGGCTTGCCACAGAGCCGAGAAGGCTTCGCCGCCGGACCGGAGCCGCCCCTCCCCGTCGATCGCATGAAAACGCCCCAGCGCGTCGTCCCGCGACAGGCCTGGCGCTACCGTATCTCCGGTAATCGCGTCGACATCGACCCAGTCGATCCGGTCAGCGCCGCGGCAGGTGCGGTATATGGCAATTTCGCGGTCGCAGATCGGGCACCCGCCGTCGTAATAGACGGTCACCCGCGGCCGGTCTCCGTC
>Ga0181576_10004087_pt1 | contig 10604 bp, 10 predicted proteins | sample 101ome_22_FD_132464 | JGI IMG/M metagenome (GOLD analysis project Ga0181576, IMG submission 132464) | Coastal salt marsh microbial communities from the Groves Creek Marsh, Skidaway Island, Georgia - 101412BT metaG (megahit assembly) | ecosystem: Environmental > Aquatic > Marine > Intertidal...
CCCCTAGCACCACGCCAATGATGGAAATCAGGGTGATGATGGAGACAAACGTCCTCCTCGGCCTCAAGTAGCGGAGGGCAAACAGAAGCTCAAATGGCAGGTGGTTCATCAATCGTCATGGGGTAGCTGTGCCAGCTCCCCTGTTCAGGCCCTCAACTTATATCCGAGAGACCAGGAAAACCAAGCTCGATATGCCTTAGCCAGTCGAGGCACGTCTCGGATCTTCTACTTAAGTCCTGATACTCCCGGGATTGCATTTTGACTCAAATCCTACATGTTCGAGTAGAGAATGCGAAACGAAGATAAGAAAAAGGACCTACCCAGCCCGGAGGAGTTTCAGAAACAACTCTCCCAGTTCATGAAGGAACACTTTAGCGGCTTTCAATTTCCTGGATTCACCCCGGCTTCCCCAGGCAACACCCCAACCACTGAGAGTGAGGAGCCGGTTGAGCGCAGCATCGATGACCTGAAATCCTTCGATTACCGCCCCAAGGACGTCAAGGCCTACCTCGACCGATACGTGATCAAGCAAGACGAGGCCAAGAAAGTACTCAGCGTCGCCCTGTGCGACCATTACCACCATGTGCGCCTGGCATTGGAAGGCAAGGAGGCTCCGAATTATGCCAAGCAAAATATCATTCTGGTGGGTCCCACCGGGGTTGGGAAGACCTACCTGATTCGCAGTGTGGCCGACTTGATTGGGGTACCCTTCGTTAAGGCCGATGCCACCAAGTTTTCCGAGACAGGTTATGTAGGTTCTGACGTGGAGGACCTAATTCGCGAACTCTATCGTCGATCAGACAATGATACCCAGAGGGCCCAATTTGGCATCGTCTACCTGGATGAAATTGACAAGATTGCCATGTCCCGCAACGAAGCAGGCTCGCGGGATGTCAGCGGCAGAGGGGTCCAGACCAACCTGCTGAAATTGATGGAAGAGACCGATGTGTCGATACGTTCGCCTCAGGACATGGCCAGCCAGATCCAGGCCATGATGGAGGCTCAAAAAGGAAAAAAGGCTTCATCAACCATCAATACCAAACACATCCTCTTTATCGTCAGTGGTGCTTTTGACGGCCTGGAGGCTATCATCAAGCGTCGCATCAGTGAGGCTACCATCGGTTTCGCAGCCTCTCGTCAGGAAACCATGGAATCTGATGAGATACTGGCCTCCGTGCAGACCAAAGACCTCATTGAATATGGTTTTGAGCCAGAATTTGTAGGCCGCTTGCCAGTCCGGGTTGTTTGTCACTCCCTAGGAGTGGATGATCTCTACCACATCCTGCACAGTTCCGAAGGCAGTATCATCCGTCAGTATGAACAGGATTTTGCAGCCTATGGCATTGACGTGCTTTACAAACCCGATGGCCTCAGACGGATTGCCGCCATCGCTGCAGAGGAAAAAACGGGGGCAAGAGGTCTGATGACGGTCTGCGAAAGGGTGTTTCGAAACTTCAAATACGAGCTACCCAGCTCTGAGGTCAAACGATTCGAAGTCACAGAAGCCGTTGTCGATGCGCCATCTGATGAGTTGGCCAAGCTCCTCGCGGTCCAATCCGAGCGTGCCAGAGAAATGGGGTTGGCCATTCTAAGAGAAGTCACCACCCGTTTTGCCGATTCCCATGGAATTGAATTAGTGCTCGAGCCCGAAGCTTGTGATCACCTCATCGACCTGGCGGTGGGTAAGGAACTATCAGTCAGGGAAATCTGGCAAGACCGTTTTAAGGATTACCAATTCGGTCTGAAATTAATTGCCAAGAATACCGGCCAGAAACGCTTCGTGATCGATCGTAAGGCAGCTGAAAACCCCGACAAACAACTCAGTGATTGGGTCGTGGCCAGCTATCGCGACCAGGATCAAGTCAGTGAGGAGCTGCCACCTTCCTCTGAAGCTGCTTCAATTGAGGGTGAGGACTCGGCTGCCAAAAAGCACTGAGATCTGGCGAAGCTTGCCAGATAGCTAGACAACCAGTCGCCTGCACGGGGTCATTCAGGCAGACCATGCCTTGCACCAAGCGCTCACGCTCATCTCGCCGGATGGGATGGGATGCCTGCAGTTGAGAAGCCCAAGCGGCAAAAGAAGGCTGATTGCTTTGCCTTAGTTGAGGCAAACTCAGGATCTGAAGGAGCCCAGCTGATCCAGGAGCATGATGACGGGCAAGCTCGAGAGCCAATCTTCCCATCGTGTAGCGAGGGTTGATTTCAACCATGGGCTTGAGTCGCATGATCCCCGATGGGTCGCGGTAGATCGCCGCGTCGATGCCCATGGGGCCGGTGAATCCCGATGCCTGAATCCATGGCCATAGGTAATCACGGAGATTCTCGAATACCCGTTTGAGGCGGTCTGCCTCGCCCTGATGAGCGAATTGAGCCAGTTCATCGGGCATTCCCCTGAGGAAAGAAGGTAACCACAAGCTACCATGGTAGTGCCCCCGCGCATCAACCAGCAGATGGCTCCATCCCATTGGGCGAATCATTTCTTGTGTGACTTCCCACTGAACCGAGAAATCAATCAATCGATCCAACCAGGGTTCCACAAGCAGAGCTCCTTCCCTGGCCAAGGCATTACGGATCCATCCTCGTTGACGCGTGTCCACGCTGCTTTCCCAGCATCGAAGCATGTTGCCGCCTGCAGAGCCGTAGAGGGACTTGATCACCGAACGCTGATAGCCGGCCTCTCTCAACGATTCAATGTGGTCGAGTATCTCGCCTTCTTCACTCAAGCAGCGTCCCACTGCCTCGGAGGGAGCGAGCCAGTTTTCCTCGCCCATTTGTTCAAGGAATGCCCCGAGTCGTTTGGCAGACCAATCCTTACCGAAAAGTGGACGTATTTGAGAGTCCCATGCTGCACCGACAGGTGCATGGGAGTGACTGGCCTGAGCCATCAAGGACTCCATGGGATGCCACCCACACGGGGACCATGCCCATGGGCGCAGGGAATCAAGCTTGCGCTCACGCAATTCGGCATTAGGCCTGAGCACACCCTGGTCCAGGCATTCGGTCTGGGGGAGGGAAAACCCAGCATCTTTCAGTTCGACCAGGTATGCCAAACGAGGTTGGCGGTTCAGCAACACCACGTCCTCAGAACGACTGAGAAAGCAAGGTAAGGTTTCTAAGTCTTCCTGGATGGCCCGTTGCTGCCGATTAGGGGTGAAACCCTTGCCTGCCATCATGAATTGCTCGGCATAGGGATTGAAATAGAAAATCGAAGGGGTGCGTCCCTTGCTCTTGGAGTAGACGTAGAGACGTTGAATGAAATCATCCTCCATACCGAGTTGTTCGCGCCCTTGACGATTGAATGGGGAACCCTTGGCCCGTTGTGGCGAAAGGGGAAAAGTCAACTGCCCTTCAAAGGCCTCCCAGTCACTCATGGCCGGATCCTTCCAACGACGGAACCATTTTAGCCCGTATCCTACATGGGCCATTTCATCGCGGTAGATTTGCTCCATGAGAGCCTGAGAGGAGGTGTCTCCAATCAACTCAAACCGGCTCGCAAAAAATTTGGAGTAGTCCAGGTTGGCTTGTTCAAAAGTCAAAGAGAGACGGCTCACATAATCCATCGGTGTGGCCATGGGCGCGATCATCTTCCAGAAATAACCATTCACAGGAAACTCTCCGAAATCCACCCCGAACTCAGCTAGACGCCTGACATAAAGTCGGGTGTGCTCCTGCTCATCCCTGAGCGTCCTGAGAATGCCGCGACGAAACGCTTTAGGTGCATCGGGAAACTTCAGGATCACCAAGGCCATCAGCTCAGTGGCCAGCAACTCATGATTCGCAAAAAAGTGCAGCACACGCGCTCGAGTCTTGTCCGATTCCAGGGTGTGAAGGGCCGGAAAGCTTGAAGCAGCACGCTGTTGACTAAAACGCAGGGCGCTTTCTCTTGCTGGCATCAAATCCGACAGGATAGCCGAACCTGGAGACTCATCAGTGAGTTGATCCGGGCAGGCGAGTTTGACCTCCAAACTTGGATTGAAAAGGATTTGTTCGGCCAAAGCTCTCAGTTCCATGACATCACCTTGCGTTCAATTTCAAAAACAGAGGAGGCGGAATCCAGCCACAGCCGAGAACAGATACAGGAGGGATTCAAAAGCTTTTTGAGGGATGCGATGAATGAGTCGCCTACCCAGAAAAATACCCAAAAAGATCCCCGGCAGCAGCGCCAGATCCAGCATCAAAGAAGCCGGATGGATGATGTCCAAGCCCGTCATGAAGGGCAGTTTGATAAGATTGACGAGCAGGAAGCAGCGTGCACCAATCCCGAGAAACACCATTTTTGGCATTTTTTGTACTAGAGCATAAATGGAATAAACGGGCCCAGCTGCGTTGGCCAGCATGGTTGAAACACCAATCACACCTCCAGATGCCCAACGGAAGACCATGGAATCGGGCAATTGCTGTAGGAAAGCCTGCTGGTAGTTACGGACCACTTGTAATGCTAGCATGAGGAGGATGATCAGACCGATGGAACGCCTGGCAGTGAGGTTGTCCATCCCGGCCAGGAGAAAGTAACCCAGGATGATCCCCAAGCAACTAGGAACAAGGATAGGCCAAACCTGGCTCCAGGTCGCATGGCGGCGAAACATGGGATAGACAGTCACATCACAAACAATCAGCAAAGGCAGGATCAAACCCACCGACTGTTTGGCCCCGAACAATTCGGCCATGACCAGCACATTGACCAAGGCCAATCCGGGAAAACCTGTCTTGGAAAACCCAAGACTGAAGGCACCCAAAAGCGCTAGCAACCATTGCGACCAGGATAGCGTGGCTAATTCCATCAATGCAGCTGAGCAAGCCTAGATGTGACGCGAATCGTCATGATCCTTCTCTTGGTAACCACTTTCCTGACGCTTGAAGTTGACCTCGTTTTTCTTGATGTAAGCCTGAAACACATCATCCGCGCTCATCCCAAGCACCTGGGCAAGACTGATCAGAAAATGGAACAAATCCACCACCTCAACCCGAGCATTCTGTTCATCAAAAGCCTGATATTTTGCCCACCACTTCCACGGCACGCTGTCAGTCAATTCGGCCAGTTCCTGACTCATCGCTCGAGTGTAATTGAGCACCCATTGGGTTTTTGCGGCCTCATCCATTGAGGTCGTATCAACACCAATTCGCTCATTGAGGGCCTTTTGCATGTCAAACAGGGCCCGAAGCTGATCCTTTTCCATGCGTCGAGGATAGGGTTTAGAGCCAAACCCTGACAATGGCAAATCATGGACCTCCAGATACCTAGCCACAGCCAATTCGCTGAGAGCCTGGTTTTTGAGCTGGGAATGATGGATACCATGAGGTATGTCCCATGCATGCTGGCAAGACGTGTCATACCCTGTTTGGACGTGCATGACGGACAGGTCACTCGAGGGGTCCAATTTGGAAAAGCCGAAGCAGGCGAGCTCAGGAACGTCGGAGACCCGGTGGAACTAGCCATGCGCTACAATGATCAGGGCGCCGACGAAATGGTGTTTTTTGACATCACAGCCAGCGCTCATGCCAGGGCCTCCATGGCGGATGTTATCCAACGCGCAGCCGATTGTTGTTTCATGCCCCTGACTGTCGGAGGCGGTATCCGCAGCGTCGAAGACATGTCCATCATGCTCAAGGCTGGAGCTGACAAAGTGAGTATCAATTCAGCCGCCATCGCCCATCCTGATTTGATTTTGCAAGGGGCACGAAAATTCGGAAGTCAGTGCATTGTCGTCTCAATCGATGCCAAAAAAACCGGTTCTGACCAATGGGAGGTCTTTTCCCATGGGGGGCGCAAGGCCACCGGTATGGATGCCATGCAATGGGCAAAACGTGCCGTTGAATTGGGGGCTGGGGAGATCGTTCTCAACAGTATTGACGCTGACGGCACCAAGGCTGGCTATGATCTGGAGATCACCCGCCGCATCAGCGAGGCCACATCGGTGCCGGTGGTAGCCAGTGGGGGAGCTGGCAACCTGGATCACATGGCCCAAGTTCTCGAGGAAGGCAAAGCGGACGCCGTTCTGGCTGCCAGTATTTTTCACTTCGGCGAATACACGGTGGAGGAAGTCAAACAACATCTCCAGAGCCGAGGCATTCCCGTGCGCCTGAACGCTGAAATAGCCTAAAGGTCGCCCTAAGACCCTTACCTAATCACTTACCTGAGTCATCTAGGCCCAAGTGCTCGCGCAGGAAACCGGGTCGATCCGTGGTGATCCCATCGACCCCGGCCTCCATGAGACGGCGCGCGTCGGCAGGGTCGTTCACCGTGTAGGTATGGACCTCAAGGCCCTGTTCATGGGCTGCCTCCACAAAGGCTCGATCCACAGGACCACCATGGTACACGTCGATACCATCTACCTTTGCCTCCAAGGCCTTTTGAATGACTTCCTCAGGCTGAGGTTGCCATCGACCTGAAGACTCATCCTGCTTGAAGCCAGACAACCAAAAGCAATCTCGATCGGGAAACAGGCGCTTGGTTTTCGCGATAGTCTCCAAATCAAAAGCAATAAAAACGGTCTGCCTGGGGCGTAATCCGGAGGCGAGCACCACCTTCTCCAGATGTGGCAACACTTCAGCCGGGCACTTGATTTCGATGAAAAGTCGCTTCTCTGCTGGCACCTGAGCCAGCACATCTTTCAAAAGAGGCAGGGGCTCACCCTTGAAGGCATCACTTTTCCAAGCACCCACCTCCAGAGACTGGAGGGCGGACCAATCTTGAGTGGCTACCTGAAGATCAATCCCCGCGGTTCGTTTGGTTGATTTGTCATGTATCACCACGATTTGTCCATCGCGCGTGAGGTGAATGTCCACCTCGGCTGCATCAGCCCACTGAACCCAAGCCAGTTTGACCGAAGCCACCGTATTTTCTGGAGCATCAAAGGAGGCACCTCGATGAGCGACCAGCAGTGGGGAGGCTCCGAGCTGAGGTGGTTGGGAAAGCATTGAAGGGATCATCAAAGCCAGGAATAGTGAAGTCCGAGCAAGAGCTAACGTATTCAGGGACAGCGAGAACAAAGGGCATGGCTTGAAGGAGCTCATGAGCTCTGGATCATGCGCCTGCAATGAGTGGCAATCAATCTCTTTTGCCAACCTGCAAGGGAAAGTTGTCTCGTCCTCATTTTCCTCCGAAATCAAGGACTGTGGTCTTTGAAAGCACCTTGAATGTGTGTTAACTTTTAATTTTGGTCACTCCAATGGTTCCCATGTTACCCTTTCTCGCAGCCGCCAATCAAATCGAGTTTGTCTATGTCTGGACTGAGGCGCGCCCTGAAGGCAAGGCCATCATCATCGTGCTATTGGTTTTTTCGATCTTTGCATGGTCTGTGATGGCTTCCAAGGCCATCCAAATTCGCAGGGCACGTCGACTCAATCTAGCCTTTGATCAGGCATTCCGTGATCAGGCCAACCTGACCGACCTTTACAAGCGTCGCATCCCGGTCGAAGGTTGCCCACTTTTCAGTATTTACGAAATGGGTAACCACGAATTAGCCATCTGCCAGCAAAGACACGAAAGCAAGGGTGGCGCTCAAGGAATGATTTCCCTCAAATCCATGGAACACGTCAAGCGAGCTCTAGAACGTGGTGTTGCCCAGGAATCCCTACGACTGGAGTCAGGTCTGATCCTGCTGGCGATCGCAGTCAGTGGCGCCCCATTCCTGGGACTCCTGGGAACCGTCTGGGGAGTCATGAGCGCTTTCGCTCAGGTCGCCAGCCAGCAGAACGCACAGCTCACTACCATCGCCCCCGGAGTAGCTGGGGCCCTCGTAACGACCGTGGCTGGGCTGCTGGTCGCCATCCCATCGATGTTTGGCTACAACTGGCTTGTTCACAACATAAGGGTGCTCAGCGTTGAAATGGATAACTTTGCCCAGGAATTGGCATCGAAGGTCGAAACCGCCTTCATACCGGAGGACTGATCAATTGCTACAGCCCGTAATAGGATGATCAACGCTTAATACTGTCTGCATCCCGCCCCCCATGAGACGCCATACACAGAAAACAGCCTTGGTCACATTGAGCGATATCAACATCACTCCCCTGCTGGATCTGGCTTTCGTGTTGCTGATCATTTTCATGATCACCACCCCGTTGATGGAACAAGGTTTGCGGCTGCAGCTTCCCAAAAGCCAGGTCACGGACGTGGCTCCTGACAAGCGCGATTTGAAAATGGTGGAAGTCAACCCTGCTGGGGAATACTATCTTGAAACCTTGCCCATCACCTTGGCAGATCTGAAAAAAAACCTCGCCGAGGCCTTCGAGCAGAACCCCGAGCTTGTGCTGGTCATTAGGGGAGATGCCGAAGCCGCCTGGGGAAATATTTACGACGTCTTGGATGGTGCCAAGCAACTGGGGATGAAAAACATCTATTTCAGACACGAAGTCAAAGATTGAATATGGAAGTCTTTCAAAAGAAGTGCCTTATGGCTTCAGGGGGGCTTCACCTCCTCTTACTGACCCTGATGCTGGTTGGTTCTGGCTTTCTGCCAGAACGCAAAGAGCGTGAGGATCTCATCCCATTTCAGATGATGCCGGCTTCCATGGTCGAATCCATGTTCGATGATCCAGCTGATCTGCTTGGAGCCGAGCCTCAACCAGAACCTGAGCCTCAGCCAGAACCTGAGCCTCAGCCCGAACCTGAGCCTCAGCCCGAACCTGAGCCTCAGCCCGAACCCGAGCCTCAACCAGAACCCGAGCCTCAACCAGAATCCGAGCCCAAAATAGCTCCCAGCCCGGCACCGACTCCCAAGCCCAAACCCAAGCCGGCCCCAAAACCTTCGATCAAGATCAGTACCAAAACTAAGCAGAATCCCAATCGCAATATCAAACCCCCGGTAAGCCGCCCGGCCCCTGCTCCCCAAGCCAGTCGCAATCCAGTCACCTTGAACCAGGCAACCCTATCGGTGGGCAAGGGCAGCCCTGTAAAAGGTCTCAAAACAGTGACTGGCAGCATGCTGGGACGCTATGGGCTGCTGGTACAATCGGCCTACGACCGAAGATGGGTTCAGCCATCTGACTTATCTGATCGTAATTTGAGCGTGCGGGTTCAGGTGGTGATTGGGCTCGATGGCTCAGTGGATTCAGCCCGCATCGTGGATGAGTCGGGCGTGTCCTCTCTGGATCGCTCCATCACGCAACTCATCGCCAGGGTCAAGCAGATGCCCCAACCCCCGCCATCGGGGGCCTCCCTGAGCCAGCGCACCTTCGTCCTGAACTTTAACATCAAGAAATGACCTGATTCATGCATTCAATCATTCCTAGACTCAACCAAGGGCAGGCATTACTGACCGGCAAATCCCGATTGCAAACTGTGTTGTGCCTATCACTCTTCCTGATGGGGTTGACCCTAACCCAGGCCGCACAGGAGCTGGACATCGATCGCTATCGTCAAGGGGAACGCGTCCCCATCCACATCAGCGGATTTGATTCGGCAACCATCGCGCCATTGGTTTTTGATCTGGAGATCCAGGGTTTTGAATCAACCACCAAGGAAAAGGCCGTTTTCGAACTGAATGCCTCCTCATCAGGAGACCAATGGCGTGTCCGCCTGGCTGATGCTCAGGGTGGTGCCAGTATTTTCTACCGAGGCTATCCTGGACCCGCAGGCAGATCGCAGGCACATGTCATTGCTGACGAGGTGGTTCAAGCTGTCTTTGGGACAAAAGGCATTGCCCAGACTATGATAGCTTTTCGAGGGAAGTCCGGAGGCGTTTGGGAAATCTATGTGGCCGACTATGACGGCCACCGTCTCAGCCAGGTTACGCGCGATCAATCCCATGTCGCAGCACCTACCTGGATTCCTGGCAAACTGGGCCTCTACTACACTTCCTACAAAGTGGGCAGTCCCAACATCGTTTCTCACGACCTGCGCTCTGGGCAACGTACGCGCATCACACGCAATAGCGGCCTCAACACCAGTGCAGCCATTTCTCCAGATGGAGGCAAGGTCGCCATGATCCTGAGTAAGTCTGGGAGCCCTGATCTTTATGTGGCCCGCCAGGATGGCTCTGGCGAAGTTCGCCTGACTCAGTCCAGAGAGGAGGAGGCCTGCCCGACTTGGTCCAAGGACGGCAAAACCATCTGTTTCACTTCATCGGCCAGGGGCGGGGTACGTTTGTTCACCATCCCAGCTTCAGGCGGGAACCCTAAGCGTCTGACCACAGGCTCAGTCAGTGGCATGATCACCGAGCCTGATTGGTCGCCAGATGGCCAGTGGATCGCCTTCACCAGTATGAGCGGCGGCGTGGGATACATTTGCGTTGTCTCAGCCTCCGGTGGCCAGGCAGAAGTGCTGACACAGGGCGAAGACCCATGCTGGGCACCGAATTCGCGTAACCTCGTTTTCATGCGGCAGAAAAAAGGACGCAAGACATTGTCTTTGCTTGACGTGCCAACCAAACACGTCAAGGATGTTTTGCAAACCGCAGCAGAGCAGTCGCAGCCCAGCTGGGCGAGATAGCCGATGCCCCGTTAGAAAAAATCACACATATGAATTGGCCTACCCTGATCGTCAGAACAGCCTTGGTTGTCACGCTAGCCACCCTTGCCGTCGGATGTAAGAAGGGTAATAAAAACCTCACCCCCATCCCTGGAGCAGGTGATGCCTATGCCGGCAGTGGCACAGGCGCAGC
>Ga0181576_10004088_pt1 | contig 10601 bp, 8 predicted proteins | sample 101ome_22_FD_132464 | JGI IMG/M metagenome (GOLD analysis project Ga0181576, IMG submission 132464) | Coastal salt marsh microbial communities from the Groves Creek Marsh, Skidaway Island, Georgia - 101412BT metaG (megahit assembly) | ecosystem: Environmental > Aquatic > Marine > Intertidal zone...
AAACTCAAGGTGTTCCATTCGGTGGAATGCTGGCGTCCTTCGTACTGGGCGGACTCAGCATCGTTGCCGTGCAAGGTGGACTTGGGGCCTACCCATTGGCCATCATGGTCATCTTAGCCCTATACGGCGTAGACAAGAATGTGGGATATGCCTTCGGATGGATCGTCTGGACCGCCCAAACTGCCATTATCATCTTGGTAGGTTTCTTGGCCATGATCGCCATGCCTTTGATCAATGGTGAAGCCCCCAAAGAAGAAGCTGAAGCATGAGTTCGGGAATCGAAAATCGGATCCACCAGCATCGATACACGATCGAAGATGTACTTCGGACCTGGCGTTCGGCAAGTGAAAGCATTGTCTTTACCAATGGCGTTTTTGATCTCATCCATCCCGGTCATGTGCTCTACTTAGAACAGGCAAAAGCTCTTGGGACGAAACTAGTACTGGGACTCAATAGCGACGCCTCAGCAAGATCGCTTGGCAAAGGAGATGGACGTCCGATCAATGATCAAAAATCTCGATCCCTGGTCATAGCAGCCTTGCGATCGGTGGATCTAGTGGTCATCTTTGATGAATATACTCCGCTTGAATTGATCAAGGTAGTCCGACCCAACATCTTGGTAAAGGGAGGAGATTATACCGTCGATCAGATCGTAGGCGCGAAAGAAGTGATAGAGGCGGGGGGTGAAGTAAAACAACTCGATTTCGTGGAGGGTTACTCCACCACGGCGATCGAACTAAGAATTTTGAATTCGGGTTTATCGAAGTGATGGCAGACATCAAAGCAATACAAGACGAGATCATCGACGAGTTCAGCTTCTTCGGAGACTGGATGGAGAAGTACGAGCACATCATCGAATTCGGAAAACAACTTCCGGAGATCGATGCGAGCTTGAAAACAGAGGAAAACCTAGTGAAAGGGTGCCAAAGTCAAGTTTGGCTGCATGCCGAACTCGAGGGAAACCATCTGAATTTCAACGCCGATAGTGATGCCGTGATTACCAAAGGTTTGGTAGGACTCATGGTACGTGTTCTTTCGGGTCATAGTCCAAAGGAAATCGCTGAAGCCGACCTTTACTTTGTTGACCAGATCGGATTAAAGGAACACCTTTCGCCCAATCGGGCCAATGGATTGGTCTCGATGATCAAGAAAATGAAAATGTACGCCGTGGCATATCAAGCAAAAGCTCAAGCATAGCATGGATCCTGCTCTGAAGAAACAATTGGAAACTTCTATCATTTCGGCGCTCAAGACGATCTACGATCCTGAGATCCCTGTCGATATTTACGAGCTTGGGTTGATCTATGAGATCAAGATCGAAGAGTCGATGGATGCAACGATCGTTATGACCTTGACATCTCCGAGCTGTCCGGTAGCCGAAAGCCTTCCCGTAGAAGTAGAAGAGAAAGTGGCCGGTGTAGAAGGGATCGAACGCGCTAAAGTGGAACTCACATGGGACCCACCCTGGGACAAAGATATGATGAGTGAAGAAGCTATGGTGGAACTTGGATTGATCTGATCGATCATGGAAGGTCCTATAGAAAATAAAGTGGCGAAAAGCGGTCTGATCACGCTCGATCTAGACGAGCTGAGACCGAATTGGAAAGTGGTAGGCTTTGACCTAAAAGACCTCCTTTGGGAAGGTCTGGTCCTGAAAGAAAAGGACTTCCGTGAATTTGTCGCATCTCACGACTGGAGTCAATACCAAAACGCGTCGGTCTTCATCCACTGCACATCAGATGCAATTATCTCGACTTGGGCTTATATGCTGCTGGCATCTCAATTATCGAGTGTGGCACATTATTCATTGGTCGGTTCCAAAAAAGAGATTGAGCAAGCGTTGTGGCTGAGTTGGGTGGCCGACCTCGACCTTACACCCTTTCAAGACCAACGTGTGATCCTGAAAGGGTGCAGCGATGAAGCCATTCCTGAGTCGGTCTACCTCGCCTTGACGGGCAGACTCACCTCGGTGGTGAAGTCACTCATGTTCGGAGAACCGTGCTCGACAGTTCCGGTCTTCAAACGCAAGTGACTCAGAACAAGATATTCCTGCGGTCTTTCCAGATAACAAAGGCATAAAGTTCCTGCTCGACGAGCATCGCAACTCGTTCACCATTGAGAAACTTGTTTACCTCTGCTCCGTCCCATCCCTGAGTACGGAGATCTTCGGCGTATTCTTCCGCTTTATCCAAACTTCGAAACCCAAAGGCTGGTCTACCTTTTTCCATCAAACTTCGGCCCTGAGGTTGTTCAAATGTGCCAAAGTATACGGTAAAAGAAACCGCCTCAAGTTCGACTAGATCGGGGTTTACATCCCGGTCGATCAAGTTGCCCAAGAGGACCAATGCGTCCTCAGATGAGATGCTGCGCTGATTAAAGAATGGAATCAGACTCACATCATTCTCCTCGACTCCTTCAGGGAGTTCGGGGAGTCCTTCTAGTGCCTCCTCCAGCGTCCTGTACTTACCATAATACCACCAAGCCTTCGTTGCCTCGAGAGACAGAGAAGTCTTCGTTCTTCCAGTTTCCACCGACCTGATCCGTTTGGATCTGCCACTGAAAGACCAAATGCTGGGGCAGGTCTGAGTTGTAGATTTTACTCTGTGCTGACACGGCAGACACAAATGCAAGCAAAATTGCCAGTACCAAAAAGACGGGAGCTAAGGCTTTCATAACATCAGAATTTATAGGTTAAACATGTGTTAGTGGTGTCACCTATTCATCCAATGTTCAAAAGGTGAAGTCGAGCTTCAATTAGTTAGACACAGGTTCGGATGAAAAAGTTGCCTGATGTTCTAACTTTTTTCTGTTTTACGGTATTTTATTCTTAAAGTTCGATTTTTCCCTTCAATTCATCGATGAATAAAGCCGACGCTTCGACACGAATCCGAATTTTCATCACATTTGAGCTTATGCCTTACCCTATGAGACACCTAGTGGTCCTGATTTTTTGGATCACAGCCTCTTCGTCTTTCGCGCAAGACTACACCCAAAGTATCCGCGGCCGAGTGGTCGACAAAGACACACGTCAACCCATTCCGGGCGTGAATGTGGCATTGCTCGACGACCCTGAGAATATTACAGGAACGAGCACGGATGAGGAAGGTCGCTATGAGCTACCCTCCCTAGACATCGGCAGGCACGAGCTTCGGTTCACCTTTATCGGCTATCTGCCTCAGATCATCAACAACGTAGAGGTCAATTCGGGAAGGCAAACCATCCTCAACATCGAACTCGAGGAAGCTGCCATCGAGATGGAAGCGGTAGAGATCATTGCAACGCGAGATGGTGAGCCGCTCAATGAAATGGCAATGATATCAGCCCGACAGTTCAACGTAGCCGAGACGGAACGATATGCAGGAAGTCGCGGTGAACCCTCAAGGATGGCATCGAACTTTGCGGGAGTCCAAGGCGCGGACGACTCCAGAAACGACATTGTGATCCGCGGTAATTCTCCACAAGCCATTCTCTGGCGCATCGAGGATGTTCCAATATCCAATCCAAACCACTTCAATATTCCCGGAACAGCTGGAGGATCCGTGAGCATCCTGAACAACAAGACACTTGGCAACAGCGACTTCTATACGGGAGCATTCCCCGGTGAATTTGGAAACGCAACTGCCGGCATCTTTGACCTCAATATTCGAAATGGAAATAACCAAGATCATGAATTCATAGGCCAGTTCGGATTCCTCGGAACTGAAGCGATGATCGAAGGACCAATCTCGCGAGAGAAGAACATCACTTACATTGCCGCTTATCGCTATTCCACACTAGCGCTGATCGGTGGACTAGGGATCGAGTACGGGACAGATGCGATACCGAAGTATCAAGACCTCACCTTCAAGATCAATGTTCCCGGCAAAGGCGCGTCGTCCTTTTCCCTCTTCGGAGTTGGCGGTACTAGTGACATCGACATCCTGATCAGCGACCAAGAAACTCCCGAAGACCGCAACATCTACGGAGATAACGACCGCGACCAATATTTTGGATCGACCATGGGCGTGCTCGGCGCTAACTACACGCGCTCACTGAATGAAAAGACCTATTGGAAGACCTCTGTTGCCTACAACTACAGCGAGGTCAATTCCTACCACGAACTGGTGTATCGCTACGTCGATAACGAAGGCAAATACCAACTCGACAGTGTAAATGCATTCGACCCATTGCTCAACTACACCTTCAAAGAACAACGTGCCGTTGGACACACCTACATCAATTCTAAGTTGAATCGCAACCACGTGATCAAAGCCGGAGCGGTGGTGGAGCAGTTCTTATTCCAGCACGAAGACAGCGTGTGGGTATTTGACACCGCCTCTCCGCTTTATGACACCTGGCGCGTTCGCTGGGACTCTCGGGATCAGGCGACACTTATCCAACCCTACTTACAATGGAAGTACCGACCCAACAACGATTGGGTAATGACCTTCGGGCTCCACTCTCAGTATTTTACCCTCAATGGAGCCTCGTCTTGGATAGAACCTCGCGGAGCCATTCGTCACACCTTCAAAGACGGCTCTACCCTCAATATAGGCGGCGGGCTCCATAGCCAGACACAGCCCTACTATCTGTACTATTTCTCCGAACAGAAAAATGCAAACGGCGATCCAGCCCTTTACAATAAGAACATGGATTTCACCAAAGCGATCCATGGTGTGGCCGGATACGATCGCATGCTTTCCAAAAACCTGCGATTCAAAAGTGAGATCTACTACCAGTGGCTCTATGACATTCCGGTCGGCCCCAATACGCTGTCGTTCTCGCTGGCCAATACGGGTTCGGGGTTCGAACGCTTCTTTCCAGACTCACTGGTCAACGAAGGCTTCCAGCGCAATTACGGGATAGAATTCACCTTGGAGAAATTCTTTGCTAATAACTACTACTTCTTGTTCACGGGTTCTTTGTTCGACAGCAAGTACCAAGCCGCCGACGGAAAATGGCGAAATACAGACTTCAATGGAAACTTTGCGGTCAATGCCCTCTTTGCTAAGGAATTCAACCTGTCTAAAAAGCAGATGCTCTCGCTCGGAGGAAAGGTCACCGTGGTCGGAGGTCGTTGGTATGGCCCACCCGACATCGCAAAGAGCAATCAAGAGAAGGAGCTGGTTCCTATTGACAGCTTGCGCAACACAGAACAGTTTCCGAATTATTTCCGGGCAGACGTGAAGGTCAACTATCGTTATAATGCGAAGAAGATCACCCATGAATTAGGCATCGACCTGGTCAATGTGCTCAACACCCGAAACGTGCTCAGCCTGACCTATGCGCCTGACGAAAATGAGGATCCCGAAGAGAGCATTCGACGCGAATATCAGCTCGGCCGACTGCCCCTATTCTACTACCGCATCTCCTTCTAGGCAAATGCTTGTGAAAGGCCTACTTTCGCGGCTCACTTGACCCACATGCTTCGCTCTATCTACTATTGGCTCCCTCCTTCGCTTCGGCTTCTTGCGCGTCGACTTGTATTTCTGCCTCATGATCTAATGACTGCGGGAAAACGTCGAGGTGAACTCTTGCCACCTCGTGGGATCATCTTCACGGGCTCTGGCGATTTTCTGGAAGATGGAAAGCGGTGGACTGAATATTTCAAACACTACGGTCTGCAACCATCGGACGCCTTCCTCGACATTGGATCGGGCATTGGCCGAATTGCCGTGGGACTGACCCATTACCTGAATGCAGAAGCCAAGTACGAAGGTTTTGATATCATGGCGCTGGGTGTGAATTGGTGTCGAAACAACATCTCCAAGCGCCACCCCCAGTTTCGGTTTACCTTGATCGACCTGAAGAATGACCTATACCGCAACACCGGTGATGATGCTTCCCAGTTGACCTTTCCTTACGTTGATAATCACTTCGAAATGGCTTGTGCCACTTCTCTTTTTACGCACCTCCTTCCCGACGAAACTGCCAACTATTTGATTCAAACCGGGAGATGCCTTAAGCCGGGCGGTAAGTTGGTTGCCACCTTCTTCTTGAAAGATCCGAATGCCTCTGACGACAAGGCTCAAATGGACTTCAAATTCGATAAGGGGCGCTATGCCTTGCACAGCGAACAGTCACAAGCTGCGAACGTGCGCTATGACCTTGAGCTACTAACTGAAATGGCCGATAAGGCTGGCTTGAAAATCGAGACCATCGATCACGGCCATTGGAGGGGAACCCCGAAGGGTCAGTCAAAAGATTTTCAAGATATCGTCGTTATGACCAAGCCTTAATAGGCACGTACTCGCTTGCCTTCGAAGAAGTTCACAAAGGCACGATTCACCACACGATTTCCACCCGTAGTAGGATAGTTTCCGCTGAAGTACCAATCGCCTTTGTGATGCGGAACAGAAGCATGGAGTCCGTCAAGCGTCTGATAAATGATCTCTAGATCCGCCTTCAAGTCTTCTGGCCTCAACAACTCAGCGATCTTCTTAGAGATCTGCTCATCGGTAAACGGCTCATAGATCTTCTGGACGTGGTTGTGGTAATTATGGTTATTCGATTCTGCCAGTTCTGCGATACAAAGGTCATAAACCTCTTTGATCACCCCTTCACGACCCGTTTCTTTCAGTAGGGCGATAGCCGCTTGGAAGGCTACGAAGTCCTGAAGCAAACTCATGTCGATTCCATAGCAATCGGGATATCGGATCTGAGGAGCGCTCGAAACGACTACGATCTTCTTTGGGTTGAGACGGGACAGAATGCGGAGAATACTCTGTTTCAACGTAGTACCTCGAACAATGGAGTCATCGATCACCACCAAGTTATCGGCATTCTTTCGCACCGTGCCGTAGGTGATGTCATACACGTGTGCAACAAGGTCGTTTCGATCGCTATCCTGGGTGATGAACGTTCTGAGTTTCGCGTCCTTGATCGCCACCTTTTCAGCACGAACGCGTTCATTCAAGATCTTGCGAAGGGCGTCTTTGTCTTTCGGGTCGATCTTCGCGATGTCATCCAACTTCCGCTCGTTGTGGAACTCTTCCAATCCTTTGAGCATACCATAGTAGGAAACTTCTGCTGTGTTCGGAATGAAGGAGAAAACCGTGTTATCAAGGTCATCATCGATGGTCTTCAATACCTGCGGAACCACCGTTCTTCCCAACTCTAATCGTTCGCGATAGATATCGAGATCACTGCCTCGCGAGAAGTAGATCCGTTCAAACGAGCAAGAGAGCTTTTCACCTAGTTGGCGGATCATGTCCATCGATACTTTACCGTCCTTTCGAATGATCAAGGCATGTCCGGGATCGATCTCTTTGACAGATTCAGAAGGAACATTAAAGGCCGTTTGGATCACAGGTCGCTCGCTGGCTACCACAACAACTTCGTCATCGCGATAGTAGAAGGCCGGGCGAATTCCATTTGGATCACGTAGCACGAAAGCATCGCCGTTACCGATCATTCCGGCCATCGCATATCCACCATCAAAATCCTCCGCTGAACGAGTCAAGATGTTACGAACATCCATGTTCTTTGAGATCATCGCTGTGATCTCTGTATTGCTGTAACCTAATCGCTTGTATTTAGCGAAAAGGGCTTCGTTCTCTTCGTCAAGAAAGTGACCGATCTTCTCGAGTACCGTTACCGTATCGGCCTTCTTCTTCGGGTGCTGACCTAAATTGATGAGGATCTCGAACTGCTCATCTACGTTGGTCATATTGAAGTTACCCGCCAAGACCAAGTTTCGCGTCATCCAGTTGTTCTGACGCAAGAAAGGGTGACACGCTTCAATGCTATTATCGCCGTAGGTCCCGTAGCGAAGGTGACCTAAGAAAACCTCTCCTGAAAACGGCGCATTCTCTTTTAACCAATTCGGGTCATCCAATACGGATTGATCTCCTCCCGCTCTTTCTTGAACGCGGTTCTTGATCCCTGAATACACGTGATCAAAAATATCCTGGATCGGCTTGTTACTATTGGATCGGAATCGAGAGATGTATCGGTTTCCAGGGGTTACGTCAAACTTTACGTTGGCCAAACCCGCTCCGTCTTGCCCGCGGTTGTGCTGTTTCTCCATCAGGAGATACATCTTGTTTAGGCCGTAAAAGGACGTGCCGTATTTCTCACGGTAAAAATCGAGGGGCTTTAGGAGTCGAATGAGTGCTATACCGCACTCGTGCTTGATCTGGTCGCTCATTTTCTTCGGGGCGACAAAGGTATCAAGTTTTCATCGCTGAGAGAGAATCAAGTTAACGTTTCAGTAACAGCAACTAAACACCCGTCTCATGCGTCTAATACATTGCGCGCGACGCGGCAAACCGCTACCTTAGGCATTCGTTTTCAGTTTGAGAATTCAGCTCACATATCTCCTCTCTTTGCTCTTGGTGTTGTCCACGACCCTAGCATGGGGTCATGGCCATGATCACGATGGAGAGTTGAAGTTCGAGGAGAACAAGGGACAACTCCCGGAGCATGTTCATTTCCGAGCTCGATTTCCCGGTGGCATGGTCTTTTTGGAAGGACAAACATTGACCTTCGACATCTTCGATCAGTCAACCGTTGATCAACTTTCAGCCTATAAAGCTGGTGAGATCACAGCGGAAGAGCTCCCTGAACACCTTCAGTGCCACGCATTCAAAGTTCACCTAGTCAACAGTCAAAGACCCTCGGCCATTGAAACGGAAGAAGCTTTAGACGACTACGTGAATTACTACCTCGGGAACGATTCGACGAAATGGGCGAGTGGCGTCCAACAGTATCACGGTGTCATTTTCAAAGACGTATATCCAGGCATCGACGTCCGGTACTATTCTCAAAACTCCAATTTCAAGTATGACTTTATCGTTCATCCCGGTGCTGACCCTTCGGTCATCGAGGTCGCCTACGAGGGAATCGATGGTTTGAAGCCTGGATTTGGTAATATCCTCATCGAAACGGCGGTGGATCAGATCATTGATCAGGAACCCGTCTCGTGGTTGGAAAAAGACGGCGAGCGGTCCTTCGTAAAGAGTTCGTTCCGAGTACTCGAGCAAGACAAGGGTCTCCCTCATATCGGTTTCAACGTGATGGCTTCCGACGAAGGAACACTGATCATCGATCCGACCTTAATCTTCAGTACCTACACTGGCTCCACCATCAACAACTGGGGTTCGACGGCTACCTATGATTCACTCGGAAACATGTACGCCGGAGGATACATTTTGGTGAGCGGAAACGGAAGCGGGTCGGGTTATCCCACGTCGACCGGAGCCTACCAAACCACATTTGCAGGCGGTGTGGGCGGCTTTAAGACCGACATGACGATCACGAAGTTCAACGCTGCCGGAACAGCTATAGTCTACTCTACCTATCTAGGGGGTAACGGAAACGAGATTCCGCACAGCTTGGTGGTAAACAACAACAACCAGCTCTACATCTTAGGCACCACTTCGAGTTCGAACTTTCCGACCACCTCAGGAGCCTTCGACGGAAACTTTAACGGAGGAACGGCCATCGGCTCTACGGGGGTCAACTCGAATTCCAGTCAGATCCAATACACCACTGGTTCCGATATCATCATCGCAAAGCTGAATGCAAATGGTACCAACCTGATCGCATCTACCTACATCGGCGGCACAGAAAACGACGGGATCAACATGAGTGATACGCTCCAGAAAGCTTATGCTGATGAGTTCCGCGGGGAGATCATCGTCGACCTCAACGACAATTGTTACGTCGCCACGAGCACTGCCTCTGACGACTTCCCGATCGTGAATGGCTTTCAATCCAACTACGGGGGTGGACTTACGGATGGCGTCATTTTCAAGTTCAACTCTAACTTGACAAGCCTCTTGTGGTCGAGCTACATCGGAGGGAGCACTGCTGATGCGGCCTACTCCATTCAGTTTGACCCGAACTTCGACGTTTTTTGTACCGGGGGAACCAAGAGCGCTAACTTCCCAACTACCAACAATACGATCAACACGACCTACCAAGGAGGGCTGACAGATGGCTGGCTTGCGAAAGTGAGCAACAATGGTTCGAACCTGATCGCATCGACCTTTCTAGGCACCAACGATTATGATCAAAGCTTCTTCGTTCAGCTCGACCTGTCTGGCTTTGTTTACGTGGTGGGACAAACCGAAGGGAGTTATCCAATAGGGCCGAGCTGGGTCTATAGTGCGGCGAACAGCGGCCAATTCCTACACAAGCTTTCTAACAACCTTCAAAACACCATTTTCTCTACGAGGTGGGGTTCCGGCAATGGAAACATCAACCTCTCCATGACGGCGTTTTTGGTGAATGAATGCAACCACATCTTCGTCTCCGGTTGGGGAGGATCTCTCTTCGGCATTGGAGCTTCAACGAGTAGTGGGACGACCACGACCGGCCTCCCCGTCACGAATAATGCCTACAAGACCACGACTGACGGTCATGACTTCTATTTCATCGTCTTCGAGGACAGTGCGACGAGTATTCTCTTCGCCAGCTTTTTCGGTGGAAACACAGGGGCATCCGGAGGTGAGCACACGGACGGAGGAACGAGTCGATTTGACAAGAAAGGGATCATCTACCAGGCGGCGTGCGCGAGTTGCGGTCAGAACAGTTCATTCCCCACTACCACCGGGGCTTACTCTACGACAAAGCCTACTTCAGCCAGCTGCAACCTTGCTGCTCTTAAATATGACCTC
>Ga0181576_10004101_pt1 | contig 10590 bp, 9 predicted proteins | sample 101ome_22_FD_132464 | JGI IMG/M metagenome (GOLD analysis project Ga0181576, IMG submission 132464) | Coastal salt marsh microbial communities from the Groves Creek Marsh, Skidaway Island, Georgia - 101412BT metaG (megahit assembly) | ecosystem: Environmental > Aquatic > Marine > Intertidal zone...
AGGTCAGGAGATATGTCTGATCGTAGGAAATGAGGTCAACGGCGTGCAGCAAGACCTGGTAGACATCAGTGACGTGGTCATGGAGATACCTCAGCTAGGAACAAAGCATAGCTTGAATGTCACCGTTGCCGCAGGAATCGCCCTGTGGGAGGTGTTTAAGAGAATCAGGAAGAGTAGAGGAGAAGAGTGAGTTTAATTCTCAGTGCATTCCCAGCCTGAACGAGTGTAGATCTCAATCAGATCATCATAGTCGCGTCCGTTATCGCACAATTCTGTGGAAATCTCTTGTCCGAAGGTGTTCGGATCTTCAGAGATAGTGGTGCATGTGGAACACTTCTCACATGAAGTGAAGGTTACCCCAAAAAACGCTACTAAACCGATCGTTAAGACTTTCTTCATGATGTTTCTGATTAACTCGGACAAATATATGCGAATATCTATGGATTCTTCGCCGGAATGAGAATGTGGCAAAGAAAAAGGGGAAGCGATCGCTTCCCCTTTTCTCGAAAACCAGTTTTATAAGGGATTTAGTTCCCTACGATCTCCGTGAAACTTGAGTTATCACGGTAGTTTAGGAACTCAGCATCATTGCGAGCCTTGTCCTTAAGTGCTGCATCCTTACCAACAGCCGCTTTGAGGTTTTGGATCACCATGTCCTCAGTACCCTTGCGTGCACCGATGATGGCTTTCAAATAGTAACCTTCAGCAGTTGCTTTAGCGTCAGAAGCCTCAACGGTATTCAAAGCATCGTCTTGGTCGCCGTTAAGTACCTTAGCCAAGGCTGCATTGAATGTGTTGAACGTACCCATGTTGCTAACTGCGTCTGAGTAGTCAGCATCCATGATGTTGAGGATTCCGATGTTGTAGTTCACCTCTTTGCCAGCTCCCTTTGCTTTCTCGTAGTAGTCAGCAGCTGCTTTCTCATCACCCATAAGGCGAGAAACAACACCCATATTGTTCATGACCACTTTCTCGTTGGCGCTAGCATTGTTGGCAGCTTCGAACTGAGCCTTAGCTTCAGCCACTTTGTTTTGAAGCACGTACACATAACCAATGTTGTTGTGTCCTCTCCAATCATCAGCGTGAGCTTGAGCACATGCCTTGTAAACCTCAAGCTTCTCGTTCAAGTTGTTGTACAAAGTAGCGGTGTAAAGGATCTCTTCGGCTGTAAGCTCTGATGGGTTCTCCTTCACGATCTGCTTCAATTCCTCGTCAGACTTAGCATCTTCTTCAGCGTTGATCATTACAACGGCACGACGAAGAGGGGGGAGGATCTGCTCGGCAATCACTGTGTAAGTTGCAGCCAAGTTCTTGATCTCCTGCTCACGCTTCTTGTCATCACTGTACATGCCGAGAATTCGGAGGATCATGTCCTTGTCTTCGATGCTAGATGCTTCCATCTTAGCCTTGAATCCTTCCCAGTCCTCACCTTTAGGCATCTTCTTGTAGATCTCGTCTTTGCCTCCTCCTTCGATCTTCTTACGAGTAAATAGGCGCATGATGGCGTTAGACGCTGCGTTGGCACGATCACCAGCTAGGTTTTCGTTCAACTCTGTCTCACCATCAGGAGAGGCATAAGCGGTAACGTTAACACTGTTGTAGCGATACTCATTCTCCTTGCCTTTCTCCATGAACGCCTCAACTGCCTTGATGTCGTCTTGACTCAATTCAGATGGCTTCACATAGCTAGACTGGATGTCGAAGTTGATCTCAGCAGAGATCGTACGAGGAGAAACCTTAGTGAATTTGTCTGCACCTAAGATTGGCATGTCGTCACTCTGTACCCACAATGGAGTAGTAACGGTTCCTTTGCCGATCGCTACAGGATCAAACTCTTTTGTCTTTGTCTTGTAACCTGCAGTTACGCGAACTTCTAGGGTTACGTTTTCCATAGATGACTCATAAGGAACCTCGTTAGATACACTAAAGCTTCCTCCAGCCTTATAGATCTTCGTTCCTTCACCGTCAGCTGCTTCACCGATCAGTCGAATAGTTTCAAATTCCTTCACCACGTTTCCGTTGGCATCCACCATCACTGGCTTCACGTTGGCCACGGCCTTCTTTGGGAAGAACTTCGCTGGATAGCGACCGCTTACATTGATTTCTACCGAATCATTATGTAGTTCCAAAGGATCCGGAGTCATCGTGTATTTCACGATCGGGTGTTTCTTGTTCATCTTGTTCAGCGGGTTACATCCCGTAGTTGAAACAAGGGCAAATGCGCCTAATAGCGCAAGAGCAGCATAGGTTGATCTCATCGTATTCGGTTTTCGTTTAGTCATAAATTAATTATGTCTTCGCGGGTGCAATATTAATGAATAATTACTTGGTACGCGTGACTTTGAACGGACTTTCAATTTTCTGTTTTCGCCGTATAGTGCGTGATTCCGTTCGGCCACTCCTCCTGAAGGAGTCTTTTAACTACGGATAAGGTCACGTTGATGTTTCGCTCGTCCATATTTTCCTCTTCCAATATCACGATCGGAAACCTCGATTCTTCCTTTAAATAGCGGAAATAGGCGGATTCGATCTCCTCCAAGTAACTCACGGGTATCGATTGCTCGTATTCTCTTCCGCGTTCCTTGATCTGGGCCTGTACCTTGTCCAATGGAAGGTGCAAGTAGATCAAGATGTCAGGCCGTGGCATGAACCTATCCATGATCCTGAAAAGGTTGAGAAAGAGTTCATGTTCAGACCCGTTCAGGTTCACTCCGCTGAAGATGGCGCTCTTCGCAAAGAGGTAGTCTGAGATGGTATGCTGTTGGAAGATGTCGCCCAGTAGGTTTTTGGATAGCTGATGGTATCGCTCAGCGAGAAAGAACATCTCTACTTGAAATGCGTAGCGCTCCTTTTCACGATAGAAGAGCTCGAGAAAGGGGTTGTTTTCGAAGCTTTCTAGCAGTAATCGGCCATCCAAGTCCTCGGCTAAGGCCTTCGCGAGGGTAGTTTTACCCGCGCCGATGTTGCCTTCCAAAGTGATGTTATTGTACAGGATCGAACTCAAATCAATTCCAAAAATGATTGATCCGGACAGTTTCTCAAAAGTTCGAATTGACTTTGTTTGAGAACGGGATGCAGCAGACTTGGGGCTAGCTCAACCATAGGCGCCAAAGCAAATCGACGCTCTTGGAGTCTGGGATGGGGAATCGTAAGTTGATCATCGTCGATCACCTCATCGTCAAAGTACAGAATGTCAATGTCGATCGTGCGAGAAGTGTAACCCTCCGTGGGTTCACCATCTCTATCCCGACCTAAGGAACGCTCTACCTCTAATATATAGGAGAGGAGTTTTCTAGCGTCCATTGGCGTCTCGACTTCAACGACCTGATTAAAGAACCATTGGTCGGAATCCATCTTCCACGGTTCGGTTCGATATATGGCACTGGCGCCGACAACCTCACTTTGCTCGTTCAATTTCTCCCTAGCCGCTTCGATCATCTTTGCCCTGTCGCCCAAGTTTGACCCTAGTAAGAGGTAAGCTTTATGACCTATTTTCCTTTCAGATTCCATTATCAACCACTTGTCATATACCACTCCATTTGCCGAAAGTGGCCACATAAATTTGGTGCGAATATCAAAAACCATATCGATGAAACAATTCTTAAAATACCTATTCGCCTCAACCCTGGGTACTGTCGTGGGATTTATCCTGATCTTCTTTATCGGGGGAGTGATCTTGACCGGCATTATCGGTTCTGCGGTAATGATGGCAGGTAAACAAAAGACGACCAAAGTGGAAGCCAACAGCGTCATGGTCATCGACCTTTCAGAAGAGATCAAGGAACGCACGGCGCCCAACCCATTTGAAAACCTTCAGATCGACGGCATGGATGCCCAAGATGGCATTGAACTGCGCGATTTTCTCGCGGCGTTGGAAGAAGCGGAACAAGACACCAATATCAAAGGGATATTGATCCGTGGATCATTCTTTGGTGGTGGAATTTCTACCATGCAGACGGTGAGGGATCACCTCCAGCAATTCAAGGATAGTTCGGGCAAGTTTGTCATGGCCTACGAGGAAATGATGACCCAAGGAGCGTATTACGTAGCGTCAGTCGCCGATGAGGTTTATATGTTCCAAGAGGGAACCATGGATTTTAGAGGACTGCGTTCTGAGATTCCCTTCTTTAAAGGAGCGATGGATAAGTTGAATATCGACGCAACCATCGTCAAGGGTCCTAACAATATCTATAAGAGTGCCGTGGAGCCCTTCTATCGCGAGGACATGAGTGAGCCCAATAAGGTGCAGGTGAAGCGCATACTGGCTGATGTCTGGAACGAAATGTTGATGGATATCACAGCCTCACGCGGATTGTCATCGAATGAGTTGAATACCATTGCTGATGATCTGGCGATGAAAAAACCGGAAGATGCCGTTTCGCTGGGCTTGATCGATGGATTGGCATACTACGATGAGATACAAGCGAAGCTGCGCGAAAAGCTTGGTCTAGAGGAAGATGATGACATTCCAAGTATTTCCATTGAGAATTACGCCGCCAGGTTGGATGGACCAATGGATAAATTAGATCATGCCAAAAGTTGGAAAGACAAGAGTGAAGTGGCGATCATCTATGCCGTGGGCGGTATCAATTCTGGAAAAGGAGATGAAGAGAATATTGGTTCGGAGACCCTAGCCAAAGCGATCCGCGAAGCTCGACTGGATGAAGATGTCAAAGCAATCGTCATGCGTGTCAACTCCCCTGGGGGAAGTGCTCTTGCAAGTGAGGTGATCTGGCGAGAGACCATTCTTGCTAAAGAAGCGAAGCCATTCGTGGTGTCTTTCGGAGACGTTGCTGCGTCAGGTGGCTATTACATCAGTACGCACGCAGATCGAATCTTCGCTCAACCAACTACCATCACTGGGTCTATCGGGGCATTCGGAATGATCCCAAATTTCAGAGGTTTCTTCAATGAAAAGCTCGGAATCACCTTCGATGGAGTGAAGACCAATAAGCATGCAGACTTTGGTTCTTTGACTCGTGATTTTGACGAGGAAGAGATCGGGTTGATCGAGGGCTACCTGGAGCAGATCTACACGGAGTTCGTTGCAAAAGTTGCCGAGGGTCGAGGAACGACCTATGCCGTGATCGATTCGATCGGTCGAGGTCGGGTGTGGACGGAAACGATGCCTTGGTAAATGGACTGGTAGATGAGATCGGTGGATTGGAGGCAGCGGTGACCTATGCGGCTGAGCAAGCCGAGCTCGATGATTACGATGTGATCGAAATGCCAAAGAAGGAAGATCCATTCGAAAAGTTCATCAAAGACATCTCGGGATCTACTAAGATGTGGGTGGCCGAAATGACCCTAGGCGAGGAAGAAGTCGCCATGTGGAAGAAGGTCGAAGAGATGAAGAAAATGCAAGGAGTTCAGGCTCTAATGCTTCTGGATTTCAAGGTGAATTGATCGCCTTAAGACATCAACCTCCAAATGGAGTAAGCGGGACATCGAAGATTCGGGTCCCGCTTTTCTTTTGCTCTAAAGAGAAGTTTATTTTCGTCGCAACGCATGGAAAACAAGAAGATCGCATCGGTATTCAAGCTGGTCGGGCAGCTGATGGAATTGCACGGGGAGAATAAGTTCAAAGCTCGCTCCTATGCCAATGCTGCTTTCCAGATCGGGAAGTATCCGAGACGAATCGCTGATGTCAACCCTTCTGACTACGAAAGCATTCCGGGCATTGGAAAGAACCTCGAACCGAAGCTGGAGGAACTGTTGACCACCGGAAACATGAGCTATTGGCAGCGCTGGTTGGATCAAACACCGGATGGCGTACTCGAGATCATGAAAATCAAGGGGCTTGGGCCAAGCAAGGTGCGACTGATCTGGCAGGAGATGGGAATCGAGTCGGTCGGTGAATTGCTTTATGCATGCAACGAGAACCGCCTAGTCGATCTGAATGGGTTTGGTGCAAAGACCCAGCAGCAAGTAAAGGAAGCGATTGAGTTCATGCTGCGCCACAAGGATCAGTTTCTCTATGCGAGCATCGAGCCCTTGATGAATGAGATCAAGGATTGGGTTATGAGTCGTAATCCTAATGCGCGGATATCCGAGACAGGAGCCATGCTGCGAAGAGATCCGATCATAGATACGTTGGAGTTTGTGATCACCGATGACGTGACCGAGCTCCCCGATACATCAGAGAATCGGATCAATGTTCACTATCACAAAGCCAGAACTTCAGAGTTTGATCAAATCGTATTTCAACACTCATTGCCAGCCGATGCTTCGGGCGACTCCGAGAACGTCATTCCGGAAATGAGGAATGTCCCTTGGGGAAAATCATGGTCTGAAAGCCATTCGGAGGAAGAGCTCATCACTGATCGGGATCTCACAGGTTGCCTGCACAATCACTCTACCTACAGCGATGGAATGCATTCTCTAGAGGATATGGCCACCTTCCTTAAGGATCAAGACTATGCATACTTTGGGATATCAGATCACTCAAAGACGGCAGTTTACGCCGGTGGACTTCGTGAGGATGAGATCCTAGCCCAACATAAGGAAGTAGATGCCTTGAATGTGAAGCTGTCTCCGTTCAAGATCTTGAAAGGTATCGAGAGCGATATTCTGATGGATGGTTCTTTGGATTATTCGGATGATGTATTGTCCACCTTCGACTTTGTGGTGGCTTCGGTGCACTCGGTCCTGAAGATGGATGAGTCCACTGCTACTGAGCGATTGATCAAGGCGATCGAACACCCCGCGACGAAGATCTTGGGTCATCCTACCGGAAGGTTGTTGATGTCAAGACCGGGCTACCCGATCGACCATAAGAAAGTGATCGACGCCTGTGCAGCCAATGGAGTAGCTGTGGAGTTGAATGCTAATCCGATGCGATTGGACATTGATTACACATGGATTCCCTACTGCATGGAGAAGGGTGTGTATGTCTCGATTAATCCGGATGCCCACCGAGTGGAGGGATTTGATCATATGCGTTATGGTGTCATGGCAGCCAGGAAAGGAGGCTTGACCAAGGATCGATGCTTGAATGCATTGCCCTTAGACGAACTTTTGAAATTCTTCCGCTCATGAAAAGCGCAAGGGATAGAAGCGGTTACCCTGCAGGCTCGCTGCAAGCGAGGCGAAGCGTAGTAGCGCCCGCCCGTGCCGGTACGGACGGGAATAGCCCGGTCTCGCCGCGGCGAGATGCGCCCAAAGCAATCTCAACCTCGACCTCAACCCTGCCTTCGGCAGGCGGGCTCAACTGCAAGTTTAAATCGCAATCGCAATCACTATTCTAATCCACTAATCATTATTCACTAATCTTTATTCTCTAACAAGTGAGTATCATCAACTCCATATTCGGTTGGTTTATCAAGAAGCGGATTCATCAGATCGAGCTTTTCATGAAGTACCCGCACGACGTGCAGGGTGAATGGCTCGATCGCCTGCTGAATTCGGCGCGCGATACGGAATGGGGGAAGAGGTACGACTACAAGAGCATTCAGAAACTCGAACAGTTTAAAGAGCGCGTGCCCATCAATACTTACGAGGATCTTGAGCCGTACATACAACGGGTGTTGAAAGGTGAGCAGAACGTCCTTTGGCCATCTGAGATCAAGATGTTTGCGAAATCGAGTGGTACGACCAGCTCGAAGAGTAAGTTCATTCCGGTCAGTGAGGAGTCCTTGGAAGAGTGTCACTACAAAGGGGGCAAAGACCTCATGAGTTTGTACTACAATGAGTTTCCTGATTCGAAATTAATGACGGGTCGAGCCCTGGTGATGGGCGGTAGTTCGGATTTCGTTCCATTGAATGAAGGGAGCTACTACGGTGATCTTTCTGCGATCATCATCAAGAACTTGCCGTTTTGGGCGCATCTGCACCGCACGCCTGATTCTGAAGTGGCGCTGAATCCGTCTTGGGAAAAGAAGATCGAGCAAATCGTCGATATCACGGTGAATCAGGATATCACCAACATGTCGGGTGTGCCCAGTTGGATGTTGGTCTTGCTCAATCGCGTGCTCGAAAAGACCGGAAAGTCGAACATTTTGGAGGTATGGCCGAACTTGGAGTGGTACGTCCATGGCGGAGTGAACTTTACTCCGTATCGTGAACGCTTTAGACAGATCATGGGCGGCGATATCAATTACTCAGAAACGTACAATGCGTCCGAGGGTTTTTTTGGGATTCAAGACAGCAGTGAGCGCGATGACATGCTTCTGATGCTGGACTATGGAATTTTCTACGAGTTCATGCCTTTGGATGAGCTTGGGAAGGAGCATCCCAAAACCTTGCAGTTGGATGAGGTGCAGTTGGGTGTGAATTATGCGCTGATCATCTCTACGAACGGTGGCCTTTGGCGCTATCAGATCGGGGATACCATTCAGTTTACCGATCTGAATCCCGTCCGTATCAAGGTGAGCGGTCGTACGAAACACTACATCAATGCGTTTGGAGAAGAGGTCATCGTTGACAACGCGGAACATGCGATCACAGTGGCGAGTAAAAAGTCCGGGGCAGTAGTAGGTGAGTTCACCGCTGCTCCTAAATACATGGACGAAGCCGGGGCAGGTAGGCATGAGTGGGTGATCGAATTTGAGAAAGCACCGAAGGATATGGAGTTTTTTACTGAGATGCTGGACAATGCCTTGAAGAGCGTGAACAGTGATTATGAGGCAAAGCGCTATCATGATAAGGTGTTGCGCGAACCACTAATCCATGCGGTTGAGTCGGGCACGTTTTATGAATGGATGCGCTCAAGGGGAAAGCTCGGCGGGCAGAACAAGGTGCCTCGTTTGTCGAATACGCGAGAGCATGTAGAAAGTATGTTGAACTTTATAGGACATGACTAGACTTCTTGCCATATCACTGATGATCAATTTGCTGTCCATCCTTGGCTTTGGACAGGAAGCTTCTTGGCAGATGGTCGGAAAGATCGATCGCAAGGCAACTTCAGTCTACCTCGATCAGTTGAACAATGTGTATGTGGCTCAGCGGGGTGAGCTAGTGAAGTTGGACGAGAAGGGTAAGGAGCTGACTCGGTATAGCAATAAGATGATCGGAGAAGATGTGCATCTCGATGTCATGAATCCGATGAAAGTATTGGTGTTCTCAGCCGAACAGATGCGACTGATCTTTTTGGATTCGCGAATGTCGGAGTTGCGAGATGAGATCAACTTGTATAACGAGGGCTATGAGCAGATTAGCTTGGCAGCGACCTCGCACAGCAATGGCTTTTGGCTGTATGATCCGATCAGTTTTCGCTTGATACGGTATGATCAATTCTTCAAGAAAGAGCGGGAGTCGCTGAATATCGCGCAGCTGCTGAGAGTAGAGTTCTACCCGACCGACCTGATGGAGGTGGATAACAAGTTATACCTGACCGACCCGAAGCACGGGGTGTATGTATTCGATGTCTTCGGAAACTACGTCAAGAAGATACCCCTTAAAGAAATCGAAAAACTGAGGATAGCGAACAATCGCTTGTTCTTTGAGCGTGGAGAGAAGGTTTATTCTTTGCACTTGATCGACTCATCCGAGGAATGGGTGAATCTTTCGGAGCCGCTGGGTCAATCTTGGGATATCAATCGCACTCAGATCTGCAGCGCTAAGGGAAAGGGCATATTTATTTTCAAACCCAAGCCCTGAGCGCTTTTTATTTTCAACGGGTTTATCTTAATTCGTACACTCATTCCAAGGACTCTCCTTGGGGAAGCAACGTAGATTATTCAACTCAATATGGACGACAAGAACGGCAACCTTCACATCGCAGTTTCTGGAAACATTGGATCCGGTAAGACCACGCTTACGGGGTTGCTGGCAAAGCATTACAGCTGGGAGACACACTATGAGGATGTAGACGGAAATCCCTACATCAACGACTTTTATGCTGAGATGCAACGTTGGTCGTTTAACATGCAGATCTACTACCTCAACAATCGATTCAATCAAGTATTGGAGATCCGCGAGGGAAAGAAGAACGTGATCCAGGATCGCACGATCTATGAGGATGCATACATCTTCGCCCCGAACCTGCACTCGATGGGATTGATGACCACCCGCGACTTTGAAACTTACTTCTCTTTATTCAACCTTCTGGACAACTTCGTTCAGCCACCGGACCTATTGATCTACTTGCGAGCGAGTGTGCCTCGTTTGGTGAGCCAGATCCAGAATCGTGGTCGTGAGTACGAAGAAGCGATCCGTCTGGATTACTTGAAGAGATTGAACGAGCGCTACGAGGCTTGGATCTCAACTTACGATAAGGGTAAGTTGCTGATCATCGATGTAGACAACAACAACTTCATTGATAGCCAAGAGGATCTGGGAGAGATCATCACCAAGATCGACGCGGAGTTGCATGGGTTGTTCTAACCACTGAACCACGATATATTAGCATAAAAAAAGCCCCGATCTCTCGGGGCTTCTTTATTTGGGTTGGGACTTAGTCAGAAAGAACAATCACTTTGTTCTTTTGCACTTCCACAACTCCGCCTTTGATAGGGAAGAGTTGCTCATTTCCATCCTTCACGATTCGGACATCGCCCGACTGGAGGGTAGAAATGATAGGTGCGTGGTTCTCAAGGATCCCGAAGGAACCATTGGTTCCCGGGAGCTGGATCGAGTCCGCTTCTCCCTGGA
>Ga0181576_10004115_pt1 | contig 10575 bp, 9 predicted proteins | sample 101ome_22_FD_132464 | JGI IMG/M metagenome (GOLD analysis project Ga0181576, IMG submission 132464) | Coastal salt marsh microbial communities from the Groves Creek Marsh, Skidaway Island, Georgia - 101412BT metaG (megahit assembly) | ecosystem: Environmental > Aquatic > Marine > Intertidal zone...
AGCCAAGTTCCTTCAATAGCGAACCACTCCTTGAGTTGCGCGGCTGTGATCTCGCTAAAGTTGGCAGCGATATAGATACCTGCGATCAACGCAAGAATAGAGGCCACTTCGATGATGAAGCCTTTTTGAAAACCCTTCCAAGCCGCAAACAAAAGAGGCAGGAACAAGATGATGTCCCAATGGTTAAAATCCATACCTCAAAGGTAGGCGCATCCCTTGCCTATCATAAGTACATTTGGCGCGATGAATGAACAGGATTTTGAACAGGCGTGGAAAGCAGCGATGGCTAGGATGGAAGACCGCTTCGGTTACCCTATGGATCTGCAAAGCGCGCTGTTTCTGATTGGTGTGAATGAGCTAGGACAAGGTCCTCGATGGTTGAACAAAGACCAAAAGATCGACGTCATCCATATTGCGGTCTGTAGCCTACTCGAGCCTTATGGATATTACGAATTCGTCGGGAAAGACAAAGACGGGTGGCCACACTTTGAACGCACGGAAAGACTCCCAAAGCTGGGTGCTGGGGAACAAGAAAATCTGATGAAAGAAGCGGTGCTTAGTTACATTCAAGAATGGTGACCGTCTCGCTTGCGATCTCATCATTCTCTACCTGAATAAAGCCTTCGCCACACAGCGAATCTACCTTAACCGTGGTGATCTGATTTGGAGGAAGACCCTGGGTTGTGGTAGTGGTGTCATAGCGAACCGCGCGAACGCGAAGCACTACAGGCAGCTCAAAGCTCTCCGTGTATACACCCAGGCTGTTGGTTCTTCCTTTACGGCGCACAACACAGTTGGGTTCGGTGCAGTAAAGCGTCACATGAATACCGCTTTGCGCGTTACCCACTTCGTCGATGACCTTGATCTCAGCAATTCCCGGATCCGGTTCGGTATCGCAAGCTGCAAATCCTAGCGCTGAAACAGCGATCAACATCAATGAAAGTCGAATAAATGTCTTCATAACCCAATTTCTAGAGCCCGTCAAAAATAACATAATTATAAGTCGCAATTTTCACTAAACTTTGTCGACACAAGATTTGTAGAGAAAGAGATGATGAAAAGAGCTTTGCTTTTATGTGCTTTCGGGGTGCTTACCACCCTTTCATTTGCACAAGACGACACCCTACGCACAAGGTTGGTTATTGAAACAGACTCCGGTAATATCACCGTGGAATTGTACAATGAAACGCCCTTACACAAAGAGAACTTTATCAAGCTGGCCAACGAAGGTTTTTATGATGGAGTAACCTTCCATCGTGTGATAGAGCGCTTCATGATCCAGGGTGGAAACCCCGCCACAAAAGAGGGTCAGGAAGGAAAGCCTGACGGGCCTGGATACACGATTCCAGCAGAACTGAATGGCAACTTCGTACACAAAAAAGGTGCTCTTTGCGCGGCTCGTCAAGGAGATAATGTAAATCCTCAGCGCGCCAGCTCCGGTAGCCAGTTCTATATCGTTCACGGTCGTAAGTTCGAGGATAAAGATCTTGATATGTTAGAGCAGCGCATCAATCAAGACATTCGAAACAAGGCGATGCAAGCCTTTTTCGCCAGAAAAGAAAACAAGGAGTACTTGGATAGGCTAAAAGCCGCCAAGCAAGAAGCTAATCAAGAAGAGTTGAAGGCGGTCACGGATGAGGTCACCCCGATGATCGATGCTTGGATGGAAAACAAACATTTTTCTTACTCAGAGGAACAAAGAGAGGTTTACAAGACCCTTGGAGGGGCTCCTCACTTGGACATGCAATACACCATTTTTGGTGAAGTCGTAGACGGGCTGGATGTCGTCGATAAGATCGCGGGCTGTCCGAAGCAAGGTGAAATGCCTGATCCAGCAATTCGAATGAACATTCGGGTGGTTGAATAACCCTAATTTCGCGCGATGAATCTTTCGGAACGATTAGACGAACTGAAGAAGGAGCTCGATTCCATCTCTGCCAAGAGCGCCGAGGAGGCTGAGAAGCTTCGAATCAAATATTTAGGATCCAAAGGTGTGTTCAAGCAGCTCTTCGAAGAGTTCAAGAGCGTGACACCGGATGAAAAGCGCTCGTTGGGAAAACCCCTCAACGAACTTAAGAACCACGCTGCCGCGCGCATTCAGCAGTGGAAGGACGAACTCGAGAACAGTGGCTCTACTACTACCGATATTGACCTGACGCGCCCGGGATGGATCAATAATCTCGGTTCTGAACACCCCATCTCGTTGATCAAACGAGAGATCATCGACATCTTTCACGGCATCGGTTTCTCCGTGGCGGAAGGTCCTGAGATCGAAGATGATTGGCATAACTTCTCTGCCCTCAACTTTCCTCCTGAGCACCCAGCTCGTGACATGCAGGACACCTTCTTTGTGAAGAATCCTAATGGAACGGAAGAACACGTGCTTCGCACACACACGTCAAGCGTTCAGGTTCGGGTAATGGAAAATCAAAAACCTCCGATCCGGATCATCGCACCGGGTAGGGTGTATAGAAACGAAGCTGTCTCTGCGCGCTCGCACTGTATCTTCCATCAGATCGAAGGCCTGTATATCGACGAGGGCGTGACCTTCGCGGATATGAAACAAACGCTGGAGTATTTTACCAAGGAGTTCTTTGGAAAGAACAAGATTCGACTCCGCCCGTCCTACTTCCCATTTACGGAGCCCAGCGCTGAAGTGGATGTGTATTGGGGGCTTGAGAATGAAGTCGACTACCGCATCACCAAAGGAACCGGCTGGCTTGAGGTTATGGGTTGTGGAATGGTAGACCCTGCCGTGCTTGAAAGCTCCGGTATTGATTCTGAAAAGTATTCTGGTTTTGCCTTCGGAATGGGTTTGGAACGCAGCGCCATGCAGCGCTATTCGATTCCCGATATCCGAATGATCTTTGAGAACGACGTCCGCTTTCTTCAACAATTTAAACCCGCGCTTTGAGGCGGAACACCTTCAGTATCATCCTCATCTTGACTGTGATGGTCGCCGGTTGCGATTGGCTGCCTAAAGCAGAAGACCCGCTGTTGGTAGAAGACCTTGTCCAGGTAGATTCGCTGTACACAGACAGTCTGAACCGGATGGAATACGGTTCCATCAAGTGGTTCATTCAGAAAGGCGAAGTGTCTTATGTCCATCAAACCAAAGTGGATTGGGTAAAAGAATTGAAAGCGTTTCAGGAAAACCACGTCAATCACCTGCGCTTCAAGGAGGCCTATTCCGTAGTAGACTCCTCTCAAGGCTCTGTTCGAAGGGTTTCCTTCACCGCTAACAATCCCAGCCTGGAAGTTCGATGGATGAAGTCTGTAGCCGAATCCGGTCGACTGGTCGGGTATGAGTTAGAAAAAACGCGCAGCAATATGCTTTCATCCTCCCGTCAACATTTTCAGATGGAAGGAAGTCAGTACTCGCTCTCTATCGAGCAGGAGATCGATGGAGTGTTCTCCAATGACCAGTTCGTTCACGGAACCATTGTTCCAAAGGGTGAGGTCTGGCGCGCCGAATTTGATCTTGGTGGTGACCCAATGCCTTTGCAATGCGTCCTTCAGGAGGATCAACTCATTGTAAAGAATGCACAAGAATTCCTTTCCTTTTCATTGCAGTCCACGGAAGGAGACTCTCTCCGGTTTGAATCTGAATTCTTCAATGGTTGGTTCCAGCTCATCGCTGTGGACGATGATAAAATGGTCGGTCGATGGATCAATGAAAAGCGTGATCAGAGGAAAGTAACACCCGTAACTCTGACGCGTGGAATTCCATATCGATTCAATGTTACAAGCCTTCCTGATGTTGACTTGTCTGGGGAACACACTATTCGTTTTGCCGACGCCGACGGCGAGCTCATAAATACGGCGGTCATTCATTTGGAACAGATCGGGCCGATGCTTACAGGGTCAATATTAACCGAAACGGGTGATTACCGATGGCTAGACGGTGTGGTGCGAAATGATTCTCTCTTGCTCAGCACCATGGATGGAACGCACGCCTATCTATTCAAGGGAAAGGTTCAAGCAGATAGAATCGACGGCGTCTTTTGCGCCGGAACAACTTGGAAACAGAAGTGGGAAGTTTCGATCGGTGAAAGGTTTGATCTCCGCACTCCTGAATCCATCACTCAGCTCACGCGTGATTCCTTCAACTTTTCCTTTCCTGATGTCTCTGGAAATTTGATTTCACTGGATGACGCACGATTTAAGGACAAGGTCGTTTTGGTCAGCGTGATGGGAACTTGGTGTTCAAATTGCCTCGATGAAGCATTGTTCCTAAAGAAAGTAAAAGAGCGGTTTCCAGCCTCTCAAGTCGAGATCGTTGCGCTGAATTTTGAATTGGTGAACGATAGCGCTGTTGCCAAACGCAACATGGAACGACACATCAAGAGTCTTGATGTTGAATACCCCGTCCTTTTAGCCCAACTAGGAACGAACTCGAAAAAAGCCTCTGTGCTGTTTCCTTCTTTGAATGGAATCTTTTCTTATCCAACACTGATCATTTTAGATCAAGACCACGAGGTAGTTAGGATCCATACCGGATTCAATGGTCCCGCTACTGGAAAGGAGCGCTATCAAGCGTTCGAACAAGAGTATCTGGGCTTGATCAGAGATCTCGTCAACCCATAAAAAAGCCCGCCTCGAATATCGAGACAGGCTTCCTTTGATTCGTTTCTCGTCCTTACTTCTGAGCTCCTTCGTCAGCCGCGCTTGTGACGGTGATCGAAGCGATGTCGCGATCGAAGTGATACCACGCGCTACCATCGTTGCCCATCAGTTTGATCTTGTCGATGATGGTCTTTGCCAGAGCCTCTTCTTCTAGTTGCTCGCTTACATACCACTGTAGGAAATTGTGTGTGGTATAGTCCTTTTCTTCCAAGCAAACCGCTACCAGCTCTCCGATGCTTTGGGTTACCACCACCTCGTGGTGATAAAGCGCATCAAACAGTTCTTTAACGTTATTATAATCTGATTTCGGTTTATCGAATGCGGGAATAACTACCTTCCCATCGCGTTCGTTCATATACTTCACTAGTTTGAGCATATGAAAGCGTTCCTCATCCGAATGCTTGTACAAAAACTCGGAAACACCGGCATAGCCATTCGCTTCTGCCCAAGAAGCCATTGCGAGATAGTAATTGCTCGACAACCCCTCCATCTTAATTTGCTCATTCAGGGCTTCTTCTACTCGTTTTGTCAGCATAATAAAATTGGTTTTGACCCCAAAGTTATATCCTTCTATAGAGTCATGGGATTCAACAAGCAATCAAAACCCAAAACATATTCATTCTTAATAGCTTCATTTGCTACGTTAACATGTCTAAGAAAACAAATAAAAAACTCAGTAAACAGGTATCTAAATACCGAAACAAAGTCAGTCGATTCTTTCGCGAGAATCCTTCTGCACTTGTAAACTATAAGCAACTCTCCTCCCGATTAGATATCAAGGATGCGGTTGAAAAACAGATCCTAGTCGCGGTCATTGAATCCATGATCAAGGATCAGCTACTCCAAGAGGAGCATCGCGGTAAGTACCGCTGGACGGGTCCTCTTGATGAATTGGAAGGCATCATTTCATTCAATCGATCCGGTAATGCTTTTGTGGAAGTTTCAGGATACGAACGTGATGTCATGATTCCCGAACACTACACGGATCGTGCGCTGGACGGTGATCTTGTTCAAATCCGAATGATCAATGGGAAGAAGTCCGGAGGACGTCCTAAAGGAAGGGTGATCAAGATCGTAGAACGAGCTCATGAAACTTTTCCGGCAATTCTCTTCAAACATGAGGGTCGATTCTTCGCGATGCCAGATAATCCAAAGATCAGTGTGGACTTCTTTGTTGCGCCTGAAGATCTCAATGGCGCTGAGGCAGGACAAAAGGTGGTGGTACAATTCACCGAATGGGAAAACCTACGAATGAGTCCTCGAGCTAAGGTAACGGAAGTGCTCGGCATGCCTGGTGATATGAGGGCTGAAGGCGATGCTATCTTGGCTCAATTCGGGTTTCCCCTTCGCTTTCCGGAAGAGGTCGAGGCCGAGTGTAAAAAAATCGATATTTCCATCAGCGCAGAAGAGATTGCAAAGCGACGTGATATGCGCAGCGTTACTACATTTACGATAGACCCAGAAGACGCCAAAGACTTTGATGATGCCATTTCCTACCAAGTACTCGAAAATGGCAACTACGAGATCGGCGTACACATCGCCGACGTTACCCACTATGTACAAGAGGGTACTGCCTTAGAAAAAGAGGCTCAAAACAGAGCAACTTCCGTCTACCTCGTCGATCGGGTCATTCCGATGTTACCGGAAATGCTTTCTAATCAAGTGTGTTCTCTTCGTCCCAATGAAGAGAAACTGACCTTCTCTTGTGTGTTTGAGGTGGATAAAAATGCCAAGGTCATCAATACCTGGATCGGAAAAACGGTGATCTACAGCGACAAACGATTCATCTATGATGAGGTCCAAACTATACTGGAAGGGGCAGATGGTCCTTTCAAAGATGAGCTGCGCTCGGTCAACGATCTAGGTAGAACCCTTCGCGCCCAGCGAATGAAGAGTGGGTCGATAGCCTTTGAAAAGACAGAGGTTAAATTCAAGCTGGCGGAGGACAAGAAACCAGTAGATGTCTTCTTTAAGGTGCAAAAAGACGCGCACAAACTCATCGAAGAATTCATGCTTTTGGCCAACAAAGCTGTAGCTCTGCGTATAGGAAAAAAGGTTCGTAAAGAAGATGCAGTGAAGACCTTCGTCTACCGGATCCACGACCAACCAGACCCAACCAAACTTCAGGAATTAGCACAATTCATCAAGCGTTTTGGATACCGCGTAGATCTGAATACGCCTGATAAGGTGGCCGGTTCATTGAATCACCTATTGACCGAGATAAAAGGAAAACCCGAACAGAATATCATTGAAATGTTGGCTATACGCACGATGGCAAAAGCCGAGTATTCAACCCATAACATCGGTCATTTTGGTTTAGGCTTTCCGTATTACAGTCACTTCACCTCCCCTATTCGTCGTTATCCGGATGTGATCGCACATCGACTCTTATATAGCTACCTCGATAAGGGTGCTTCTGTAAATGAGGGTCCGATCGAAAAACTTTGTAAGCACAGTAGTTTGATGGAGCGCAAGGCCACCGAAGCTGAGCGAGAATCAACCAAGCTCTATGAAGTCATCTATATGCAGGAGAGCGTCGGAAAGGAATTCGATGGTATCATCAGTGGTGTGACCGAGTGGGGCATCTTCGTTGAGATCGAAGAGAATAAATGTGAGGGAATGGTTCGCCTACGCGATATCGAAGGTGACTACTACTACTTCGACCAAGCCAATTTGAGTATCACAGGTCAACGCACCCGAAGATCGTTCCAGTTAGGTCAGAAGGTAAGAATTAAGGTAGAAGATGCCGATATCGAGAACCGGCGAATCGATCTGAAGATCGTTTAGATCAAATTCAATCTCTGCTGAAGAACTTCCTTGTAGGATCCTCCTACTGGGATAACCTTTTTATCGTTCTCAAGGATAACATTCGAATGATCGATCTCCTTGATCTTGTCCATGCGAACAATGAAAGAGCGGTGTACACGAATGAAATCCTTCTCTGGCATCTTTCGTTCAATATCCTTCATGGTCGAGTGAATCGTGAAACGACGTTCCGTAGTATTGATTACAACATAGTCCTTCAGAGCCTCGATAAAATAGATGTCGGCATAACGAATCTTGACTAGACGCTGATTAGCCTTTACGAACATCATGTCAACAGAGTCATTCTTCTCGACCATGCTGTAGTAGAGGTCGCGCTCCTTTCGTACTTCAGACTCTTTGCTGTGCTTGTATAAAGCGATCTCGATGGCGGTTTGGATATCGATCTCCTTGAAAGGTTTGATGATATATCCATACGGCTCGCTCTCTTTTGCCTTATCTACCGTATCACGATCGGTGTAGGCGGTCAAGAAAATGACAGGAATATCTTTTCTCCTTCTGATCTCATTAGCAGCATCGATTCCACTCATTTCTCCTTTCAACATGATGTCCATCATAACGAGGTCTGGATCGAGTTCACGCGCCTTTTCAACAGCGTCTTCACCAGACGAAACCACGCCAACCACATCATAACCGAGGCGTTTCAAACAGACCTGGATGTCCTTAGCGACGATGCTTTCGTCCTCAACAACTAAGATGTTCATACTCAATGTAAGGAGGTTTTGAGGGTCAAAAGATATAAATATTTCAGATGGTCAAAATCAATCATTCATCATTTGATTAATCCTCAGAACCTTTGACTTTAAGCTTTACACCATCTACCTTGATCTCGTTGCCCGAACTGTATTCGATCGTCACGAATACGCTACCATCTCGATTATACCTTCTCCACTCTCCTTCTTTCACACCTGAGACGAACTTTCCTTCCAGCATTTTTACTCCATTATCATAGTACCAAACATGCTTGTCTTGGGGTAGATCATCGAAATACGATCCTTCGAATCGCAGCTTCCCACTGGATAAGTAATAGTGTTTCCAAACACCTTGCTTCATGCCTGCTTCATAGTTACCCTCTTCATGGTGGTCACCTACTTCAATGAACCATTCTCCTTCCTCCAAACCATCTATATATTCCCCTTTGGTGATCACCTTTCCGGTATCGGAGTATTCGATCAACCATCCATCCTCCAATCCATTCTCAAAGGTTTCCTCACGAAGAAGGTTTCCATTCTCATAATACCAAACCCATTTACCAGTAGGCTTTCCCTTTGCATTGTACTTGCCTTTCTGTTCAATCTGTCCGTTGGTAAAGTAGTAGGTCCATAACCCCTCTCTAAATCCTTCTTTGTAATCTCCCACGGCCTTTAATTCGCCCATTGGTTGATGATACTCTTTCCACTGACCTATTCTAAGGCCGTCCGTGGTCATATCACCTTCGGCGATCAAGTTTCCCTTTCTGTATACCTTGGTGCTATCAATATCTCCTGAGATCGCATACCAGATGTGCGTACCATGTACCTTACCTAGCAAGTAAGTTCCTCTGAACTTGATCTTACCATCCGAATCAGGATAAAATACTTCTTCTACTTCGAGATCCGCCAGTTCTTCAGCATCAGTGATCATTTTGCCATTGGCAAACTTCGAGGTGACACGCAGCTCTCCATCTGATTCAAATTCCTTCCAATACCCATCCTTTCTTCCATTCGAATACCTTCCCTCGGCCTTCACCGTCCTATCCTCATAAAACTCCTTCCATTTATCCTCTCTTTCTCCTTCCGAATTCTTACGGTTTATCTTCTCTTGATTAATGAATATCCCATTCTTATACGTAGTGATCGTGATGATCTGTCCCTTCTCATCAAACTCAAATGAGCGACCATTTTCTGCACCGTTTTCATAGGGAGTTTCCGTCTTGACGGCTCCGTTTGAATAGTAGGTAAATCCGATCCCCTGGCGAATGTCGTCGACGTAGGGCGTGCTTGAAATAAGAAAACCTTCGTTGCTGTACCTCTTGGTCAGACCATTACGCTTTCCTTCCTTGTATCGGATCTCTTCAATGAGAATTCCAGCTTCACTGTAGAATTTCCAAATGCTATCCAGGGCATGACCAATTCGGTTTCCCTCTGACTTGAGAACACCGGATTCGTAGTAGTTTTTCCAATATCCTTCCGGTTGTCCGTTGCGTAGATTGCCCTCGCTGGAAAGTACTCCGCTATCGTAGTAAAACCGGTTGTATCCATTTGGATCGATCTTCTTCTCTTGGGCATCAATATCATGGACCAAAAGTAGGATGGCGATCAAGCCGATCAGGAAACGGTATGTACTTTCTTTATTCACGGTTATAGAAACCAATAAAATTTAAAAAGATCTATTATTACTATAACGGCTGTTAGTTCTGTGAATAAAAATATACCCTTCTATTTGCTTTATCCACTTATCAATGAAAATGAACAACGAATGAATAAATAATTTACTCGTGCTCAAATGAATGACTGGTTTATTGACAATATGTTCATTCCTATATGAACGCATAGAGGACGAAAAAAATATGGTGGCGGTTATGTTGATGACGGATCAAAACGAACCTGAGTAAAACGGAAAGATTTTCATTGCATTTCTCGATTCCATTTTCCCTTATCCAATATCTCTTTTCATCCAAATTTTTCTTTTAGCAAGTAATGAACAGCTATGAACAAGTTTTCAGAACTCGATCGGTAGGATACCTTTGTTGTCCTTATAAAATGTCGATATGAAAGTAGCAATTGGCTGTGACCACGCGGGATATGAATTGAAAGATCATTTGATCGAACAATTGAGATCTAAGGATATAGAAGTGAACGATCATGGAACCAATGGTCCTGATAGTGTGGATTACCCTGATTTTGGACACGCGGTATGTAAGGAGGTTGAATCGAACGATGTCGACTTTGGAATTTTGATCTGTGGGACGGCCAATGGTATGACCATGACAGCCAATAAGCATGCAGGAATTCGTTGTGGTTTGTGTTGGGAGCCTGAGATCGCTGCTTTGACGAAACAGCATAATAACGCGAACGTGATTGCTTTACCCGCCCGGTTCCTTTCCTTGGAGAAGGGATGGGATATCGTAGAGGCTTACATTAACGC
>Ga0181576_10004118_pt1 | contig 10572 bp, 6 predicted proteins | sample 101ome_22_FD_132464 | JGI IMG/M metagenome (GOLD analysis project Ga0181576, IMG submission 132464) | Coastal salt marsh microbial communities from the Groves Creek Marsh, Skidaway Island, Georgia - 101412BT metaG (megahit assembly) | ecosystem: Environmental > Aquatic > Marine > Intertidal zone...
CCCACCGCGCCACACGCCTCCCGCTGCCCCCCACAAACACTGGCACGCACCATCGTAACAGCGGTCGCGGAGGCAGGGCCGCAGCGCAGCTGGCCTTGCTCGAGCAGCGGGAGGACGGAGGGGGCGTGTCTGTCGCCACGATGTCTTCAAATGCACACGCACTCTCAAAGGAAAGGCACTGAGATCCAGCCCATGCCCGACCCTAGCACAAGCCCCCCCACGACCACTGCGATAATCCCGCTCGCGGCCGACACCCAGACGGCGCTCTTGCCCTCGGTCTTGCCGTGCAGCGCTTCAGCCACACCCCCGATGGCAAAGGTGTATCCTCCCATGGCGAGGACAGTGCCCACGGTGAAGGACACGAGGAAGGCCGCCGCAGCTAAGCGGGTTGGCAGGGCTAGAGCGGGGACGACGACGAAGAGGGCGTCGGGCTGGAGGCCGTAGACGAGGCCGGTGGCAAAGGTAACGAGCTGGGACCCACGCACACCCCACCGACCCACCGTGGCAGCTGCCCCAGCCTCCCCCTCGGCCACGTCGAGAGCCAGTGACACGGTGCCGTCCGGGTTGGCCCTCATCGCCAAGGGTCCCTCGTGGTCGACGTGGGTCTGCAGGGAGGCGGAGGTGATTAAGGAGCGGAGGGGGGGGGGAGGGAACAGGGAGGGAGCGTGGGCGCTGCCTCGGGAGTACTCCTGTCCACCCGGCATCGGCCAACTCGCCTCATGCCCCGCTTCTCCATCATGATGATGGTGGCGATGGTGGTGGTGTCCCTCACCCGGCCCGAGCGTCTCCCAGAGCCCTGTGAAGCCAATGGCGAGCAGCGTGAGGCCGACGAGGGGTCCGCCCCACTGCTGGAGAAATGGCATCAGGCCCTCGAAGCGTCCCTTGAGCCCGACGACTGCGAGACCGAGGAGGAGCTGCCCCGCCGAGTGCCCGCCCCCCCAAAGGGCGCCGAGGAGGGCCGCGCGCATGCGGCCCCGGCCGACGGTGAGGGGTGTGAGGGCGGCAAGGTGGTCAGGTCCAGCGAGCGTGTGGAGGCAACCGGCAAGGAGCCCAGCCCCCGCGGCAGACGCCGCGCTCGACAGGGTCCCGCGAGAGGGGGCCGAGACCGCGGCGGTGACGGCGGCCACGGGCGAGGCCCGGAGAGCGGCGGCCGTCACGGAGGCGAGGTGGGGGGATGCCACGCCTACAAGGGCGGGCGCTGCAGCACACGCCACGAGGGCGGCCGTCAGCAGCAGACCCAAGGCTCGCGAAGACGACGAAGAGTTGACCCCATTACTGGCGGCGTCCACGCGGCCCGCCGCCACCGCCGCCGGTGTAAGGAGGGGGAGCCGGCACAGCGAGTTGACGGCGGGTGTCATGGACGAGGCCGTGGCGGCCGAGCGAGATGCGACGCGAGGAACGATCGACGCGAGGACATCGACTGCGCATCTTTGATTATATCTACGCGAGATCCCGCAACCCGAGGAAATTGGAGCGGAAAGGGACCGAGAGCGGAGCATTGGGGACGGAGTCGTCCACGAGCCGACGGCCGCCTTCTACCGCGCTCTACGAGGGTCGAAGAGGGCAATATGCGTAAGGAAAAAAAGTGATCTGTCTTTCTTGCCAACTCGGCCGCGTCGGGACTCGTCGAAATTGAGAAAGAGGTGAGTATGAGCCAAAACTGCCTCGAGACCTCCTCGGCCGGCCCTGAAAACGTCCTCGTTGGACCCGCCCCTAGCCCCCATTGCCCTCCAAATATCCTGCATTGTCTCGGTCTGCCGACAACCATGTCTGCCCCCTCGCGGAAACGTTCCGCTGGGTCGGCGGGGCGTGGAGCGGTGGCAAAGCGGCCGAGGCGAGAGGCACTGGGGCTTGGGCCGGGGCTGGGCGCGAAGGAGACAACGTTCGCGACGTAGTTTGCGCGGAGGTTGAGCTTGAGAGAGCGGGGAGCTGGAGATCTCGCCGTTCTCGGCGATGCCGGCCCAGAGGCCGGCGCCGGCGCCTGCGTCGCAGTGACTGCTGTGGCGACCGCTGCAGCCACTGCTGCTGCCGCCTCAACTACCGCTGCCGCTGCCACTGCCATTTTCGACGCCACTGACCACTGCTACTGCCGCTACCAACCTGCCGCTGCTGCGGGTGGTAGTAAAAGCGCCGTGCCCCGACCGCGCCCCTAGTCCCCCCCAAAACGCAGACCTGGGGACAACCCCGGCTCGGCTCCCGCACACATGGGCAGGTTAACCCGAGAGACTCCCTTTCTGTGCGAGTTTTCCTTCCCCAACGACCTACCCGACGTCGCCGACGATGTGGCCGGGCCGCGCCTACCTGTCGAGTCAGGCCCTGCTGCCACTGCCCGCGTGTTGGCCTACTACCCCTGGAAAGCTGAGGCGGCCAGCGGCCTCCGAGACCTCGTGGACGAGGGCGTTGACATCGCGCGCCTCGTCCCGACGCCCCTGCTGCGCCCCGACCACTATCCCATTCCCGCCCCTGGGGCCCCACCTGCCCCCCTGACCGACCTCGACCGGGCCCTCCTCGACGCCGCTCGCGCCGCTGTGGCTGCGGCCGGGGGTGCCACCGGGGTGGACCCCCCCGCACGCGCCGAGGTCGATGAGAAGGTGGAGCGGGTGCTAGGCAAGCGGGCAGCTGCAGTGGCGTCCCGGGCATGGGCACAGCCCGATGCTGCCAACCTGGGACGGGCGGCGTGGCTGGTCAAACCCGCCTACGCCTCGGGGCATGTTGCCGGCGAATCGGGCCGCGGGAGAGCACGCGCAGGTGGGGGAGACGGGGCCTCAGCGACGGCGGCGTCGGCACGGAGGGTGCAGGAGACGCTCGACGCGGCGCTGGCCGACCCTGACGCGTGGATTCGCGAGACCTTCATCCAGTCTGTTGCGCCGGACTGCGTCCGGGGCGAGGACGGGACGTGGGTACCCAACCCCCGCCGGGCTGCGCTCCGGCACCCCACGCGGCCCGACCTCGTGCCTGTCTCAGTGCTCCCCGTCGTCCCTGATTTGTCGGGCAGGGAGCTGTCGCTGCTGCGCTACGTCGGGGGAGCCCCTACACGCACTGCGCGCGCGACTGAGCGGCTCCCGCCATCTGAGCGCGACTGGCTCGCCCGGGCGTCGGTGCTCAAGGCGTCGACGATTCCGCTTGAGGGAGGAGAGGGGGCAGAAGATAACCTGAAGTTCTCGATGCTCCTGGTGCCGCGCCATGCAGCCCCGTCGGCGGCGGCCACGCCCGCGGCAGCCCCTCGCCGCCGGCCGCCCGGTGCGCTCCGGGGCCGTGACGACGCGGCCGATGTTGCTGATGATGCCGCCGACGCCGATGCTGCCGCCCAGGGGGAAAATGCGGTGCCCATGCGGTGGCTGGCCGAGTTCACCGAGCCCAAACCGGTGGGGGACGTTCGGGCGATCACGACTGTGCTCGAGGAGCGGCCCGACCGCCTAGTCTATGTTCCGCTCAAGGCCTCTGAGGTGCAGGTGACCCAGCGCCTCCCTGTCGACAAGGAAATTTTACTCGAGGACCTCCGCAGCGAGCTCGTCACCCTGATTGACACGACGTGCGTCGAGAGCACCGACCACGATAAGGTTGTCGGTCGCGCGAGTCGGCACCGGGCCCGTCTGTTCGGTGACGGGCCCCCGGCCGAGCTTGGCGGTGGGGGGGGGTGGACCGCCTTCAACAGGGGGGAGACTGCCTTCGGGCGGGTGCGGACGTCGTAAGGACGGGGTGGGGAGACGACGGACCTGTCCAATGGATGGATGGCCGGGACGGTTGACGTTTGACGAAAGCGATCACTCCCCACTTACTCCCCCCCCCCCCCCCCCCCCCCCCCCCCCCCCCCCCCCCCCCCCCCCCCCCCCCCCCCCCCTCCCCCCGCTCCCCCCCCCCCCACCCCCCCCCCCCCCCCCCCCCCCCCCCCCCCCCCCCCCCCCCCCCCCCCCCTTGGGGCCCCCCGCCTGCTTCGCCATGATGATCTGGTCAACCTTGAGCACCGTAGCCACGGCGTCCGAGGCGAGACGGATGGCCCACCACCGGGGCGAGTAGAGGTCGGCGACGTCGGCGCCCAGGGTGGGTAGTCCGGACACGAGGTTCATGCCCGGGGCGCGGGACGCAGCGGGGGCCGCGGCGTCGGCCTCGTCGGCGGCGCGGTGAGCCTCGTGGAGGTCGGCAATGACACGGGTGGGATCGTGGCCCGAGTTTTCGGCGAGAACACGGGGCACTACCTCAAAGGCGTCAGCGAAGGACCGAATGGCGTACTGCTCAAGGCCCTTGCTGGCAGCGGCGAGACGGCCCAGCTCGCGCGAGAGAGCGATCTCGGTCCCGCCGCCCGCCGGTAGCGTGCGCGGGTCCTTGAGGGCCACGCGGAAGGCGTTGACCCCGTCATCGACGGCGCGCTCGGCATCATCAAGAATCTGCCGCGTGGCGCCGCGAAGGACGACAGTCGCCACCTTGCCCATAGCTTCTCCCTGCCGCAGCACCGCGACAGTGGACCCACCGATCTCCTCGATGCCTAGCTGGTCGCAGTATCCGAGGTCGTCGTCGGAGACTTCCCCGAACTTGACCAGAGCCACGGCCCCCGTAGCGCGGCAGAGGCGCCGCAGCTCAAACTTGCTGTTGATGCGAAGGACGACGATGCCTCTGCGGTCCAGAAAGTGAAGGGCCGTCTCCGAGATGGCCGAGCCCGAGAGGATGAGGCCGACGCCCTGGTCGGCGAGGGCATTGACCGTCTTCTCGATGGCGATCTCCTCCGATTTGGCGTATCCCTCGAGCTCGGCGGCGTTCGTGATCAGGACGGTGCCCTTGGTCTCTGTGGTGGTGGCCTCGACGCCCTGGGCAAAGCAGGCAACCTTTGTCTTGGCGCACTCATCGTGGGCTCCCTCGGGGGCACGGGGGATGACGAGGCCGTTAACGACCTGAGAGTCGGCGAGGCCGGCCCCGACGACTTTGCAGACGCGGACGTTGTCGACGTTGAAGGGGGCAGGACTGGCAGCAGTGCCGTCGGTGTTGGGCGACGCCACCTTGCCATCGAACTTCTTCGGGAGGACCTGCTGGCAGGCCTTGACCACGAGGGGCACGAGGACGTCCTCGAATCCAAACTGCTTGGTGGCCACCGCGGTGCGGACGCGGCTGGCAACGGCGCCGGCGTCGCGGGCGTCGAGGGCCTCGGAGCCCGGGTGGACAAGGGAGGCGAGCTTGGCGAGGGCAGCCTCGCCTGCGCGCCGGTAGCCGTCGGCGACCTCAAGGGGCTGGAGACCGTCCTGGATGAGCGTGGCAGCGTTGGCCAACAGCTCTCCGGCGAGGCTCACCACGAGGTTGGTGCCGTCGCCCACCTCCTGCTGCTGAGACTGAGCGGCCCACACGACAAGGCGCGCCGCAGGGTGCTGGACCTCGAGCTCCGAGAGGAGCGTTGCAGTGTCCGACGTGACGAAGAGCTTCTCTAGGTGGTTGATGACCATCTTGTTCATGCCTGGGGGGGGTAGCGGGTGTTGGGGGGGCGAGTGGGTTGAGGGGGGGGTGAGGCGAGGGGGAACGCGTCAGCTCAACGAGGGCGAGCACCACGCCCCGTTCGGCGGCTGCTCGTGTCTCGCTGGGCGAGACGAGCCCGACGTTGCGATGAGAAAGCGCTTCCGTTATCGGTTCCGGCATGAAATTGCGCGAGTCTCAGCTCAGATGTGCGAGCGAGGGCCCAACGGGGTGGAGCCGCCCAAACGGGGGCCTTTCCGTCGCAAAGCGCGCCGTGGCAGCCAGCGAGGGCCATGACGCGAAGAGGGCGATCGCATGGTGATTTCAGGACTCGCGTGGCGCGAAATGCCTCGAGAAATCCCCAGTGACAGGAACAAGAAGCCACGGAACGCGCCAAATGAGCCGAAAATGGGGTCCAAAGCCGGCCGCCCAAATGGGTGAAACGGCCCATCCGGGGCGGAGAACGCGGCGCGGCGAGCCAAGACGCTAAACGGGCAGGATCAACGCCAGGTCGGACGGGACACCCCATCTCTCGGCCCGCCGCCCGCCCTGGCGCGCGGCCCGGCGGCAGCGCCCCTCCTGGCGGCGCCCCTCCCTGCGCCCCATCGCTGCTCGCCGTTGGGCCCAAGGCTGGTGCGGCAGATGGTGGCCAGCTGCTTGCAGGCCTCGATATTCTGCAACGTCGGCTTCGTGTGGAGCTGGTGACCCTCCTCTGCGAGTGGGACGGGAGAGAGGGGCAACGTTGGGGGGGGGGATGACTGCTCAGGCAAGGTGCACGACGTAGCCGCCTCACCGTCGCTCACTCGCTCAGCATCTGCTGGAGTCCGTAGGGCTGACCTTGCGCCATTGTGCCTGGTCCCTGCACGTGGGGACTGCTGGCGGGAGGGGGAGGGGCGCGAGGTAGGCGTCGCTCCGTGATCGCAAACAACGAACGGCGAGCGACGAACGTTGGGCTCGCAAGGCCGCTTCCCGGTCGTCCCCACGAGAAAAATCAGGCCTCTTGCTGCCCATCGCGCACGTCCCGAGTAAGCGGGTTGTCGAGAAGGTTGGACGATCGAGCGAGGGAACTCATGACGGTGATCGGCGGGCGAGTTTTGCGCCACAGCGCGTCCCTCCGGAACCGTCGCGGACGCTCCCGTCCTGTGCGTACCGGCCTTTTGCGGGCCCATCGTTCGAGGAAGATGATAGAGACATCAACGCCATCAGTCCTCGATCCGAGAGAGACCTCGACGGATTCCTCCGCGTCGCGGGTGCCACCCCCCATCCCCCTCCCCCGCCTCGACCTTGAACCTCAACCGCTGCGCTCCACAGGTTGGGGTCACGCCCCCCACCCCCCTGCGCCAGCGGCGAGGCGGGTGCGGACCCCGAGTTCGAAGAGTTTATGGGCCAGGTCAACGACATTCATAGCCTGGTGCGGGGCCTTGCCAACGGGACGATAGAAGGGGACGATCCCCAGATCACGTCGCGGCTAGACGAAGCGGCGGCTGCCTCGGCGCGCTCCGCCGCCGCTGCCGCCGCCGAGGAGTCGGAGTCGCTCGAAGCGAGGGAAGTGCGCGAGAGGAAGGAAGCCGAGGAGGCCGCCAAGCACGCCAAGCGCCTGGCCGAGGCCAAACGGAGGGCAGCAGAGATCCAGGCGTCGCTCGAGCGCAAAGGTCGGGCGCGTGAGCGGCATGCGGCTCATCTGGCGGCCACACGCGGCGGGGACCCCGGCGCTCCGACCCCGGCCCGCGGCACCGACTACCTCGCATGGGATCTGTGGACACCCTCGGACGAGGAGGACGAGATGGTTGCCAAGCTACCCCCGCGGGGACTTGAGGCGATGGAGGCTGACCTCGACGCGCGGTCCAAGCGGGTGGCGGCTGCACGGGCCGTCGCTGAGGCCCGGCGTCGCGAGGGTAACGCCGCCCTTGCCGAGGGCCGGACGGACGAGGCCTACCGCCTCTACCTCGAGGGTATCCAGTCCCGTCGCGACTCGGCAGCGCTTCATTCGAATGCGGCGCTCTGCTGCCTCCGTACGGGGAGACCCGCTGCTGCCCTGGACCACTGTGACAAGGCCCTGTCGATTCAGGAGTTCCTTGTCGAGGACCTCAAGAGCCCGCTGACGCTTCGCGCCTTCCATCGGCGCGCCCGGGCCCGGCTGGAGCTGGGGCACCCGCGGGAGGCGGTTGCCGACCTTGAGCGGGCGTCGCGGCTGGCAACAGAAGGAGGACGGGGTGAGCACGAGGGGGCCGAGATTGACGCTCTGCTGGCTACGGCGCGGAACGAGCTCGCGGAGGAGCGGAGGCGAAACGCTCTCCGCGCCGCCGAGGCTTCGATCGCTGCTGCCCCTGAGCCTGCCGCCGCTCCCGAGGCTGTTGCGTCGATGGGCCCCGCCTCCGCCCACCTTGCTCAGCGCCAGCGTGCTGGTGGAGTTGACCTCGCCCTGGCGGGCCGACTTGCAGCCGTCGACGCGGCCACCCTTGCCCTCGTGACGCTCCAATCGATGGCGGCGGCGCGGCCTTCGCTCCCCCTGCGGCAGGGCCAGGGAACGCTGACGCCGTCGGCGCTCCAGCGGGCCCTTCGCGCTGCGGTGCCTGCCCTCTCTGTGTGCCCTCTGACCCGCGCCCGAGCGCGCACGGCTGGATTGGACGCCGACGACACTCCGGCTCCTCTACTGCGGAGCCTCGGCGCCGTTCTCTCGGGGGGATTTCTGTCAGGCTGCCCGGCCGATGCGATTGACGCCCTTGCCTGTGTGGCCGCAGCCCTTGGCTCCGGCGGCGGCTCGTCTGACGACATCGATGACGACGGCGGCGCCGTTACAGCGGCGGAACGCGCCGAAGCGTGGGGCGTGCTCAACGCCGTCGTGCAGACTGCCGGGGCCGGAGGCGGGACGGGCGTCGTGGCGGCCGCGTCGACGGCCCTCTCAGCAGCGGCGGCATCAGGCCCCGCGGGGCGGGCTGCAGCCGCCCAGGCGCTCGCGGCGTCCGCTTTGTCCGTTGCCGCTGTTGGGTCTGCTGCCCTCCCGACCGTGGAAGCCACCATCGCGGTGCGCGCCGAGGCACTGGGTCTTCTAGTGACACTGTCGACAGAACGCCCTGTCGTCGAGGCCCTGTGGGCTTGGGCTGGCCCCAAACTCCCAGCCCGTGTCTTGGGTTGGCGTGTGTCTGGGGCCGGAGCGGGCCCCGCCGAGGTCGCGTCGCGTCTCGATCTCTTTGGTCGCCTCTGGTTAACGGGGACCGGGACCGGGGCGGGCGCCCCCCCGCCCCCCCCGACCGATGCCTCGCTGTGGGCGGGAATTGCCCAGGCGGCCTCAGGCAAGGGGGCTGGGTGGCCAGCGGCCGCCCGGCCAGCGTCGGTACGGCGCGCCGCCCTGGGCGCGGCCGCCAACGTTCTCTCTCCCTCAGCCGCGACCCCCGCGGAGACATCGGCCTCCGCCGTCGCCGCTGCCGGCGCCGGACTGGCCCTCGCCGCCCAGGAGGCCCTGGCATCGGCTGTCGGCCCTGCCGGCTGGGCTGATCCCCCCCTTGCCGCCCGTGCTTCGGCAGCCCTCGCTCGCCTCGTCCGCGGCCCTGCCGCCGTCAGTGCGTCCCTCACCGCCGCACCGGGCCTCGCGAAGTCGATGGTCGAGGGACTCGTCGCCTCGGTCGCCAGCGTCGGTGCCCCATCCGGGGAGGCGGGGGAGGCGGCCCGCGCTGTCGAGGCCCTGACGAGGGGCCTGGCGTGTGTCGCTGATGCCACCGGAGAAGGCAGCCTCGGCGCTGCGTCCGGGGATGAGCCCCACCTGCTACGCCTGACAAGCGCCCTGGTGGACGCCGTCGCCGCCAAGGGATCTCTTGACGGCGCCGTGGCCAACGCGGCACTCCTCCTCGGGCGGCTCCTGGGTCCAAGGGGGGAGCGGGCGGTCGGGTGGGGCGGGGACGATGGAGCATGGCGCCCTCTCCGGGAGCGGGCCCTCGACGCCCTGGCGGACATAACGCTTGACCGCCGCGGCCGGGGCGAGCCCGCGCGCAAAGGGGCCGCGACGGCCGCCGCGCGCCTGGCCGGCACATGCGATGAGCTTCGGGTGCGGCTGCGGACGGGGGGGAGGCTCGAGGCGCTCCATTGCGTGCTCGCAGGGACCAAGTGAGGTGGGAGGTGACGATGACGGTTGAACGACCGCGGACCCCTCATTCTTCTCGTCTGTCTTAGAGGGACACCTCGCCGTCAGGAAACTCGCTGCCAAGCTCACTCAGCTTCTTGTGGGCAGCGGCGTAAGCTGCGAAGAAGGCCGCCTCGTCGGCAGCCCACTTGTCAACGAAGGGAGCGAAGGCCTCGTCTTCGTACAAGGCAGCATCCGTGGGGAGCACGAGAAGATTGTCGTCGAAGGCGCTCTTATCCTTCTTGTGGGCCACCAGATTGACGTAGTAGTCGTTTGAGAAGCGGAGCCAGTCCTTGGTCCAGCTCTGCCCACCCTTGGTAGCACCCGGGCCATCGACCGTGTAGGGCGTCTCCTTCTTGTCCCCAGCCCCGCTACGGTGGGCATGGACGCGGCCGAGCGAGTGAGCGCCCGACAGGGCCACGATCTCTTCGTCGTTGAGGCCCATGCGGTGGAAGACAGCACGGAGGTGGCCCTGGGGGGTGGCCGCCGCATCGTGACGGGGGGCCTTGGGGAAGGTCCCGTCGGGGCCAGGGCGAGCGTCCGGGAGATTGCCTTCGGCAGGGCACGCCTCGGGTCCTTCGGCATCGCGGCGCCCGTAGCGCATGGCGATCTTTGGGCCGCCGGAGGCCTCGACGGCTGTGGCCGACGCGAGCTGCATCAAATCGGCCCACCCCACAGCCGGGCACGCCTGCTTGACGGGCTCGAGGAGGGCGAGTGCGTTGTTGAGGCCGGCATTGGCCCCGTGTCCGATCTCCGGCACGAAGCGGATGGACCCATTGGCGCCGCCACACTCGGGCCACGGTTTGGGGCTTCCGCCCTCGTGCATGTAGGTGCCTGAGTCGTGCCACGCCAGACGGATGAGGATGGGCGCGCAGTGCTTCTCCGCGCACATGGCCTGGACCATGTCGCGAGCCTTTTTGAGCTCGGAAACGTTAGGACCCCTGCGGTATCGGGGCAGGGGGGGGGGGGGCGGGGAGGGGGGGGGGTGGGGGGGGATAGGGGGATGGAGGAACAGCGGG
>Ga0181576_10004121_pt1 | contig 10563 bp, 7 predicted proteins | sample 101ome_22_FD_132464 | JGI IMG/M metagenome (GOLD analysis project Ga0181576, IMG submission 132464) | Coastal salt marsh microbial communities from the Groves Creek Marsh, Skidaway Island, Georgia - 101412BT metaG (megahit assembly) | ecosystem: Environmental > Aquatic > Marine > Intertidal zone...
AGGTCATCCTCCGGGAATAATTCTGGATGCGAGCGGAGTCATCAAGGCCTTGCTCAAGCGTCAGGGAGTGCCTCTGGGTATCCAGCCAAACTGCCTTTACCCAAGCTCCGAATCTGTGACGCTCAATCAGGGTGATCTGGTTTTTCTCTACACCGATGGTTTTGATGAAGCCATGTCCGAGGATGGGAACTTTTTTGGTATGGAGAGCATGGCTGAGGTGATACATGAGCATCGTCATCTGCCTGCCACTCAGATTTTAGAGTGCCTGAGGGAATCGGTTGTCCAATTCACTGGCAATCAACCCCAAGCGGATGATTTGACCGGTATCCTCATCAAGGTGCTGTAAGGCAAGAGTGCGACTTTGCGATTCATGGATACCTCTTCGGCACTTTCCCTTGATCAAGCCTACGAGCTCATGCTGAAGCATCATGGTCATCAGGGGTGGTGGCCCGCTGAATCAGATTTTGAAATGTGCGTGGGTGCCATCCTGACCCAGAACACCAGCTGGACACAAGTAGTCAAGGCTCTGGATCAGCTTAGATGCAATCAATGCCTTGCTCCAAATGCCATGCACGCTGTGGATGAGGCAACCCTTGCTCAATGGATTAGGCCAGCTGGTTACTTCCGACTCAAGGCAAGGCGTCTCAAGGCCTTTGTTGGGGTGTTGATCGAAAGCTTTAGTGGAGATCTGGTGGCCATGCTTGAGGGAGAGACAAACGTCGTGCGAGAGCGGCTCCTGGCCATTCATGGCATTGGCCCTGAGACAGCCGATAGCATGCTACTCTATGCTGGCAATCACCCTGTTTTTGTGGTGGATGCCTACACGCGACGGATCTTCTCAAGGCATGGATGGTGCTCAGAGCATGAGAGCTATCAATCCCTGCAGGATTTGTGTCATGAAAAACTGGGTTGCTCGTGTTGTGATGAAAAGGTTTCAAGGGTGGAGTTCTGGAAAGACTATCACGCTCAGTTGGTCCGCATTGGCAAGGAATTTTGTCGGCCGCGGCAACCTAGGTGCCAAGCATGCCCACTGGGTGCTTTGATAGGGTAGATCGAGGGTAGGCCATGAGTTGGAAGGAAGACGGAAACTTCGAATCGTCACTTGATGCGTATTGGAGTCAGTGCATGGCTCAGGATGTGGTTTCCATGCAGGGTTGGTTGGATGCTGCTCGAGGCAATGGCATTTCAGGGAGAAAGCTGGAAATGCTTAAGGATCGAGTCAAACAATGCATCCAAGGCTCGATTGACAAAGTGGAACGTCGCAAACGTGGCGTGCCCAAGGTTAGTTTCCCCGCCCACCTACCGGTTTCAGCCAGGGCAGAGGAAATCAGCAAGGTGTTGAAATCGCATCAGGTAGTGGTTCTTTCCGGAGAGACTGGCTCAGGTAAAAGCACGCAATTGCCGAAGATGTGTTTGGCTATGGGCAGGGGGGTCCGAGGTAAAATTGGCTGCACTCAACCAAGGCGGGTGGCAGCCCAATCTCTCTCGAAACGGGTGGCTGAAGAAATGGGAGTTACCTGGGGAAAGGAAGTGGGGTGTAAGATTCGGTTTCAGGATCACACCTCCCCTCATTCCTATATCAAATTCATGACCGATGGTATGCTGCTTGCTGAATTGCAGCAGGATCCGATGCTGGGAGAATACGATACGCTCATCATTGATGAAGCCCATGAGCGTTCTCTGAACATCGATTTCATACTAGGACACCTGCGTCAGCTCATGCCGCATCGTCCAGATCTCAAACTGATCATTACCTCTGCGACTATCGATACACAGGTTTTTTCTGATGCTTTCAAACAAGCACCCGTTCTGGAGGTTTCAGGCAAGCTGTATCCTGTTGAGGTGATTTATCAACCAGTCGAACCGCAGGCAGAGAACCAGGAAGAGGTATCTCATGTCACCGCTTCGGTTCACTGCGTGCAGGAAATACTACGTGTCCATCACAGCGGAGATATCCTTGTCTTCATGCCTTCGGAAAGCGATATCAAGGAAACCATAGCAAGGTTAGAGGGTAAGAAGCCTCGTGGGTTTGAATGCCTGCCATTGTATGGCAGGTTGGCTGGAGCTGATCAGCAGCGGATTTTTCAGGGCGGCGGACTCAGGCGGGTGGTGGTTGCGACCAACATTGCTGAAACCTCCCTCACCCTTCCGGGCATCCGATTTGTGGTCGATACCGGGCTGGCTCGGGTCAGTCGCTACAGCCCATCGACTCATACCCGTCGCCTTCCCATTGAGCCCATAGCTCAGAGCAATGCTAACCAGCGCAAGGGACGATGCGGTCGTGTTCAGGAGGGGATTTGTTTTCGTCTCTACAGCCAGGAGGATTTTGAGCAACGTGCCGCTTTCCTTGCTCCTGAAATACAGCGATGCAACCTGGCTGAGGTGATTTTGAAGATGAAGGCCCACGGCCTTGGAGACATGGAAACCTTTCCTTTCATCCAGCCGCCAAGACCTGCTGCCATCAAGGCTGGCTACAAACTGCTACAGGAACTTGGGGCCATTGACACAAAACTAGAGCTGACTGATTTGGGTAAGAAACTAGCTTGCTTACCTCTGGACCCAACTATAGGCCGAATGATTCTTCAAGGAGCGCAAGAAGGCGTTCTGGATGAAATTATCATCATAGCAGCGGGCATGAGTGTTCAGGATCCCAGAGAGAGGCCTAGTGAAGCTGCTTCAGAGGCCGATGCAGCGCACCAACGTTTCCGTCATTCAAACTCAGATTTTCTCACGCTTCTCAAGTTATGGGAATTTTGCTTTGAAAATGAAACCTTGGGTGGGAAATCCAATCAGATTCGAAAGCAATGTCGAATACACTTTATTCATTACTTGCGCATGCGCGAGTGGCGGGACATCCATCATCAGATCTGGTCAGTCATCAAGGCCGACACCCAGCTGATTGTTCAGCAGCATCAGGCATTTGAACCTGATCGGTTTCAGGATCCGAGGTGGTATGCGGCCATACACCGTTCCATCCTGGCGGGATTGCTCAGCCAATGTGCTCACTCCTTGGAGCGTCAAACTTATCAAACTGCATCAGGTCGCCAGGCCTACCTTTTTCCGGGTTCGGTGCTTTACCAAAGAGGGCCCAAAGAGGGGGGTAAACCAACTCGCCCCGATAAAGCTCAGGTTAAGGGGCGGGACAAAGGCTGGGTCGTTGCAGGCGAGCTAGTGGAAACCTCCAGAACCTTCATCCGGATGGTGGCCACGATCAAACCCCAATGGATCATCCACTTAGGTAAACATTTATGCAAGGTGTCCTACCTCAATCCACGGTGGGACTCTGCCAAGGGAAAAGTGGTTTGCACGGAGGTGACTCGGCTCAATGGCATTGAAGTGATCGCAAGGCAAGCCGACTTTGGGCAGGCTCAGCCCATTGCGGCAAGGGAGATCTTTATCCGAGAAGGCTTGGTAGGTGAGCGTGATCGATGGGATATCCCCTTTCTTAATCATAACAATCAGGTCATTCAGGAAGCCAGCTTGCGACTGACACGTATCAGGCATGGCCATTATCTGAATCTGGATGATCAGCTGAGTGAGTTTTATCAGAAGCATCTGCCTGAGCAAATCACAAGCATGGGTGCCCTACGCCATCACCTCAAAGGGGACGGTGGGCAGGCCCACAACCTATGCATGCCAGTAGAGGTGCTCATGCCCAAGGGGTATCAAAGAGGGGAAGATCATGAGTTTCCTTCCACGCTTCTTATTGAGGGAAAACAAGTGAAAGTGGCCTATGCCTATGCCCCAGGAGAGGAAAATGATGGGGTCACTTTGGAAATACCTTCTGGCCTGGCCTCAAAAATCAATGAGGCCTCTCTGCTGTGGATGATCCCGGGAAATCGAGAGGATCTGATTCACCATTTGTTCAGAGGGCTTGGCAAGGAGAGTAGGCGCCGGCTGATGCCTTTGAACGATCGCGCTCGTGCAGCTGCAGTGGTAATCAAGGATGCAACGGGAGAGACGTTTCTGGATAAACTTGGGGAATGGCTGGTGAATCGATTCGAAATCCAGCTTGATCGCGGTGATTGGGACTTAAAAAGTCTGCCTAAACATTTGAAACCCAGAATCAAGGTTTTGGACGATTTGGGTAAGACCCTCTATCAGGGCAGAGAATTGGCACAGGTGCATGGAGAAACATCCAAGCCCCAAACCAGCGATGCTCAACCAGCTCTTGAAAAGGCACTGCAACGTTGGGAGGAAGAAGATCTTAGAGGTTGGACGTTTGAGGATCCTCCCGAAAAAATACTTATTGGTAGCCACAATGGACATCCATCGTATGTGTTCCCGGGTCTCCTTCGGCAAGAGGGCCAGTTAAGTCTGAAGCTGTTTCACAAGGCTCAAGAAGCAAGGAATGCCACCCAAGCTGCATGGCCCCACCTGTGTGCCCTGGATTTTGATCGAGAACTGGGTTGGTGGCAAAGGGATCTTCAGGGAGCCAGGGTTTTGGAAGATGTCAGGTTGCTTTACATGCCATTTGGTTCGCCTGAAGTGTTTGCAACCCAGGCCTATCATTCGATGTTGAATCATCTGTTTGCTTGTGAAGCCTGCTATCCCCTGCAGCGGCTGCATTATGATCGTGCCCGAGAGGTAGCGCGAGCTCGCATGATGGGGCTATGGGCAGAATCTCTCGAGCTTTGGCCTGGGATTCTTCAGGCAAGGCAAAATTTACTGATGCAATCCTCTGCTTATGCAGGCATGAAGGAGGACATCCAATCGCTCTTTCCAGATCAGTGGCTTTTGCGTATCCCTTACCAAAGATTGAAACACTATCCTAGGTATCTCAAAGCCATGGAAATACGCGCCAACCGCGCCCAATCCAACAGCATACGCGATCGTGAGAAAGCCGAGCGCCTCATACCTTGGATCAAGGCTTTGGCAGAAGCTTATCACCAACTCACACCAGGAGAGAGTCGATGGAATCAATGGACAGAATTAAGGTGGATGATCGAAGAGTTTCGAGTCTCCCTCTTTGCTCAGGAGCTAGGGACCTCAATCCCTGTTTCCGAAAAACGCTTGGGAAAACTGCTCAAGGAATTAAGTCGAAAGGGATAATGAAATAACCCCATGGTTTCCCATGGGGTTACGATCAAAACCAAGTCCCAATTAGCCCGGCTGACAGAATCCTCTGATCATTGAGCAGGGCGTCAAGTCTTTGAAACTTGTGATGCTCGGCAAGGATTTGCTCAGCGTTTCTTGGCGGCCTTCTTGGCAGCTTTCTTAGGAGCGGCCTTCTTGGCAGCTTTCTTAGGAGCAGCCTTCTTGGCAGCTTTCTTAGGAGCAGCCTTCTTGGCAGCCTTCTTGGCAGCCTTCTTAGGAGCAGCCTTCTTAGGAGCGGCTTTCTTAGGAGCGGCCTTCTTAACTACCTTTTTGGCAGCGGCCTTCTTGGCGACTTTTTTAGGAGCAGCTTTTTTGACCACCTTCTTGGCGGGTTTTTTGGCTGCTTTCTTCTTGGCTTTCATGTTTTGTTTTTTGGGTGTGTTGTTTGTATTGGGGGGAGTCGTCTTCAAGTGAATGGCATCCCTCATTTGATCGAGTTTGGCCTCTACTTGTTTTTTAGCAAATCGTATGGCTTGATTGGCCGTGTTGATTGATTGAGTTATTTTTTCGCAGCTCCTGCGAAGGCTCTGGCTGATACGCTTGCTCCCAGCCAATTCAACACCCTTGTCCTTCAGGAACCCGTTCAGGTGCTGGAATAAATCCTCGGGTTTTAACTTTTTCATCATAGCCTTTGCGCACCAGAACAAATGTTAACTTATCACAAGCGCAAATCTTTGCAAAAAAAATGCGGGAACGTTCCATTCAGTTTAATGGATTTTGTTTCCATGGCCATGGGATAACTTGCGCATCTTCAGCCCATTTCTGCCACTCCTTAGCGAGGCTTTCTGCACGCTTTGGAAATTTGTGTGCCACATTTCTCATTTCGCTGCGATCCTCTTTCAGGTTGTAAAGTTCCCAGTCTGAGTTGGATGCATGAGAGAGGTTGTTTTTGCGGACTAACTTCCAATCGCCAACCCTTACGGCGCAATTGGCTTCGTGTTCCCAAAAGAGCTTTCGATCCTTGAGGCGTTGGCCCTTGATGACAGGCAAAAGACTCGTTCCCTGCATGGGCTGTATGGCGTTCCCACCTTCATTCAGTGGGTAGGTAGCTCCCGCGGCATCCATGAACGTAGCCATGATATCGATGATGTGACCGGGCTCGTGTGTGATGCTTCCGGGTTGCTTGATTTGATTGGGCCAGTGCATGATCAGAGGGGTTGCAATGCCTCCTTCATGAACCCAGTGCTTGTATTCGCGAAAAGGCGTATTGGATACGTTCGCCCAGTGCTGGCCGTAGGCTATGTAGGTGTCGGCTGGGCCAGGCATGACCTCAGGTCCTCCTCTAACCGGCAGGCCTTCACGTGTTTTCATAGGAGGCCAAAGTTTGGGTTGAAGTTCGTCCGCACCCATCGGCTTGGTATCGGGAATGGCTCCGACCCAGCGATCGTTGATATCACGACCTCTTCCCATGCCCTCGGCACATCCTCCATTGTCCTGTAGGTAGCATATCAATGTATTGTCGAGTGCGTCTTGCGCTTTTAAGTATGCCACAATTCGGCCGATACCCTGATCCATGCGATCGACCATGGCAGCGTAGACTTCCATGCAGCGCTCTTCCCACGGTTTATTCTCTACTTGCTCCCAGTCGCCTGCACCGGGGCTTAAAATGGTATCAGATGGAATCAGGCCGAGTTGAATCAGCCTTTCATAGCGCCTATGTCGGGTGAATGAATAGCCTCGGCGATAGACCCCCTTGTAAGCTTCAATATCTTCAGGTAGGGCATGCATGGGCCAATGAGCTGCTGTGTAGGAAAGATAAAGGAAAAAGGGTTTATCAGTGGGTGAACGATGGTGTTTTTCCAGGAAGTTGATGGCGTTATCGGTGATGGCATCGGTATAGTAGTAGGTCTCTGGCTTGTATTCGGAATCATTTTCCGGAGTGATGAAGGTATTCTGACGGCACAAAGTGTTGGGGTCGTAAAAACTGCCTGCACCAATGATCGTTCCATAGAATTGATCAAAGCCTCGCTGTAGCGGCCAGGTATGCTTTGGTCCATCGGGAAGGGTGTGGGTGGTGACATGCCACTTGCCGCTCATATAAGTGGCATACCCGTTGATTCTTAAAGCTTCGGCAAGGGTGAGGCAGTTTTGGTTCAACCCGGTTTGATAACCCGGTAAGCCTTGATTTTGAAGCATGTGGCCGACACCGGTCTGGTGAGCATAAAGACCAGTTAAAAGAGACGCCCGGGTTGGGCAGCAGCGAGCACCATTGTAAAATTGAGAGAAGCGCATGCCATTGGCTGCGAGTCGATCGAGGTTTGAGGTTCGGATTTCACCGCCATAGCAGCCCAGATCAGAGTATCCCATGTCATCAGCCATAATCAGCAAGATGTTCGGATTGGAGCCAGCTTGCAGTGCACACGCCTGCTGTAGCCAGAGCAATGCCATCATGCCAGTAAATAGGATCAATGGAGCCGAACCGATCATGGGTATGACGCTACCCTGCATGAAGCGTGGTGGCAGCACAAGGATGAAGCCTCATGGATTGGTTTAAACATTGAAGTCATGAGGTCCTTGAGGCAAAAAACTGATCTGCTGTCCGTGACAGCGAAGAGCTTGAATTGATACCATGCCCAAGAACCAATTGACTGAAAAAGAAGTCTTTGAACTTCTACAGAACGTCCTATCACAAACCACTCAGGACTCAAACCTGGCACAAAAAATTCTGGATGCCATCCGCAAGGAAATGGAACGAAAACGTCAATCTGCTGCGTTCCATGAGTTTTGTCGTCGTTGCCCGCTGCCCGATCTCAAGGTAGAGACGCTCAAGGAAGTCAGTCAGCGATTTGAAGATAACTTTGGAAGGGATTTGGTGGACTTTGCCATCGATGAAGAAGAGGGGCTGCTGAACGTGGAACTCAACCTGCCTACCGGGTCCCTTATGAGCTCAATTGGTATCAACGACCTGCCTTGGGAGGAGCAGGAACTGGAACCAGAGGTCAAGATAAAGATTGTGCCTTTTCCGGTGGTCATGCCCGGAGATAAGGAACTGGTTTGGATGCTGGGACGTCGAGAAACTATGACGCCACAGGAAGGGCTTCGCGCCCTGCTTGAGGTCCAGGCCGATTTTTGGGAATCGCGCAGTGGGCAATTGCAACTTCGCAAGGGAGCTGAACGCACCTTCCCTGAATTCATGCAGCGTGTCCCAGCTAAGCTGCTCAACGAGGCAGGTTTGAGGCGCCATTATAAGGATGCCGAGGCCATAACCGTCATGAGACGAGAGCTTCCTTGAGGCGATGAAAAAGGCGTGATCCATCCTGCGATGGCCGCATTGACTGGTGGTGTGTTTGTGAGAGTCTCAGCACAAGGGTTGATCCCTAGGAGAAAGTGCTGGGTCAGTTTTGTAGGATTTGTATGAAGGTTACTTCACATTGGTTGATGAATTCTCGATGAAAAGCCGACCGCGTATTGGCGAGGTGGACACCCTCGATTTTTTGACCGAGCCACCTCATGCTATTGACTTTTCCGATCAAGTCATGCCCAGCGTGCTATCCACACCGTGGCTGATCTGGTTTCTTGAGCACACTGCTCGCCAGTTGATGCTGCCCCATCTTGAGCAGTCAGAAAGCACGGTGGGTGCCAGGGTAGAGGTTGAGCACCTGGCTCCTACGCCAATGGGAAAAATGGTTCGTTGTCAGGCCAAACTCATTTTTGCAGACCAGCGGCTGTTTTCCTTTGAGCTGAGAGCTTGGGATGATCAGGACCTCATCGCTCGCGGAACACATAAGTTGAAAGTCATTCGTAAACAGCGATTGGCTGATGTCATCGAAGCGAAGCAAAAGGGCAGATGATGGCACAAGGCAAACATCCTAACACTTTAGCAGTATCTGCTCAATGAAGGGACCTGATTCCTGTCGTCCAAATCTCAGCGATCCCTCGGCCTTTCTCTGGTCCAGGGGATTCCTCACGGCATGCCTCGTGCTCTTAGGTCATTATCTTTGTTTGAGAGGTGATGCTTTGCCCTCTGAGGTGGTTTGTGATGGACAATACAAGGGCCATCTGCAGGGCGTTGCCCTCGATGAACAGTTTATCTATTGGTCGCACACTGTGACACTGGTCAAGTCGGATTTGGAGGGCAAACTTGTCAAGCAGGTAGAGGTCGCCTCACATCATGGAGACCTGACTTTGGCTCAGGGAAAACTATATGTGGCAGTGGAGCTTGGAGCCTTTAACCAACTGGCTGGGGCATCAGAACCATGGGTTTACATCTATGATCCCATCGATTTGCGTTTGCTTGAGCGCATTGAGGTGCCGCAGCTAGTGCACGGTTGCGGGGCGATTAGTTACCACGATGACCGGTTTCTGTTGGCCGGCGGCTTGCCTGAGTCTTACAGCCAGAACTATCTATTCGAATTTGATAGCAGGCTGAATTTTATCGCGCGGCATGAATTGGCCAGTGGTTATACCAAACTCGGGATTCAGACTCTGGCGCGTGTTGAGGGTCACTGGTGGTTAGGATGTTATGGGTCACCGGTTAATCCAGGCTTGCTGAAGGTGAATGATGGTTTTGAAATGGTCGCTCGCTCGTCGACGGATTGTAGTTATGGGATTGCCCAATGGGCAGAGGGTGATCAGGTGATGCAGGGTCAATGTTTTGAGGGTAGGACTCGAGGCAAGCTTGTCAGCCTCATTATTCCCGAGATCAACTTTGAAGGTCATGAGTTGCCATGAGCTGGCCGTTTGGATTCTCGGATGCCTCGGAAGGTTTTTGGGCGGCATTTTGATTGCAATCCAATCAACTGGAATTTGACATTGCCAAGGCCATCCATCCCACTAGGATATAAGCCTTTCCGTCACTCCATAGCCGTTGGCGGTCTACCACGATGAAAACATACACGAACCTTTCACTTAGCCGCCGAGGCTTTACCCTGATCGAATTATTGGTGGTGATCGCTATCATTGCCATCCTTGCCGGCATGCTTCTCCCAGCTTTATCCAAGGCCAAGGAAAAGGGTAAAAGGGTCAAGTGTCTCAATAATTTGCGTCAGCTTGGTATCGCCATGACGATCTATGCGGATGACAACAACGATGTGTTGCTCAAGGCCAGGCACAATTCGGTGCAAGTTTCGCTTAATCCTCCCGAACGCGAGGCGGCAGCTAGTGTGGGTTTAACCATTAGCACCAACAATGCGGTTTCCAAAATATGGACATGCCCCAACCGTCCCAGCTTCCCTACCTTTGAACCCTCCTTCCCTCAATGGAACATTGGTTACCAGTATTTCGGGGGGATCGAAGAGTGGACCAATCCTTTGGGGCGATTCAAATCAAGAAGTCCAGTCAAACACTCTACCTCACAACCCGGCTGGGTTCTTGCTGCTGATGCGGTGTTGAAGGTTGACAATGATTGGGGAGGTGGAAGAGCCGAGGCTTTTAAAAATATGCCCCCGCATCGAAATTCCCAGGGTTTACCTGAAGGGGGGAATGAACTCTTCATGGATGGATCGGCAAGATGGATCAATTTTGATC
>Ga0181576_10004132_pt1 | contig 10548 bp, 10 predicted proteins | sample 101ome_22_FD_132464 | JGI IMG/M metagenome (GOLD analysis project Ga0181576, IMG submission 132464) | Coastal salt marsh microbial communities from the Groves Creek Marsh, Skidaway Island, Georgia - 101412BT metaG (megahit assembly) | ecosystem: Environmental > Aquatic > Marine > Intertidal...
CTCAAATAAATCAAACCTCAGAAAATTATTCCCACCGATTGAAAAATCCTGAATCTGCTTGGAGTAACTTTGGGGTTCTCCAAAGAACCGTCTGATCTCTTTGGCATCCATATAAATTTTGCTCAAAATCAAATATGGTAAATGCTAATTCTCAGCCAAAATAAGTGGGCGAGTTTTTTCCACCACATAACAATTGCCAAGCCCGCAGCCATTTTTTAGGGCAGTTTTTCGCAACATAAGGAGCTCTTTTGTGTTAAAAGATGTTAATTATCTGGTTTGCGACAATTGACTTTTTGTGATTGTAATAAAAAGTATGAAAATCAAAGCATATTTAAAACCGAGCTGTGGATGGAGCATGGGAGTCCGAGCCATTATGGATAAATATTCACTCACTTTCGAGGATCTTGATATTATCAACAACCAAGATTTGTTTGCTGAAATGGTTCAAAAGACTGGTCAGACCAACCAACCTTGCGTTGAAATAGATGGTGTAATGCTTGCTGATGTAAGCGGGGAAGAAGTTGAAGATTATTTAGTCTCCAATAATCTCGTACAAATAAATGACGAAAAACCGAATGCTCCTATCGATTCTGCTTGCTCTGATGAAGAACATCGTCGTATGGCTGAAGGGAATGCTTCTCCTGTTAGGTTTTTTTAACAAAAAAATATATAAATATATACCATGAGCTATGTAGTTACTGAAAAATGCGTGGACTGTAAGTTCACTAGCTGTGTTTCTGTATGTCCAGTGGATGCCTTCCACGAACTCCCCGACCGATTATATATTAATCCCGAAACTTGCATTGATTGCAATGCATGCATGGACGAGTGTCCAGTTGAGGCTATCTTCCCCGACATGGATGTTCCAGAAGAATTACAAGAATGGATTGAACTCAATGAAAAAGCCGAGGATTATCCTCAACTCGTCGGGCAAAAAGATGCCCTCAAAGGCCCTAAATGCGTCGACCCTGATGCTGACCAATAGATTGGTTTAATCTCTTATTTCTATTAATTTATATTTACTAAAATAGTCCTAAGACCACAAATTGTTTCAGTTGTCTGCACAAGCAATTAAAACATCATTCTTTCAGCCCTAACCCTAATTGCCCAATGAAAACAAAACTAAAAAATGTCGAGGTTTTATCAAACCTTTGTCGACCTGAATCTTTTCCCAAAAGCAACCCGAACTATTCATTCATTGTCTTTCACAATTCCGCTACTATTGAAGTGGATGAGTCTTTGTTTGATGTCTCTGCTTCTTCCATTTTTATTCGCAAGCCAGGAGTCTCCCTTCTGATTAAATCCCTTGGTAATTACTCCCTTTCCTATTCGGTCTTAAATTTTAGCGGTGCAGAAGCCTCCAAAATATTTTCAATTTCGAATGCAGAACCCAATCTTTTGCTCAAACCGCTTCAAATCCACTTCACTGATAGTTTATTATCAAAAATTAAAACTGAGTTGGAACACAAGGGGATCAACTGGGTAAGCGTTGTTTGTTCTTACATACTCGAACTTTTAAGTAAAACTTTCAGGCTTTGTAACCACGACTTTATTGAGGCATTGCCTGACCATGCACAAAACCTTCGTGATCTCAGATCTGAAATTCACGAAAATTATTTTATGAACTGGAAAATTGACGAGATGGCCAAGAAAATGAACCTTAGCACAAGTCGTTTTGCTTCCCTCTACAAGTCTACTTTTAAAATAAGTCCCACTGAGGACTTAATTCAAACTCGAATCGATCAAGCAAAGAAAATGCTTTCGAGCTCCAAAGTAAGTGTGAAAAAGGTTTCTGAAGCATGTGGCTTCGAAAGTGTTCACTACTTTCATCGTGCTTTTAAGAAAAGAGCAAATTTAACACCCAAGCATTTCCAAAATAGTCAATTCGCTCAAGAGGGATCAGTATTCACTCCCGAACGTCATTTTTCTTTGGATCGATTAACTCAACAGGCTGCATACTCCGGGATTATAGAAAAGGTAGATGGAGAATTAAGATTTCACGGAAATACCGCTCATATTTCTGATCTTTTAGGCTACGATCAGTCGACTCTTCGAGACCGACCGATTGTTGAATTTGTTGCACCACAAGACATACACATTGCCGAAGAAGGTGTTAACAAAATTCTAAAAGACAAAAATATTTTAGATCTTAATATTCGCTTGCTTTCCAAATCTGGTGAAGAAATTCCTGTACAATTCTCTGCCCTCCTGAAAGGTAAGAATTGGTACTGGTTTTTTAAGCACGCTGCTGCTGTTACGGCAGCCTAATCCTGTTTCGAAGACCAGCTAAAGTTACCGGCACCTTCGCCTTTCACTTGCTTTTCAATTCCATCATCTACAGCAAATCTTATGTGCTGTAGGGAAGAACTGTAACATCGAAAACTTTCGCTAAATGGGATCGATTTCTCCCAACCTAATTCGACATTTTTGAACTCATGAAATACCTTGGGTGACTTCCCTTCATCACTAATAATTAACCTTTCTATCGAACCAACAGCAGCCAACTTTAGAAGAGATTCCTTGGGAGAGGAAAGAGCCTGCTTAAGTTGGGCACTGGTCGAAGAGGGTTGCTGATTATTCAAATTGGTTTCCCGAACCGAGTTTATATTGGAGGTGTCTTCAGGATTTAAGACAACGGAAGGATCATCAGGGGTTGAAAAAGCCCAAATCAAAAGTATGGCAAAGATAACGACAATGAAACCAAATCCGCCGACAAAGAGAATTGGTTTGGGGATGATTGCATTGGCTTGTCCCTGATGAGGCACCCTATTTTGATCAGCGGAAGAAATGTCTTTGACTGAGTCAGTACTCTCTGGAGAACCTATTTTCCCAATCGATTTCTTGACGGATTTATTTTTCCCTGAGCCGATTTCTAAACTTAAGTCTGCCACAGCAGATTCAGGGTCGATTCCAAGAAACCTAGCATATACACGAATGAAACCCCGAAGATAAACCTCAGGTAAATTAAGATCAAATTTTCCAGCCTCAAAGGAAGTTAGGAAATCTCCCCGTATTTTGGTTGATTCAGATGCTTCCCGTATAGAAATACCCTTACGGTTTCTTGCATCTTCTAGTTTTTGTCCAATTGCCATTTTGAGTTCCTTTTCACATTTTCAGTAAAATCAAAGATGATCAAGTTGAGAATGCATACAATTACAAATCCATCAGGATTTCTCTTCCCTGACCAGGTAAGTCCGGACCAACCACACCCCTCTCTTCTAACTCATCCATAATTCTTGCTGCACGGTTGTACCCAATACTTAATTTTCTTTGTAAATTAGAGGTAGATGCTCTTTTAGTTGTACGAATAATTTCGACCGCTTTTTTAAGCATCGGATCTTCATCGTCATTTTCTCCATTCGATCCAAGAACATCTTCTTCCCCGGCAGATTCTATCTGCTCGCGGACCTCCTCAATAATTTGAGGAGGTCCGTTTCTTTTTAAGTAATCAACGATTCCATTGATTTCTTCATCACTTACAAATGCACCCTGTGCTCGCATAAAGGTAGCGCTCCCTGGGGGAATAAAGAGCATGTCTCCCTTTCCAATCAATGACTCTGCTCCTTTGCCATCAAGAATGGTTTGGCTATCGCGGTAGGAAGCCACCCTAAAAGAGATCCGACTAGGAAGATTCGCTTTGATCACTCCTGTAATCACATTTACCGAAGGTCTTTGTGTGGCAATAATTAAGTGAATACCAGCTGCTCGAGCAAGTTGGGCCAGTCGGGCAATACCCGTTTCAACATCTGCTTGAGCCACCATCATTAAATCTGCCAACTCATCAATGATGCATACGATGTAGGGTAGCTTATTTTCTGGTATTTCGAGTGCATCATCATCACGAGGAACTTGAATAGAGGATAAAGCAGCACGTTCTTCCGCAGTCATTTCTGCATCAAGTAACTGTGCTTTCTCCTTTTCTTCTTTGTCCTTTAAAATTTTTGCATTAAATCCGGCGATGTTTCGTACACCAACTTTAGAAAAGATCTGATACCTGCGTTCCATTTCAACAAGTAGCCATTTAAGTGCACCGGGGACTTTCTTCGGCTCGGTTACAACCGGTATAAGCATATGCGGTAAATCATTGTAAACTTTCATTTCAACAATTTTGGGATCTACCATGATAAACCTCACATCCTCCGGACTGGAGTGATAACACAGAGAAGCAATGATTGCGTTGATACAGACCGTTTTTCCGGAACCCGTCGAGCCCGCGACCAGCAAGTGGGGCATTTTGGTAAGATCGGCGACCAAAGGTCTACCACTTGCCTCTTTTCCCAAGACGATTGGAATCTCTGCATTCGCATCTGCCCAAGCTTTGGACTCTAAAATCTCTTTGAGGCAAACAGGTGCTGCACTTTCATTGGGGACTTCCACACCCACACAACCTTTACCTGGCACAGGTGCTAAAATTCTTACACTATCTGCCCTCAATGCCATTGCTAAATTTTTGTCTAGATTGGCAATTTTTTCTACTCTTACTCCGGCTGCCGGGTGAATATCATAGCGGGTAATTACTGGGCCGGTATGAACCTCTCCCAGTTCTACATCGATCTTAAACTCTGAAAGAGTCTCTTTTAGCCTTTTGGCTTTGATCATATGATCTTCATCCCCCCCAGAAGTAACTTCAGGCGGTTCCATCAAAAGGTCCAAGGTCGGAAAGTGATAATCTCCTTTTTGTTCCGGAAAAAGATCAGTGGACTTTTCCGTTTTTTCAGCCCTAACAACTTTAAAACCGTTATCTAAACTAGTTGTTGGAACTGTTTCTAACACTTCCTCCTCGGCCTCTGAAGACACCTTAGGTGCAGCACTGAATTTTTCTTCAGCAACTGTATCGGCCTTCTTGGCGGGTTCAGGAGTTGTCTTTTTACTCTTCCTGGTGGGGTCAATGGAATCTTCTTTTATTTCTTTGAATTCGCTTTGCTGGGTCGACACATCGCCAAATAAGAGGTCTTCTTCCTCTTTGGTTCCCGGCCGAGGAAACAAGGATTTTAAAATAGGTTTTTTACCTCTTTTCTCAGGGTCTTGGTCCCTTTTTTCAGGTTGTGGATGGACTTGGGCTTTTTCTTTGCCGTGATCTCTTTTAAAAAGATTTAGTGTTTTTGTAAGCACCATTTTAAAATTTGCTAATTGGGGAGTACCAAATGAAAAGTGTACTGCAAGGGATACGATTAAAAGCACAGATGCAAACAACCAAGAACCAACTTCTCCAATCCAAACCCTCAAAAAACCACCACTCCCAAATTGAGATGCTTCCATAAACGGCAAACCAGAATATAACCAAGCACCAAGACTGCCACCAGCACCGTGCTCAAAAGTAGATTGGTCAAGCAAAGGAGTGCCATCCTCCATAACCGATCTATGGTCTCTCAAATTTGCCATGATGGACACTGCGATAAGAATGAAAGGTAAAGGAATGAGCTTTTGTAGCCTTAATTGCCGGGTGGTTGGCGTAAAAAGTAACCAAGCCCCCACTCCCAAAAACCATGGAATCAGCCAAGCGGATAGACCAAATAGAACGAAAGCAAATCTCCCCAGTTCGATGCCCACTTTACCAAGCAAAGGGGCTTCGCCTGCAGGAGGATAAACATGATAGTTTGAGGGGTCATAATCGAAAAGAGCGATCAAGATAAAGATACCTAGGGCAGCTAAGAAGATGCCCCACCCTCCTTTTTTGACGGGCGAAAGCTTCGTCAAACCACTTTCCTTGCCTGTTTTTTCAGATACGTTTGCCACCCGTTTAAAGATAGCGTACAAAAGCTATATAAATTCCTCCACACATAAATACCTATTGAAACTATAAAAGGTGATGATTTTCAAGTTTGAACCTCATTATTTTGAAAGAATATGGGGCGGTCAATCCCTCAGAGAGATTTTATCTCGAGAAATACCTAAGGATCAAAAAATTGGAGAGTCTTGGGATTTAGTTGATCGAGATGATTATGTATCGACGGTTGCCCAACCCGAAAATGACCAAAGCACCATTCGGCATTTATTAAATTCAAAATCGGATGAAATCATGGGTCCTGGATGGGACAACCACAGAAAGTTTCCTATTTTAGTAAAGTGGCTTGATTGCTCTGAAAGGTTGAGCCTGCAAGTTCACCCACCTGCATCCGTTGCAAAAACTTTAGGTGGTGAGCCTAAGACAGAAAATTGGTATGTCTTTCATGCGAGCAAAAATGCAGGCTTGTTTTTGGGACTTAAAAAAGGAAAGACAAAAGAGGACTTTCTTGAAGCATTAAAAAATGAGAACCTTGAAATTGTTTGTCATTATGTGAGCTCAAAGCCAGGAAACTCGGTTTTAGTCGAAAGTGGACGGATGCATGCCATAGGTGCTGGAAACTTAATTTTAGAAATTCAGCAAAACTCAGACACAACTTATCGCGTTTATGATTGGGGAAGAAAAGACAAGCAGGGGCAATCCAGGCAACTTCATATAAATGAATCATTGCAGTGCATTGATTTTACCGATTCCGACGCAAGCCTCCTTGCTTCGAGTCTTTCCGACATACAAATATTGGCAGAATGCGAACATTTTCGTATCAGAAAATTTAGACTAAAGCCCACTCAGAACCTGGCATTAAAAAATAAACATGAACAGTGTATGCTTATAAATGCACTTGGTTCCCCTCTTCAAATTGGAACATCTTCTCTCGATTTTGGTCAGCTTGCTCTCTCCCCATTTTCCGAACCCTGTACCATCACCTGCAACGAAGAAACAGAATTAATTGTCACTGATAATTTTTACACCCCCGAACCCCATTAAATTGTAGAAGTATTCTTTTCTGCCAATCATGTTGACCTAGATTTCGTGGATGCTTTTATTTATCAGCCATCAAACAAATAATTTAAAATGAATACCAAAGAAGAATCTGCAAATCCTGAAACAAAAGATGTAAACTCAGATACTGAACCAAACATTCAAGAAAATGAGGATTTAACGAATGATTCGGCAGGAATCGAACAACGACTCTCTGAAGCCTACAGTAAAAACGAGGACTTGCAGACAAAATACCTGAGAACTGTTGCAGATTTAGAAAACTTAAAGAAGCGGTCGATTCGGGATAGAGAAGAGGCAATCAAACGGGCTAGGCAGCAACTTATTGAAGATTTATTACCTGTAATTGATGCCTTTAAAATGGGCATGGATGAAGCCATCAAGGCGGACCCAGAAGGGCCAATCGTGAATGGTTTTAAGATGGCGATTAACCAAATGGAGAAGACATTTGAAGAATATGGCCTCGTTTGCATCGATGAAGTTGGGGGTGCTTTTGATCCCAAAGTACAGGAAGCTATCGGATATGAAGATGGTGAGGAAGACGACCTTGTTCTAAAAATCATTCGTAAAGGTTATCGGCTCAAAGATCATTTAATTAGGCCTGCATCCGTTATCGTTTCACAAAAAACAGAAAATAATCAGGATTCCTGATTTCAACTTATGGCAACTACTGACTACTATCAGGTTTTAGGTGTAAGCAGAGATGCATCTGATTCAGATATCAAAAAAGCTTATCGTAAACTAGCTATCCAGTATCATCCTGACAAAAACCCGGGAGATTCAGAAGCAGAGGAAAAATTCAAGGAAATATCAGCTGCCTTTGATATCTTGAAGGATCCCGAAAAACGGGCAAAATACGATCAATTTGGCCACGATGCATTTCGGGGTGGTTACTCTTCAAGTGGAGTGGATCCTTTTGATTTGTTCAAAGATGTATTTGGGGGAGGTGGCAATTCAGGTGGATTTGGCAGTATCTTCGAAGACTTTTTTGGCGGTGGGTCAGGAGGAACAGCTGATGGAATCAGGGGGAATGATTTACGAGTATCAGTCTCAATCTCCTTAGAACAAGCTGCCAAAGGTGTTGAAAAGGAAATTAAATACTCTCGACACAAAGAATGCTCAAAATGTGATGGGTCTGGTTCCTCCGACAAATCTTCTAAAACGATGTGCACTACTTGTGGTGGTGTCGGGCAAGTCGCTTCCAATCAAGGGTTTATTAGTATTCGTAGAACCTGCCCAAGCTGCAATGGGTCTGGTGTAACAATTGAAAACCCTTGTAAAAACTGTCATGGACAGGGACGGGCTAAAAGTAGTGATTCTGTAAAAGTAAAAATCCCAGCAGGGATCAATGACAACTCGAGGTTATGTTCTAGAGGCAGAGGGGACGCAGGTCCTCGTAACGGACCATTCGGAGATTTATATGTGGATGTACAAGTTAAATCACACGATCTTTTTGAGCGCGATGAGGACGATCTTTTTCACGAAATCTTGATTCCGTTCACATTATCAACCCTTGGGGGAACAATTGATGCACCAACCTTGGAAGGAAAAGTAACTCTCAAAATTCCGCCCGGCACACCATCAAACAAAACTTTTCGCATTAGGGATCAAGGAATGCCCAATCTTCGGTCTCCGTCCCACAAAGGTGATTTGTACATTAAGACTGTTATCCATGTGCCTAATAACCTTACCAAGGAACAGAAAGAGAAACTTGTTGAATTTGGTTTAGCATGCGGTGACAAGGATTTAGAAGAAGAAGCAAGCTTACTAGACAAAGCAAAGCGTTTTTTTGAAGGAGATAGCTAGATCGTGACTACTCCAGAAGCTTTTGCCGAGAGCATTTGCAGTCTTGATGATGCCTGCGAAAAAAGAATCCAAAGGGCTCGCAAAAGTAAAAAGATCGTTCTCACGAACGGCTGTTTTGATCTCTTGCATTCTGGGCATATTCACTCACTAGAAAAAGCATCCAAGTTTGGCGATGAGCTATGGGTTGCACTTAACTCAGATTCTAGCGTGCGTGCTATAAAAGGTTCTAATCGACCCATTTATTCTCAGTACGAGAGAGCGTACATGATCAGCTCCCTTCGTTTTGTCTCACTAGTTTTTCTTTTTGAGAATGCTGATCTTTCGGATGAGATTTTAAAGCTTCAACCGGATGTATATGTAAAATCTGGTGACTATTCTGTAGACACTCTAAATGTAAATGAAAAGTCTGCGTTGGATCAAGTCGGTGCGAGGATTTGTTTTGTTCCTTTTTTAAAAGGTTTCAGCACTACACTAAAAATAGAAACCATCCAAAATTTAAAAAACTGACCCATCATAAAATATGAGAACTATAATTTTAGGTTCAGGAAAAGGCTCAAATTGTAAAGCCATACTTGATGCGAGCACCTCTGGACTTTTAGGCTCTGCGGAGATTGTTGGCGTGTGTTCGGATAAAAAAGAGAGCGGGATTTTAGAAGTTGCCAGATCTGCATCTGTTCCAGATTTTTTTTTAGGAAATTACGATAAATCAAAGGATGATCCTTGGGTAGAGAAACTTACAAAACTCAAACCCGACCTAATTGTTTTAGCAGGGTTCATGAGAGTGCTGAGCAAAACCTTTATTGATTCATTTTCCTCAAAAATCATTAATCTTCACCCAAGCTTATTACCAAGCTTCCGGGGCCTACATGCGATCGAACAAGCATGGAACGCAGGTGTGAAAATCACTGGTTGTACTGTTCATTGGATTTCAGCCGAGTTAGATTCTGGTGAAATTATCGCACAAGCCCCTGTTCGAATCATGTTCGGTGATACACTTGATTCAGTTGCTGCAAAAATTCATGCTGCAGAGCATATGTTGTTGCCCACTGTAATTTCTCAACTGTCTCAACAAGTTAGCTCCAATGAGTGAATCGCTCTTAAAACACTCATCCAAGATTCAACCGGAACATGTTGATCTCATTGAGGGCTATCTTTATGAAGAAGCCCCATCTCCTTGGGCATTGGAAGTTAACCATGTCAATGGTCTTGGTGTTCTTTCTGGTTTCTTCTCGAACAAGGAGGAGTTAGATAAACACCAAACTCACATAACCTCTTCGCTCGGACAATCAGTGCAGTTTCATTTTTCAACGGAATCGATTTATGAACAAGACTGGAAGGAGGCATACAAAAAGCATTTTCAACCATGGAGCTACAAAGGCGTGAACCTGATTCCACTATGGTTAAAAGAATCTCACCCAGTCGCAGCAACAGATATATCTATTTATCTCGACCCTGGCATGGCATTTGGTACTGGAAACCATGAGTCGACCCGTATGTGTCTTGAATTTTTGATCGAATGCAAGGGAGATCTTTGCATGGATGGTAGTTTCATTGATCTTGGTTGTGGGTCTGGAATTCTTTCGTTGGTCGCTAAATCAATTGGATTTCAAAATGTTTTAGGCCTTGATAATGACAATGATGCAGTTCGTATTTCTCATGAAAACGCATTGCTCAATGACCTAAAAGGTTCGATCACCTTTACGACTCAAGATTTAAACAACCTTGATGATTCAATTGGTAAATTTAATTTTGTTATGGCTAACATTCAGGCAGATGTACTCATTTCTTACGCGGATCTTATCATGAGCCTTACTGATGAAAATTCCGTGGTTGTACTTTCTGGTATTCTAACTCAAGAGATCGCTCAGGTGTTAGAAAAGTTTAGATCCTTAAACAAAAGTTCAGAATTTAATTATACAACTAAAGAAATGGGTGAATGGTCTGCTGTTAAGATTTACAAG
>Ga0181576_10004133_pt1 | contig 10548 bp, 5 predicted proteins | sample 101ome_22_FD_132464 | JGI IMG/M metagenome (GOLD analysis project Ga0181576, IMG submission 132464) | Coastal salt marsh microbial communities from the Groves Creek Marsh, Skidaway Island, Georgia - 101412BT metaG (megahit assembly) | ecosystem: Environmental > Aquatic > Marine > Intertidal zone...
CCCCCCCCCCCCCCCCCCTCCCCCGGGCCGGGGGGCCCTCCCCGCCGGGGCCCGCGCGGCCCCTCGTTTTCCCCCCCCCCCCCCCTATTGTCCCGAGAGGATCCAGAATCCTCCGCTGCGCTGCGAGAGACCCCCCAAGAGCGAGGACACTCCCCGCCAGCAGCAGCCACAGCCCCGCCTTGGGCTCGAATGTGAGGTCGACCGCCACGGCAGAGTCCGCTCCCGCTCCTCCGCCGCCGCCGCACTCCCCAACCCCTGAGCTCGCGAACCCCTCAGCGAGGCGCGGGACCTGGCTCGACAGCACCGCAACAGCCAGCGCCGACACCTCGAGCGACGTCCACTCGTCCATAAGGCGCGTCGCGCGTTGGACCACGCCCACGCCGCCGAGCGCACTGAGCCGCCGCCGAGCAACGATCGCGCGCACCCCCCCCGATCCCGACGACCACCAGAGCACCACCAGGGCCGTGGCGACGAAGGCATGTGCCGCGCCCAACACAACGCCAAGGGACAGGCACACGACAGCGAGGAACCCCCTCGCACCCTGCCCCGGCCCGGGCGCCGACCGTGCCGCGTCAAAGAGGGACCACAGCGTGTATGCGTCGGTGGTGTCGAGCACCGGAGCGCCCGCAACAGTGACCAAGACGGTGCGCTCGCCCACGTCCAAGGCCAGGCCCGCGACGACGAGTGCGGGGGCGATGAGGGCGAGCGCGATCAGCCAGGGAGGGCACGAGGGGGGGCAGGGCTGGGGGGTCGCTTGCTTCGCCGGCTCGCCAGCGCCCGTGGAGAGGGCGGCCGGACAAGGAGGCCACACATTCACGAGACCCGACGTGAGCGCGCGGCTCGCCAGCAGGCAGCAAACGACGAGGGTCGCACCCGCCTGCGGGGCAGAAAACAGTAGTCCGGTCCCGTCGGGGGGCAGGCCGTCGACGGTCAGCAGAGCGACGACACACGCAACGAACGCCACGTCGAAAAAAGCCGTCTTGCCCAGGACGCCGAGGGTCCGGAGACGGCGGATTTCCGTCTCTCTCTGCGCCGTGGGATCGCGCCCGTCGGACCTTTGCCCCGCTGCCACCGTCCAGGCGGTGAGTCCCTGCTTGATGATTGGCCAAGCTCCACTGAGACCCCCCACGAGCACCGCGAGGGCAGCACTCCCCGACGCCCGGAGCTCGTTCGCACCCGCCCAAAAGTCACCTCCAAAAGCGTCACCTGCACAGGGAGGCACATCGAACCCGACACGGAAGGCGACGAGGCCCTGGGAGGCAAGGCAGAGGAGGGCGACGATCGCCGCCGCGATGACGGCGACGGCGGACCGTCGCGACCTGGCACACCTGTGAGCCCACCACAGCGCGGGGCCGAGGAGGAGGACGACGGCGACGGGGAGGACGATTTGCGCCCAGAGGCTTAGCCCCGTCTGCTGCGGCTTGTCGGCGTCGGTGGCGGAGGGTGGCGTCACCGCCCCCTGCGCGGAAGCGCCGACGCCGCACCACTGTGGACACGTGCCATCACACGTATGCGGGTAGTCGCAGTCCACGCACGTGTACGAGAGGCACCCGAGGTTGCCGAAAGGGTGGGCATCACTGCACGCTCTCTCATTGGGCGTCCGCTCCTCCGGAAAGTCGGGCAGAAAGCGCAAGGACGAGCCGTCGGCGCTGGCGATGCGATGATTATCATCGCAGCAGGCCTCGCCCGTGGCAGGGTTGACGCCGCAGCACGCCTCGGGGGGGCAGGACAAGAGCGCGAGCTGAGCGGCCGAGCACGAGAGGCGGGCGTCGAGGGGGGCGCCGTCGGCGTCCCACTGGCCTGTAGGGCAGTTGGACATCTCAAGCGATCTCGATCTGATAGAGAGAGTTTGCGGGGAGGGGGCGGGGAGGTGGAGGTCAGGAGTGGGGAGAGGAGGCCACGCGCCAGCGAGTGAAAACACCTGGCGCGTCTGACAGTACATCAAACGCTTGGGGGACTGTTCTCATTCGGCTGGAGATTCTTTCGAGTCGAGAGGGATGACAAGGCCGATCGAGATGGTACGAACGCCTCTCGGAGCGATGTCTCGCCGCAGTAGGCAGGAGTGTCCAGTGGGACCCGGCCGTAGTGGTGAGCTCGCGGGGCAGAGGTTGAAATCCCAAAACTTCCGCCGTCACTTCACGTGTCGATCCTGGTTGAGGCAGGGGAGAAGCGTCGGATCGGCCTGTACAGATCAACAGATAAACGAACTCGCGAGACCTTCACGTACGTGGAACATCACTTGCCCGACCTCGACGAAGCATTAGTTTACATCATGCTCGCCACATCCCCTGTCTCCGTCAAGGCCTCGCGCCCACTCAGTGGCGCCTTCGCGTCCGGGCGAGTCCGTGGGGGGCCCGCAGCGCCGTGGACGAGCTGGGGTTTCCCTTTTCGGCCCTCTTCCAGCGCCATTGGTCGCTCTTCTCGAGAATCGACGGGCCATAAAGAGACGAGATATACCAGATAATGCCACAGAACGGCGACTCACCAATCGAGCGCGATGAGCGCCGTGGTGGGGGGTTGGACGCAGCCGGGCTGGGTCGTGGCCGTGGTCGCTCGTCCCCCTCCCGGCCCCCAAGGGGCGCGGACGGCCAATCGCGACATCGAGAGGCGACAATCGCTCCCAATCACGAAGCGTCCAGACTTTCACCGCGAGCATCTCGCCTCCCAGTCCACCCCGACGACCCACTGCCCTACCCCCGCCTCCAAACCCCAGGTCCCGCCCCGCCCCCGTTGTCGCCCCCGCTGTCCAGCCCCGCCGCTCGGCCGTCGTCGTCCGCGCCACCCCCCCCACCGGTGTCTCCACCCCCAGCCGCCCCCCCGCCTTCGCCCCTGCCCGCTTCGGCTGGGTCGACAATGCCGAGGTCCTGAACAGCCGGGCGGCCATGATTGGCTTCTTCGCCCTCCTCTTGCTCGAGGGCGTCACGGGTACGGGCATCCTGCAGCTCCTTGGGGCCGACGTAGGACACGGCGCAGCCATCCCTGGGGTGAACTCTTACCCCGGGGCCACCTGATGGGCGCTCGTGCGGCTGAAGCGACTGCAGGCTGGGCTTGGACGCCCTTCTCGAACACGCTCTTGGAGTCGACTCGGCCCGTTCGTCCCCCGCGCGCCGATGTCCCTCGCAGTTGGCAAACAGTCGTCCATATTTGTCTCGGGCCGTGCGCTTCAGAGGGCGAGGGTGAGGCCGCCGGCGGTCGGGGAGGGGAGTAGGGGCGACGCGACGTGGCGCATGCGAAGTTTGATCGAGACTTGACTGGGGGGGGCAGCCTCGCCCTGCACCTTCGAATGCTTCAGCCGCCCTATTGCCCTCTTTTCTGTCCGCAACGGTCGGCGACAGTTCAGCGATGGCCCTTCTTCCCTCAGTCCGCCATGCCCTTCGGCCTTGACCTGGGCGCGTCAGGCTGGAGCTGCCGCCGGAGCTGGGCGGCGCGGTCCGAGTCCCCCGTCCGCGCGGCATGGGCCGCCTCGGCCTCCAACTCGCGCCGCCGTTTGAGGACGTCGGCGCCACCCGCGGCCTTGAGACGGATGTAGGCCGCTCGTACCTTGGCATCCCGCTCCGCCGCCAGGGCGGCGTCAGCCTCGTCCTGCGCCGTGGGGCCAGGGCCGGCGCCTGAGGCCGGACCACCCGGCGGCAACAGGCTAGCGCCGGCACCTGAGTCGCCCCGGTCGCCGGATGGCAAGCCCTGCAATCGCCGAATCTTATTGGCCTTGCGGCGCTCATAGTCCGCGACGTCATAGTACTTACGGTGGGGCAGCGCACCGCCATTGAAGAGGTCGCAAAAGCGCTCCCACAGTGCCTCTTCCCTTCGTTTGGGGAGATTGTCCGTCTCAACGCATTCGACGTCGCGCGCCCAGAGGACGAACTCGGTGCCCTTGCGTTCGCGGTCGGCAGCGGACCGGGAGGATAGGAAGCCGTAGCGGCCGGCGGCAGGGGCTGAGGCGGAGGTGGCAGAGTGGCGGGGGCGGTCGCGGTCGGCCCGGTCGGAGCGGGCCGAGGGGGAGAGAATGGGGGAGCGGGAGCGGGAGCGAGAGCGGGAGCGGGAGCGGGAGCTGGAGCGGCGGCGGCGGCGCTTGCGGTCGCGGTCGCCATTGTCGTCAACGTTGTTGTCGTCGCGTCCGCCGCCGTGACGCTTTCGGTCGCCGCGGTCGTCGTCCCGACGCCTCCGCCGCTCGGGCGACCGGCTTCGCGATCGACGGCTCCGCGATCTGCCACGCCGTGCCCCGTCTCTGTCACCGTTTCTGCCGTCAGGACCACGATGGCCCCCATCTTCGCGGCGCTTGAGCGAGGCCACGCGGCGGGCATGCAACGCCTCCACCTCGGGTCCCCGTGCGTCCCGAAACGCCTGCAGTAGACCGAGGGCCGCGTCGACGTCCCACTCAGTCGCCTCGAGGGCGGCGGCGCGGCATGGGCGGCCGTGGGCGGGGGCGAGGCTGTGGAGCTTCTTCGAGGCGATGTCGCGCCGGGCTGCCTCGATGCGGTCGCGGTGGGCGACGAGCATCGAGCCAGGGCCGGGGCCGGCGGGGCCGGCAGACGGCGGCGGTGGAGGGGCGCCGGAGGCCATAAAGACGACGGCTATGGGCCGCTGCGACATGAGACGTTTGAGGGGGGGGTGGGTGAGGCGGCGAGGCGGCTCTCGCCGGCCCCGCTGCGACCACATGCCAGTCGTCGCGCTGGACGAGCACTTGGGAGGACGCGGTCGCGGATGCGGAGACGACCGTTGGATTTACGAGGCCCGGCTCGCGAGTGGGTGCTACGGGGCGGCGTCTCCGTTCCGAGAGAGCCGTCTCCGCCGCTGCGTCGGGTGGGCCCTGTGTACCCCGGCTCCGCGTTTGGCCTCGCCTTGCCTCACTCGTTCGTGGCGTCGGATACCCAGGTCCGCTGGTGCGCGGTGGAGCGCTGGAGGGGGACGGTAGAAGCGACCCTCGAACCGGGCGTCTCCTGGACCGCCGACTCACTCGCCGAGCCTCCGCCCCGCCGCGCACCTCGCCCGTGCCTCTGCTGCTGCTACAGTCGCTGCCGCTGCCACTGCCGGTGCCGGTGCTGTTGCCACCGCGGCTACCGATGCCGCGCCTCGCTCACCCCCTAGTCGGGCACGTCTCCGCTTCAAGTCATCACAGAGGACGATGCCTCCCCCCCCTTTGGACCCCACTGAGATATGCTGTCCAGAGCAGGGCGGCCCCGTTGACGTAGAGGACGCGATAAGAGGGGTCGATCAGACCGTAGTTGATGACGTTGGCGGGAACCCAGTACAGCCAATTGGCTCTCAGCGTCGGGGTGAGGCCCCACCCCTTGTCCCGCGCCTCGCGGGCGGCGCGGGTCCAGCCGGACGACGCCGCGCCGCCGCCGCCGTCGGCCGCGCCCCGGCCGACGGCGTCGAGGGGATCGGGGATCCCCGCGGCGGCCTCGAGGGCGGCCGTGCTCCCGAAGAACAGGGGCAGCCAGAGAAAGGGCGTGAAGGCCGCCTGGTCGATAAGAACCTTGAGGGCAGCCGCGAGGGCCCCGGGGGAGGGCCCCGCGGAGCCGAGGGCGGCGGCGGCCGAGGCAGCGACGGGGTCGACGGCCGCGTCCAACGCGGGGAAGAAGGCCGCGAAGAGGGGCCCGTGGACGACGCCGCCGACGAGGGCGAAGCGGGCGATGCGGCCAGAGTCGAGGGGCGACGCGGAGCGGGGTCTCCGGAGGGCCTGCTGCACGGTCTCGCCCAGCGCGAAGAGAACGGCCGACGTGGCCGCCTTGGTCACCAGCGGGGCGGCCGTCAGGGCCGCGTCGTAGACGTCCAACAGGGGCGGCAGCGCCGCTGGCGGCGGTGCGGGGGGGCGGCGGCGGCGGCGGGGGGATACTGGGGCCGATGCCGACATCGGCGCCCATTGGCGCGGGCTGGCGTTTCGTGGGGTGGTCGAAGGTGGCACGGCCGATTTTCCCTTCTTCCAACGCACCCCTCCGCCATCACCCCGCGCCAGCACCGCACTCTGCAAGCCCGGAAGAGAAGTCACATTGCAAAACCGGCCGCGCCCGGCCGCCCGCTTCCGCGGCCCCGTCCGACCGACTCGCCGGATACGCGGGCATTCCTGGCGTCGTTTCGATCCTTGGTACGCCACTGGGGGGGAGGAGGGGGCGAGGGCGACCTCGCAGGTCGCCCTCATCGCCTGCGTCGCTACGACGACAGATAACACATTTCGAGAGTGTTCGCCCTCCCCGTTCGTCTCGACCAACTCAAAGAACTTCGACCTCAAACGTCCATAGGCATCGCCAGCGACACCTTGTCACCTGGCTTGAACGGAGGCAGGCCCCGATAGGGGCACGTCTCGCAACGAAACGCGTCCCCGAGGGGGCAGCTGGAGCAGGCGCCCGCGCGGGCGACGACCTCGACTCGAGCGCCCCCCGCCCCCAGGGGCGCGGCGGGGGCGGCGAGGCCGGCATCGTCGGTCAAGTTGAGCCGGAGAGGGGTGGACACAGCGGTGAGGGACGCGGCAGTTGGGGGCGCGGAGGCGCCGGTGCTCGCGATTGCACCCGTCTCACCACCGCGGGCCGCAGCGGCCTCGGCCGCGGCCTCGAGTTCCGCCCGGCCGCACGTGCAGTCGGCGCAAGCCCGGCGCTTGGTCGCACATCCAGCGGCGCCCGCCGCCGACTTGCCCGCCACCGCCGCCTGCGCGCGGGCCGCCGCCGCGTCGGACGGAGGGAAGAGATCGTCTTCGTCGAGGACGTCGTCGGCGTCGACGTCGGCAGCGACGCCGTCGACCGCAGCAGCGAGGGCGGCGACGGCGGCGAGGCGATCGTACGCGGGGGCGGGGGGGGCGGGGCGGGCAGTCGCCAGCGGGGCGGCGCACCCCGGGAGCAGGGCCGTCGCGGACCGCGCAGCGGGGTCCAGGGGCCGCCGCGCCTCGGCGACGCCAAGGACTCCACACGCGCCGGCCTCGACGACCTCGCGCAGCCCGCCGGCGAAAATGAGGGCGCGGCGGAGCTTGGCCGACGCGGTTCCCGCCTCATAGAGGCGGAGACGGCCTCCAGGAGCGACCAGACGGCCCAGGGCGGCCACGCGGCCGGGCCTGCCATGAGCGCCAGCCTCGGGAGAGATGGAGAGCACAAGCGGCGACTGGAGGGAGTTGGGCGCACTCTCGGGAGCGCCTGCGGCGCAGCGGTCCGTCGGGGTAAGGGGGGCAGGTCGGGATTTGGGGTTGACGGGCGACGGGCAGCGGCGGGCGAGCATGCCGACGGCATGGCCGCGTCGTGTCATGGCTGCGACGGGTCTGGAGGCTTCTCGGCTCGCCGGTGACGATCTCGGCGTCCGTCAAAGCCACTCCGACATCGGCCAAGACGGCTGAGAGGAAGTCTCCGCCCAGTGAGGGATGGAACGAGCACACGACGCAGCGCGGCATCACCAGGAGGAGGAGCGTCCGGCGCGAAGGCCGCCACGAAGGCCACGATGGCGCACCGAGAGAAAAGGCGACCGAAAGAGGGGGTTAAAGATCTCTCTCGCGGGTAGGGGACACCGGAACGTGCTGCTGGCCAGACATCGAGATCGCGGGGGGCAGAAACGGCGTCCTTGCCCGTCGGACCGGGGACGGTCGCGTGGCTCTTGCGGTTGCTTCGAATGGGACCCGTTCAACTCTACCATCGCATCGCCTCAAAGTCAAATGCGCTATTTTCCGGTGACTTGCGCCGCGTGCGCTCCCGCCGGGTCGGTGCGCGGTACCGGGCGTTGTGCTCCTGGCCTCATCAGCCGCCGCCCGCCGACGCCGTTGTCCACGTCTGGCGAGGGGAGTCCGCCGGCGGCCGCAGCCGCCACAGCCCGCTCTTGTCGGGCTGTCCGCGTCCGGACCGCGGCTGGGGTGCGCCTCGTCGAGGGAGCCGAGGTCGAGGCCGAGTGCACGGCCCTCGCCTCGAACGGCAACGGGGTGTGCCGCCTCGACGACGCAGACGGGAATCCCGGGACGGGCGCCGTGTTCTTCGTCCGAGGCGCCGCGCCGGGCGAACGCCTCGTTGCGCGCGTCGAGAGGGTACGCAGCAAGGGTATCACTGGGGTCAAGGCGAGTCCGGACCTGGGACGGGCACGAGGCGACCCCTCCGCAGTGCCGCTCTTTCCGCCCGAGCCTACCTGCGCCCCCCCCCAACCCCCGCCCCCCCAACCCGACTCTCTTCTTCCCTTCCGCTCTCCCAGACGCGCGTCCTCCACCCCGGTCCCGACGTCGTCGACCCCCCCTGTCCTCACGCCGGGGCGTGCGGAGGATGCGCCTGGCAGCACCTCGATGTGGATGCCCAGCGCGCGGCAAAGGGCAACCGGGTGGCTCAGGCCCTCGCCCGCACGCCGGGACCGCCGATCGAGGCCGTTGACGTCGGCCCGTCGACGTCTTTCTCGTCGTCCTCCCCCTCCCCCTGCCCTCCACTGGGCGCCGAGGCCGTCGAGGGACGCGTCCTGCCCGTGTGGGGCGGAGAGCGCAGCCTGGGCTACCGAAACAAGGTGTCCTTCTCCGCTGCCCCGCCCACGGGGGGGGGTGGCGACGGCCCGGCGGTCCTCGGCCTGCAGAGGGCTGGCACCCACGACGGGTCGGGCGTCATCGTGGTAGGCGGCAGTTCCGAAGACGCCGGAGGGGGGGGGTGTCCGCTTCAGTCGGACGCAGCCAACATGGCCCTCCGGGCACTGAGCGGCGCGCTGCGCGACGCTGGAACGATCCCCGCGGCCGATCGAGCCGCTGGTCGGTCGGGCCTCTCCTCCGTCGTCGTCCGGAGTGCCCCGTCTCCCGGCGCGGGGCCTAACGCAGAGCCGACGGAAGTGCTCGTGGAGATCGTCACCGCCGTCGCGCCCAGTGGCGACCCCGCCTTGGTTGTCTCGGCCGATGACGTCGCCGCCCTCGTCGACGCCGCGGCCACGCGGTTCGAACGCGAGGCCGCGGTCGGGCGAGGTCCCACCGGAGCAAGGGTGGTGGGGTGGGTGTGGACGACGGAGGCGCTTGAGCCGCCGCGGGCGCGGCGGGGCGAGGGGAGGCAGTGGCACAACGGGGGCGGGGCTGGGGGTCAGGGGGGGGGGCGGGGCGGGGGGAGGCCCCGCGACGGCGGGCGCAGCAGGCTCGACGTGGGTGGACGGGGCCGCGGCCGCGGCCACGCAGATGCCGCCGCCTCTATCCCCTCCCCCCCCCCTTGGCAAACAGTCGTTGTTCGTGGCCGGGCATGGCTCGCCGAGTCCGTGGGCACTGTCGGCTTCCGGGTGGGGCCGACAACGAGCCCGTTTTGGCAGATCAACAGGGAGGGGGCGGTGGAGCTTAGGCGACTGATCGCCGAGGCGGCCCGAGGGGGCCCTCCCCTTGGAGACGCCTCGTCCTCCGCCTGGGATCTCTTTTGCGGATCCGGGGCGTGGGCGCTGGGGGCCCTGCCGCGGTCGACGGGCCTCGTGGTGGGGGCAGACGTGTCAGCCGCAGCGGTGGCCGAGGCGACGAGCGCGGCGCGGCGGGCGGGCTTCGGCGCGGCAGGGGGGGGGGGGGCGGGCGCCGACGGGGGGGGCGCTTGACTTTTCGTTGGGTTGGACTTGGATCCAGCGGCGGGGGGCCCCGGGGTCGGGGGTCTGGGGCGCAGCGGCCGGTTCGGCGCCCCGCTCCTCGCCGCCTGCCCCTCGCCGGACGTCGTCGTTGTCGACCCCGCCCGCGCGGGCCTGAGCGCATCGACGCGCCGTCTCGTCGCTTCCTCCAATGCTCAAACGGTCGTCTACGTCTCCTGCGACCCGGCCACGCTCGCGAGAGACTGCGCGTGGCTTTGCCGTCCTACCGACGTGGGCGGTCCAGGGTACCGGCTCGACTGGGCTGCACCGGTGGATATGTTTCCGCACACGCCGCACGTCGAGGTGGTGGCGCGGCTCGTGCGACAGGGATGAGAAACGACGAATGGGGCCGGGCAGCGAAGGGAGAGGGGACGCGATGAGAAACCAAACTTTAACGTCCTCAGTGCATCCTCCCGCGCATCGGTCGTGTCGCGCGAGTATGTTGGGGCTGGGCGCGTACGCTGGTGGCAGCTCGGCCGGGTCGGAGGATGAGGGAGCCGGCGTCGGGGCTAGCGGGGCAGCGCGGGACAGGACTGACGCCGACACAAATCCCGCGGGCGCGCCGTCTAGTTCCGAGAGCAAAGATGGCGACGACAGCGACGTCGATGATCCCGACGCCTCCCCCCGAGACCAGGTCCTCGCGCGCGCCGAGGCCCTGACGGCCCGTGCCCGCGCTGCAAGGGCGGCGGGGCCGTCGTCAGTGCCGCCTGGCGTCTTTGTCCCCGACGCCCTCTCGGCCCTCGACGCCGCCGCCACCACCCCCGCCTTCCTTGACCCCGCGGCCACGCGAGTCGCGGCCCGCCTGGGGGGTCTCCGCACCGTCGAACCCCTCGCGCCAACGGAGCCGCCGCCGCCTCGTGCACCGGCGAGGGGAGAGCTGGGGTCGGGGTCCCGATGACTGCGCCGCCTCCCCCTCCCCGGCCCCTCTTCCCCCCCCCCCCCCCCCCCCCCCCCCCCCCCCCCCCCCCCCCCCCCCCCCCCCCCCCCCCCCCCCCCCCCCCCCCCCCCCCCCCCCCCCCCCCC
>Ga0181576_10004135_pt1 | contig 10546 bp, 11 predicted proteins | sample 101ome_22_FD_132464 | JGI IMG/M metagenome (GOLD analysis project Ga0181576, IMG submission 132464) | Coastal salt marsh microbial communities from the Groves Creek Marsh, Skidaway Island, Georgia - 101412BT metaG (megahit assembly) | ecosystem: Environmental > Aquatic > Marine > Intertidal...
CACGGAAAATTAGCTTGGAGAGCGATCAATCAATCATTACCAAAGCACGAAGATTTTCCATATACAATAAGGATTGTATCAGACATCACAGAATCTAACGGTTCATCATCAATGGCTACTGTTTGTGGATCATCAATGGCATTGATGCATGCAGGTGTTCCAATTGAAAAACCAATTGCAGGTATTGCAATGGGATTAATCAAAGAAGGTGATGATTTCTCAGTACTTAGCGATATTTTAGGTGATGAAGATCATTTAGGTGATATGGATTTTAAAGTTGCCGGATCAGCTGATGGAGTCACTTCTTTGCAAATGGATATTAAAATTAATGGTATTACATTTGAAATTATGGAGAAAGCTCTTGCTCAAGCGAAACAAGGTAGACTTCATATTTTAAATGAAATGGCAAAAGCTATTGGAGAGTCTAATAAAGAACTTTCACAATACACCCCAAGAATGGAAACTATTCAAGTCGACAAAAAAGATATTGCAACTGTAATTGGAAAGGGTGGCGCAAATATTAGAGAGATTGTAGAAAAATCTGGTGCCAAAGTTGATATCAATGATGATGGCAAGGTTACTGTTTCCGCAGCAGATCAAGAAACTAGAGATAAAGCAATTCAAATGATCAATTCTTTAATTGAAAAACCTGAAGTTGGAAAAATCTATACGGGCAAAGTTGTAAAGATTATGGACTTTGGAGCATTTGTAAACTTTCTTGGAAAGCAAGATGGTTTGGTTCATATTTCTCAATTAGCAGCTAAGAGAGTAGAAAAAGTTTCTGACGTTGTTAAAGAGGGTGATGAAGTGAATGTTAAAGTAATTGGTTTTGATAGAGGAAAAGTTAAACTTTCTATTAAAGAAGCTCTAAATTCTTAAACTTTTAAGACATATTTTTAGGATCAGGCATACCAACCTTGTTATAGCCTGCATCTACGTAATGTATTTCACCCGTAACACCCCCAGCTAGATCGCTTAGAAGATATAAAGCTGAATTTCCAACATCATGAATGTCAACATTACGTTTTAATAGTGAATGATCTTCATTCCATTTATATAAAAACTTTGCATCACCGATTGCAGATGCTGCTAAAGTTTTAATAGGACCTGCGCTTATGGCATTGACTCTAATACCTTTTTTACCAAGATCTCTTGCTAAGTATTTTGTGCTAGTTTCAAGTGCAGATTTACACACTCCCATCACATTATAGTTTGGAATAACTTTTGTAGACTCGTAAGTCAAGGTGATCATGCTACCACCTTTGCCCATTAATGGAGCCGCTTCTTTTGCAACTTCTGTAAAAGAGAAACATGAAATAAGCATACTTCTTAAAAAATTGTCTCTTGTTGTATTTAAATATTCTCCAGAAAGCTCTGACTTATCCGAAAATGCTACTGCATGAACAACAAAATCTAGATTACCCCATTGTTTTTTTATTTCTTGGAATGTGTTTACGATTTGATCTTTATTTTCAACATTGCAGTCTAAAGTGAATTTGGAACCTAAAGATTCTGCCAATGGAACTACCCTTTTTTTAAGAGCATCACCAACATATGTAAAAGCAAGTTCAGCGCCGTGCTCTGCTAATTTTTGAGATATTCCCCAAGCAATAGACCTATCATTGGCAACACCCATGATTAAACCTTTTTTTCCTTTTAAAAGCATAATTTAAACCTTTTCAAAAACTAAAGTTGCATTTGTTCCACCAAAGCCAAAGCTATTTGACATAACACAATTTAAATCTTTATTTTTTTCGACCTTTCTAACAATTGGAAAATCTTTTGCTTTTTCATCTAGATTTTCGATATTTGCAGACTCTGCAATAAATTTATTTTCCATCATTAATAAACAAAATACAGCTTCTTGAGCTGAGACAGCACCTAATGAATGACCTGTGATTGATTTTGTTGAACTCATTGGTGGAATTTCATTTCCGAAAGTCTCTTTAATAGCTTCTAATTCCTTTACATCTCCAATTGGAGTCGAGGTTCCATGCGTATTAATATAATCAACTTTTTTTGCTCTTTTAGTTGATAGAGCCATTTGCATACATCTTACAGCTCCCTCACCCGAAGGCTGAACCATGTCATATCCATCTGATGTTGCTCCGTATCCAGTAATTTCAGCATAAATTTTTGCTCCTCTTGCTTTTGCTCTTTCATATTCTTCTAAAACTAAAACAGCAGCACCTCCTGCAATTACAAATCCATCTCTATCTGCATCATAAGCTCTTGAGGCTTTATTGGGTTGATCATTTCTTTTTGAAGATAGCGCAGGCATCGCATCAAACATTGCTGACATACCCCATTCCAATTCTTCACCACCACCTGCGAAAATTATGTCTTGTTTGCCAGACTGTATAAGTTCGTATCCATTTCCAATACAGTGAGCGCTTGTTGCGCACGCTGAGCTTATAGAATAGTTAATTCCTTTAATTTTGAACGGAACAGCTAGTGTAGCGGAGCAGGTACTAGACATTGTTCTTGGTACAATTAGTGGCCCCATTTTTTTTGGAGAAGACTCTCTTGTTGTATCAACAGCATGAATGACGTTCTTAATAGATGGACCACCTGAACCTATAATAATTCCAGTTTTAACATTGCTAACCTCATCTTCTTTTAAACCTGAATTTTTAACTGCTTCTTTCATGGCAATATATGCATATGCAGATCCATCACCCATAAATCTTTTTTCTTTTCTTTCTAAAACTTTATCGAGATCTAATTTGATAGAGCCACATACTTGGCTTCTAAATTTATATTTTTGATATTCTTCCGAAAAAACTATTCCTGATTTTGTATTTAATAAAGAATCTAGAACTTCTTCATTGCTATTTCCAATTGATGAAACAATTCCAAAACCTGTAACAACAACTCTTCTCATGATAAATTACTTTTAAACAGTCCTACTTTTAAATTTTTTGCACTATATATTTTTTTATCATCAATTAAAAGGATACCATCAGCTAATCCTACAGAAGTCTCCCCCTTTTTAATAATTCTTTTCATGTCAATGATATATTTTGCTAATTTATTATGTTGTAGTACTTCACCAGTAAACTTTACTTCTGCAACTCCAAGGGCTCTACCTTTTCCAGGATTACCTACCCAACCTAGGAAAAAACCTACTAGTTGCCACATAGCATCCAAACCTAAACAACCTGGCATCACCGGATCAGTTTTAAAATGACAATCAAAAAACCATAATTCTTTTTTAATATCTAATTCGGCTTCGATATAACCTTTGTTAAAAGCGCCTCCATCCTCAGTAATTTTGCTGATACGGTCAAACATAAGCATCGGAGGAGATGGTAATCTCGCATTACCCATTCCAAACATTTCACCATCAGCACATGAAATTAAATCTTTGTAATCAAGAGAGTTTTTTTTTGTCATCAAGAAATTTTTTATACTTTAAAAAAGAAATGAATGAAATGTAAAAAATTTATTTAATCTTTTTTTCCTCTATTCCCCACAAATTATCCTTTTGTATCCAACCATTTATTTTATTATTTGATACATTGCACCATTTATCATTACACTTTTTAATTTGTAGGCTTTGATAAATTTCTAATTTAGCTTTTGGCTTTGAAAAAATTGTGGGATTAGAAAAAATAATACTATTATCTTTTAAAGTTATTACAGATTTTCTTTTTGATAATTGTGAAACATGAATCCAGCCAACATCATTTTCATAATCTTTTATTTTTTTCCAATTATAATGCTCATCTATAATTTCTACAGGTAAATATTTTTTGGTATAAATCCATTTTATAGGATAGGTTTTGGAGGGACCCAGTCGAACATTTACTTTATTATTTTTTAAACTTCTAATTTCAGCGCTGCATACTGATGAAAAAAAAATAAATATTAGTAAAAAAAATTTGTATTTTTTAATCATGATTTCCACATTTTTTGCTAATATTTATTTTAACTTTCCTAAAGGTTAAATTTTCAAAATTTGAAATTAAAACGTGATTTTGTAATGTAGATTTAACGCCAGCTATTTCTTTCAAGACTTCGTTTGCAATCAATGTAGCAGTGATTCCAGTTACAGTTCCAAGAATACCCTCATCTTGGCATCTCGGAGTATTATTTGGAGGCTTTGGCATAAAACAACGAAGACATGAGTTATTTTTATTAAAGTCAAAAAAGAAAATATGGCTATCAAACTGGCTAACTGATCCTATAAAAAGTTTTTTTTTATTTTTTTTACAAAAATCATTAACCAATAATTTTGAAACAAAACTATCCGTACCTTCTATGATATAGTCATAATCTTTTGTAATTTGTTTTATATTTAATTTTGATATTTTTTTATTAATTATTTTTAATTTTATTTTTTTATCAATTAGTTTAACTTTTTTAGCTGCTGATTTTGATTTATTTTTATTTATATCGGCAGCGTTATAGAACTGTCGGTGAAGATTGCTTTTAGAAACTTTATCAAAATCACATAGACCTATTTTTTTAATTCCTGCCCTTGCTAAGAATTCTAATAAAGGAGACCCTATTCCGCCAAGACCAATGACTAAGACGTTGGATTGTTGTATTTTTTTTTGCCCCTGTATATTAATTTTTTTTAAATTAATTTGTGGTTTGTATCTTTCAATATCATCTTTTGTAAATTGCATCGTCCTTAATTTTTTCCAGTTGATCCAAATCCACCACTACTTCTTAAACTTTCAGGAAGTTCATCAACTAATTCAAATGAAGCTTTTACAATTGGACACAAAACCATTTGGGCAATTCTATCGCCTTTTTTCACAATATAATTTTCGCTACTCAAATTGATTAAAATAACTTTGATCTCACCTCTATAATCAGCATCTACAGTTCCTGGTGTATTTAAGACTGTCAGTCCGTTTTTTAGTGCTAAACCTGATCTTGGTCTAATTTGAATTTCTAAATTTTCAGGAATAGATACTGATAATCCAGTTGGGATTAATTCTTTATGACCTGGTTTTATAATTAAATCCTGTTCTATAAAAGCTTCTAAATCAAGGCCAGATGATCCTTGGGTTTTGTACTCAGGGATTTTAACATCTTTATGTAATTTTTTAATTAATACTTTTTCCTTCATTGTAAGAAAATTGATTTAATATTTTATTAACAATTACGGAAGCAATTTCTGATTTATCTCTTTTGGATATTTCAAATATGTTTTCTTTTTGATCTATGATTGAAACTTCATTTTTTTTCGAATTAAATCCAATATCAGTTTTAGAAACATTGTTAGCTACAATCCAGTCACATTTTTTTCTTTTAAGCTTATCTTTTGCATATTCGATAACATTGTTTGTTTCAGCAGCAAAACCAACAACAAGCTTTGGTCTAAGTTCTTTGTGATTAGAAATAAAATCAAGAATATCTTTATTTTGATACAAATTTAAACTTAAATCATTTTTTTGTTTTTTTATTTTTTGATCAAATTTATCTGTTTTAAAGTCAGCCACTGCTGCAGTACAGACCGCAATATCTGCAGGCAGACTATTTTTAACTTCTTCGAACATTTCGTCTGCAGAAGTAACTTTTGTGTAATTCATATTTTCATCAATTTGTAAGCTAACTGGTCCAATAATGAGTTTTGTATTAACACCGCTTTCGTAAAGTTTTTTTGCAATTTCATACCCTTGTAAACCTGAAGATTCATTCGAAATATATCTAACAGGATCAATATATTCCCTGGTAGGACCTGCTGTTACAATTGCTTTAAGATTGAGATTTTTTTTTACAAAGAAATTATAAATTGAATTTTCAATTTCTCTAACTTCTACCATTTTACCATCTCCAAATTCTCCGCATGCCAATAAACCTTCAGATGGACCAATAAAATAAAAACCTCTTTTTTGGAGTTTTTTTACATTTTCTTGAGTTGATAGATTTTTCCACATCTGAACATTCATTGCAGGAGCTATGAATATTTTTTTATTTGAAGCTAAAATTACAGTATTAATAAAATCTTGAGCATTACCATTAGCAAAATTAGAAATGATATTTGCCGTTGCTGGTGCTACAAGAATTAAATCTGCCCATCTTGATAGAGCAATATGATCCATTTCCATTTCTTCATTTAAATCAAATTCATTTTTGTAAACCTTATTTTTAGATAATGAGGCAATGGACAATGGGGTTACAAATTCTTCAGCACTTTTAGTAAGTATAGTTTTAATCTCAATATTTTGAGCAGTTAGATTCCTTATTAAGTCTAAAACTTTATAAGCTGCAATACCGCCAGAAATTATTAATAATATTTTTTTATTTACCATTTCGGTGCTAGTTAAATATTATAAGTAATGAAATTACCACGATTAAAATAGAAATAAGTATTTTATTTTGCTGGTTTTTTAGCCTTAATTTCTCAAGCTCAAAATTTTTTGATATTTCGTTATTAGATGCTACTGATCCAGCAGCAAGCAATTCCAAAACTTTAGAAGCTTTATCCATCATTGATGGAAGCTCTGGTAATCTGTCCATCACTTTTGTTGTTGTTTTAATCGCTTCATTAATTTTTGCTTCTGGACCAACCTCTTTCTTAAGCCATCCTTCTAATACTGGTTTTGAAATCTCCCAAATATTAGCTTCTTCATCTAAGGTTCGAGCCACACCTTCTACAACCACCATTGTTTTTTGGAGTAATAATAATTGCGGTTGTGTTTGCATATTAAACTTTTCAGTGATTTCAAATAGTTGTGCAAGTAATCGTCCAGCAGATATATTTTTAATTGATTGTCCAAATATAGGCTCTCCGATTGATCTGAGTGCCTGCGAGAAGGAATCTCGTGATTGATCTAATGGAACGAGACCTGCAATAAAATGAACATCTGAAACTTTTTCATAATCCCTTTGAATGAACCCATAAAGAATTTCAGCTAAGTACTTTCTATTATCTTTATCTAGTCTCCCCATGATACCAAAATCAACCGGTATTATGTTTCCTTCATAATCAACAAAAAGATTACCTTGATGCATATCACCATGAAAAAAACCGTCTCCTACAGCTTGTCTTAAGAAATTTTGAATAATATTTTTTGCAAGTTCTTTTTTATCAATTTTTGCTTCATCTATTTTTTTAATATCCTTGATTGAAATTCCTTCAACTTTTTCAGATGTTAAAACTCTTTTAGATGTATATTCCCAAACAATATCAGGAACTTTAAATTTAGGATCTGATAATGTATTTTTTTTTAATTCGCTTGCAGCAGAGCCTTCAAAACGAAGATCCATTTCAATAGATGTAATTTCTTTTAATAAATGAACTACCTCTACAATTTTAAGTCTTCTAGTTTTTGGTAAAATATTTTCTACTATTGAAGCAAACAACATTAATGCTTCAAGTTCTTCGTTAAATTTCTTTTCTATTCCTGGTCTTAAGATTTTTATCGCAACATTTTGATTATCAATTTCAGCAAAATGAACTTGAGCAATTGATGCTGCAGCTATTGGATCACTGAAATTTTTTATTTGTTTAAATTTTTCCTCCCCGATTTCATCAATTAAAGATTTTTTCGCCAATTCCATACTAAACGGTGGAAGATTATCCTGAAGACCTTGTAGTTCAGTGGCCAACTCTTTTCCGACAATATCTGGTCTTGTACCCAAGAACTGTCCTAATTTTATAAAAGTTGGACCTAGTTCTTTAAGAGCATTAGATAGTCGCAGCCCAACACTTTTGCTATCTAAACTTTTTTTCTTGAATGTGGAGAAACCAAAAATTTTTACCCCAAGTCTAATAAAAAAATTAGGTTTGTAGATTTCACTAAAATAATCCAGCGTCGACGATTTAGCCAATGCTCTCCCAATTTTAATTAATATAAAAATTTTTTTAATCATTTAATTTCCATCCGTAATGTATTGAGGCTACACCACCAAATATATTAGACACATAAACATTTGAAAAACCTACTTTTTCTAACTTATTTTTAATTTCATTTTGAGAATAAAAGTCATTAATGCTTTTAACTAGATATTTATATGGCTCTTCATTTTGATTAAATATTTTACCAAAAAATGGAATGGCTTTTGAGTATATTTCATAAAGTTTTCCTATTACAGGATCTTTTACTTTGTAAAACTCAAGACAACAAAATTTTCCGCCCCTTTTTAGAACCCTAAAAGCTTCCTTAAGTGCTTGGTCGAGATGAGTAACATTTCTTAAACCAAAGCTGATTAAATAAAGATCGCAAGAACTATCCTTTAAAGGAATGTTTTCAGCATAAGAACATAAATGACTGACATTTTTAAAATTTGCAAATTCAGAAATATTATTATTTAGCATATTATAATTAGGCTCTACTCTTATAATTGATTGAGAATTATTTTTTTCTAAAATTTTTTTTGTAATATCGCCAGTACCAGATGCCATATCAATTATGATTTCATTATCAGAAAGTTTCAAACTTTCTACAAACTGACTTTTCCAAAGGCGATGACTTCCTAACGACATAATATCGTTCATTAAATCATAGTTTTTGTATGCATGATCAAAAACTTTATTTACAAGCTTTTTATCTTTATATTGATGAATATTTTTCATTTTTATTTTAGACAAATGTATAAAAAATAAAATTATATGCCAGAGCTTCCAGAGGTAGAAATAGCAAAAAGATCATTATCTAATCATATTTTAAATAAAAAAATATTAGATGTGACAATTATTAATCCTAAATTAAGATATTTTTTAAAAAAAAAAGACTTTACAAAAATTATCAATAAAACAGTAAATGCTGTTGAAAGAGTATCAAAGTATATTTTATTAAAATTTGCAGATCAATCAGTTGTTCTAATTCATCTTGGAATGACTGGTCGTTTATATTTTAAAAGTAAGAATAGTAATAACAAAGATACAAGTTTTTATTCAAAACAATCTATTTTGAAAAAACATGATCATGTTTTATTTAAATTTAAAAATTTTAACTTAATTTATAATGATATAAGAAAATTTGGATTTATAAAATATTACAATTTTTTAGATTCTAAAAATATTTCTCACCTAAATGGACTTGGTCCAGAGCCTTTAAGCAAAAATTTTTCAAAAGATTATTTTTTAAAAAAATTAAAAAATAAAAAAGCACCCATCAAAAATACTCTAATGGACCAAAGGTTTGTTGCTGGTTTAGGCAATATTTATGTAAATGAAGCTTTGTTTATCTCAAAAATTTCACCTAAAAAATTATCGTTTAAGTTGAATAGTAAAGAAATTACAAACTTAATTCATTCAATTAAAAAAATAATAAAAAAATCTATCAAAATGGGAGGATCAACTATAAAAAATTATCACAACTCCGAAGGGAGACAGGGTTCATATCAAGCTGAATTTAAAATCTATGGCAGACAAGGTCAGAAATGTATCAGGCGGGCCTGTAAGGGGGTTATAAGGAGGAATATGAGCTCAAATAGATCGTTCTTTTTTTGTCCAATATGTCAGAGAATATAGTGTTGACCGAAAACAAAAAGCTTATATAACCTGCCCATCAAAAAAATGGCAAACACATCTTCAGCGAAAAAAAAAGTTAAAGTAATCAAAAGAAAGACCGCAATCAATCGTATCAGAATTGGTAAGTACAAAAGTTCTATTTTTGAAATTGAAAGTGCAATTAAAAAGGGAGACAAAGCTGCTGCACAAAAATTATTTGCTAAATTTCAATCTCAATTAATGAAAGTTTCAAAAAAAGGTTCTATCAAAAGAACAACCGCATCAAGAAAAATATCTCGTACTGCAAAAAAGATTTCTAAATTAAAATAGAAATTAATTTTTAATAATCAATTACAAGTTTAACAACCTAGGGATTAATATAATTACACTCTGAGGTTTATTTTTTTTCAAAAAAAAAATTTTTAAATTTTTTTGTCGCAGACAATTTAAAGTTGATTTTTTTTTTTATTTTTTTAAAAATTATTCTTGCTTACGATGAGAAGTTTCATTACATACTCATCTCCATGAAAAATTCATCAGCACTGCAAATTAACGAAGACATTAAAAAAAATTGGTCATTGGTTCAGTATAAGCTTAAAGAAATTTACGGATCAGATGTTTACAAAAGTTGGATTCAAAATGTTGAAGCAAAAGGAATTGATCTTTCATCACTTATTTTAGCAGTTAAAACTAGATTTGTAAGAGATTGGATCGTTTCGCATTATGCTGATAAAATTTTGGATCATTATCAAAAATTAGATAATTCAGTTTCTAGAATTCAATTTGAAATAAATGATGTTTTTGATGAGCAGCGTCCAAAAAATATAATTGATTTTTCAAATGGAACAAAAATTATAGATTTAAAAGATACGAACTATGGCATAAACCGTATCGATCCAAGATTAACTTTTGAAAGTTTTGTTATTGGAGATAGTAATCAGTTAGCATTTTCTGCAGCTAAAAGAGTTACAGAGAATTTAGGTCATTATAATCCTTTATACATTTATGGTGGTGTTGGATTAGGAAAAACACATATTTTAAATGCTATTGGTAATCAGCTTAAGCAAATTGATAAAAAAGTTATCTATCTTTCGGCAGAGAGATTCATGTATCAATTTGTTAAATCAATTA
>Ga0181576_10004140_pt1 | contig 10539 bp, 9 predicted proteins | sample 101ome_22_FD_132464 | JGI IMG/M metagenome (GOLD analysis project Ga0181576, IMG submission 132464) | Coastal salt marsh microbial communities from the Groves Creek Marsh, Skidaway Island, Georgia - 101412BT metaG (megahit assembly) | ecosystem: Environmental > Aquatic > Marine > Intertidal zone...
GGCGAGAGTGCTTGCTTTGAGATCACAGATGACTGTGCGCCGTGTTCACGCATGGAAAAACTGCTTGGGGCCGGTGGCTACAATGCCATGCGCGGACACGGCGGTATGCTTGCACGTGTAATCACCGGCGGCACAATCCGTTGTGGGGACAGCGTGCGCTGCATTGCCGCCAGTGAAATGCCAACGGCACTCTGAATGGGCAATCAGGCTGCCCGGACGGCTCGGCCCAAGGTCTTGCGACCCAAGCCATCACCGTAATCAACGCCATCCCACACCTGCTCACCACGGATATACACCTCGCGCACAATCCCCTCGGGGCGATTAACCATTTGCTTGTGCTCGAACAATTCGCGGTACTCAAGCTTACGGGTTGCATCAGTGTGCCACCCATCAAAGCGCTCTGGATCGATCAATACCATGTCGGCCTGAGCGCCGATATTCAAGGTACCGACATCCAGACCAAAAAACGCTGCCGGTTCGCTGGTCAGTCGCTTGACCATCTGCGCAACCGTAGCCTCATCGCGCTCGCGAGCCAACTTCAACGACATCAGGTTGACGTCAAAGAAGGCCATATTGGTGATATGCGCGCCCGAATCATTGAACCCGGGTAAAGCATTTTGGTTGAGCAGAAAATCAATGGTACGGCGGTTTCCAACGTTACCAACGTCGGTATAGAAGCGGAACGATTTGTCGTACGTGCGCATCATGTGCAGCATGAAATCTGCCTCATCGGCTAACGTCTGTGGGAACAGATCGAGCGCCTCTCGTTCGGCATCCGAGCGGGCCAGCGTTTGATCGCCACCCTTGTAGCGCTGAGCGCGCTCCATGACCTGTTTCATCGACTCACCATCCCATTCCGAAACCGGTGCGCCATCAAAAATCATTAATTCCAGATCTCGAATAACGAGGTTCTCTGGCATACCACGCTCAGCTTTCCAACTTGCGAGATCCCCTCCCGTCCTTCCATGCATCCAGTCTTTGCGGAATTGTTCAGCCCACGATGCGTCGTTCACCAGCGCCATTCGACCTTCACGATCATCGTATTCTTTTGCGATGAGCTTTTCTGTTGACGGCAGTTCCTCAAACAGCGGACTTACAATGCCATCCGACCAGACCCGAAAATTGGTTCCAAGCGCCTGAAAATGAATGTTCCCTTTGAACAATTTGCTGTTGAGCAAGCCAGCGTAGTTGAGAAATAACATCGCGGATTTGGGTGCCGCGGTCATTTCCATTGCAGAGAGAGCGGATGTTTTGAGTGTTTTTCCAAACAAACGCCCGCTGGTCAGCAGGAAATAGCCCAGTGCTTTTAAACGGTTCTCAATAATAGGTGTGGTCTGCCAAACGCGGTCATATCGACGGACAATACGCAACAGCCGCTTGAGCTCACCGAACGTCGCAAACTGTGTCGGAATACGTTTGTCGGTATGGGGGGTATTGGCCAAATAATGGAACGGCAAACCATCCGTGCTGAGCCCGAGGTAACCCTGCTGCATCGCCTGTTCGAGCAGCTCTTCCATCCGCTCAAGTTCCCGCTCGGTCGGCGCTCGGCTAATGCTCGCATCAAGGCCCATCGCTTCGATTCGCAACATAGAATGCGGCACGAACGAGGCTACGTTTGGCCCCAAAGGCAGGTGATCGAAGTGTTCGATGTACTCACCGGTGTCATTCCAGGTCATCACCTCGGAGCACTTACGCAGAACCGCTTTGGGTATATTTTCGACCCGCGTGAAGCAATCTACGATCGGCTCCTGTTGCTCATTAAGCTGTTTTCCGAAACAGGTGCCGAGACTGCAATTACCCATAAGAACCGTAGTGGTTCCGTGACGTACAACTTCCGGCAAGCGCGGGTCCACCTCGACTTCGAGGTCAAGATGTGTGTGGATGTCGAGCATTCCCGGCATCAACCACAACCCCTTGGCATCGACCACCCGACGTGCGTGCGCTGCGGGCAACCCATCCCCGCGTGCGGCAATCTTTCCGTCACGAACGGCAACGTCCTGACAAACCGGTGCGTTACCAAGGCCATCGAAAACCTTGGCGTTAATGATCAACAGATCCCAACTTGCTTCACTCATCGGTAGATTTCCCAGCCTTATTAGATAATGCAGAAGTCCGCGCTGGCGCGTAGGGTGACATCTGCAATGACGACGCCCCACGGCTGATTGATTGCATGCACAATTCCGTCGGCAATATGCTCGGCCTGCAGCGATGCAAACTCGATGCTCTCAGGGTCCAACTTTGTCTGCGGGTACTCTCCGCTTTGCAGCTGATCAAGCATCTCTGCAAATTCGCCGACCGTGTGTCCCATCGATCCAACGGCAGCGCTCTGATCCAGAATGGTCGCCGTCAAACCGGTACTCGGAACCGCACTGGGCTTAACCACCGTCACCTTGATCTTTCCGCGCGTCTCAACCCGCAGCGATTCAGATAAAAAATTGACGGCTGATTTGGTTGCTCCATACACCGCACCGCCGACCACCGGGTAGTTACCATAAATAGACGATAGATTGACGATATGGCCACAACCTTGCGCCAGCATCTGATCGTGCACTGCAACGCACCCATTCAGAACGCCTTTGAAATTAACATCTATGCAGCGATCCCAGTGCTCCATTGCCGTGGAATGATCTTTAAAAAAGGCCAACGGCATTATCCCTGCATTGTTGATCATCACATCAATTCGCTCAAAGCGCGCCACTGCCTGAGCAACCAACGCCTGAACTGAAGCCAGCTTGGTGACATCACAACTCACCGCAAGTGCCAGACCGCCCCCGGCTTCAATATCCCGGACCGTTTCCTCAACCGCATGTTGATTGATGTCGCCGCAAACCACGCGAGCGCCCATTGCAGCCGATTTCATAGCGACCAAGCGACCAAAACCACTGCCGGCACCGGTAATGACGATCACTTTCCGATCCAGATAATTGTTGCCGTCTGTACGATTCATCGTCACCTCAAAACTGAATGCTGTCTGGAACCCTTGGAAAAGGGATGACATCGCGAATATTGTCCATGCCCGTCACATAGGCCAGTAAGCGCTCGAACCCGAGGCCAAAACCAGCATGCGGTACGGTCCCCATCCGGCGCAAGTCGCGGTACCACCAGAGTTCCTCTTTGATGGAGTCGGCCATGCGCGCATCGAGCACATCGAGACGCTCTTCGCGCTGGCTACCGCCAATAATCTCACCGATACCCGGGGCAAGAATATCCATCGCAGCGACGGTTCTGCCATCATCATTAAGACGCATATAGAACGCCTTGATCTCTGCGGGGTAATTCGTGACCACAATCGGGCGACCAACATATTTGTCGGTTAGATAACGCTCGTGCTCAGACTGCAGATCGAGACCCCAGGACACCGGAAACTCAAAATTCTCGCCACTGGCTTTTAATATGCGGATCGCCTCGCTGTAATCCATCCGCTCGAAGCGGCTGTCGATAACACTGCGGGCACGGTTGATAGCCTCGGGATCGATGCGCTGAGCGAAGAATGCCATATCATCTTCGCACCGGTTGAGGACCACTGTGAGCACGTGTTGAAGCATCTCTTCAGCCAAGGCCGCGTCGTCATCGAGATTGGCGAAGGCGATCTCAGGCTCCACCATCCAAAATTCTGCGAGGTGGCGACTGGTATGAGAGTTCTCTGCTCTGAATGTCGGCCCAAATGTATAAACCTTGGACATCGCCAGACAGTAAGCTTCGACATTTAACTGACCCGACACTGTCAGAAACGACTCGCGCCCGAAAAAGTCTTTGGAATAATCGATGTCGCCTGATTCTGTGTGCGGTAGATTGACCATGTCCAGGGTGCTGACACGCATCAACTCGCCGGCACCTTCGCAGTCACTGGCGGTCAAAATCGGTGTGTTGATCCAGTGAAAGCCGCGTTCATAGAAAAAATTGTGGATGGCATTGGCCAGCGTAGTGCGAACACGTGTGATCGCACCGAAGGTATTCGTACGCGGTCGCAAATGCGCCACGGTGCGCAAATACTCGAATGTATGGCGCTTCTTGGCGATCGGATAGGTCTCGGGATCATCCACCCAGCCCAAGACAACGACGCTCGACGCTTGGATTTCTAGAGATTGGCCCTTGCCCTGCGATTCAACCAATACGCCCTCGACTTCGATTGAACAACCGGTGGTGATATGCAAGACCTCAGTCTGGTAGTTGCTGATTTGCGCAGGCACCACTGCCTGAATAGAGGCAAGACTGCTCCCGTCATTGATCTCCAGAAATGAGATTCCTGCCTTGGAATCACGCTTGCTGCGAACCCAACCTCGCACAACGATCGCCTCGCCGATCGTTGCAGCGCCAGCAAGAATATGCCGAATGTCTCCTAGTGCCATAGAACCTTCACTCTATATGTCGAACCGATGATTGTCGCCGCGTAGGCAGTTAATGCGCAATCGTGTTTGATACGGTTGCAATGCCGACGCAGCTCAATCACCATGCGGACTCGGTCAAACAACAACCCAAACACTGGAGCAACAAAAATATGAAAGCGGTGATGTGCAATTCACTGGGCCTTCCTGACACGCTGTCGTTCGAAGAAGTAAAAGATCCGGTTCCAGGACCAGGTGAAGTCGTGATCGACATGCGCTCAGCCGGGGTCAACTTCCCTGATGTGCTGATGGTCCAAGGACTTTATCAGTTCAAGCCAGAGCTGCCATTTGCGCCGGGCGGGGAGCTGGCTGGGGTTATTTCAGCGGTGGGCGACGGCGTCAAACGATTCAAGGTAGGTGACCGTGTTATCGCGCTCGTCTCCACGGGCGCTTTTGCTGAAAAATGTATCGCTGAGGAAAATCGCTGCGTGGGCTTGCCTGATGGCGTCGATTTTGATGCCGGAGCGGCATTTACTTTGACCTACGGCACATCGTGGCATGCATTAAAAGATCGCGCACGTCTTCAAGCCGGCGAAACGGTATTTGTGATGGGAGCAGCCGGGGGCGTAGGTCTTAGCGCTATCCAAATCGCAAAAGCACTCGGTGCGAGAGTTATTGCCGCTGCGTCCAGCGATGAAAAGCTGGCAGTTTGTAAAGAAAATGGCGCCGATGAGGTCATCAATTACGCGACCGAAGATATGCGCGCACGACTCAAGGACCTCACTGGAGGCAAAGGCCCGGACGTTATTTACGATCCCGTCGGCGGCGACTTTGCGGAGGCGGCCTTCCGTTCGATTGCCTGGCGTGGACGTTATCTGGTTATCGGTTTCGCGAATGGCGAGATCCCCAAAATTCCGTTAAATCTCGCACTGCTCAAAGGAGCCGAACTTGTTGGCGTCTTCTGGGGCAATTACGTCGCCCGGGAACCAGCTAATTTTGCAGCCGATCTGGGCGATATGTTTGCGCTGATTGCAGCGGGCAAGTTACGACCGCATGTAAGTGCTCGCTTCCCGCTTGAGAATGGAGCCGAGGCGATATCTCATTTGATGAACCGTAAAGCAACCGGCAAGGTTGTGGTCTATAACGAAGGCTGATTGCAAAGGTTCTTTGTTATCTGCCGGCTTCCGAACAATTGCCAACCGGAGAGCAACTCCGGTTGGCTTGGCAGGCTTAGTTAGCAGAGAACACGGTTTTGCCGTGAGCGATCGTCTCGACAATCGCTATATCGGCAAGGGTATCCGGGTCTGCTTCGGTTGGATCGGCACCCAAAATAACCAGGTCGGCTTGTTTGCCAACGGTGAGAGAGCCTTTTACGTCCTCTTCAAAGTACTGGTATGCCGCATCGATAGTCATCGACTTGAGCGCTTGCTCGGGTGTGATCCGCTCTCCGCGACCGAGCACATGCCCGCTTCGGGTTGTTCGATTAACCGTTGCCCATAACAAACGCATCATATCGGGTAGTACGACCGGCGCGTCATTGTGCGTTGTGAAACGAAGGCCTTTCTCGATCGCCGATCCGGTCGGACTGATACCCGAGGCACGTTCCTCACCAAAACTTCTACGGTGCCAGTCGCCCCAGAAGAAGGTGTGCGCCGAAAAGAACGACGGAATCGTTCCCAACGCCAAACTTCTGTCCAATTGATCGCGACGCATCAACTGCGCATGAATAATCACAGCCCGGTGATCGGGAATATCGCCCTCCGGGAAGGCGGCCTCGACACCATCCAACATGGCATCTATAGCGGCATCACCATTGGCATGCGCCAGAATAGGTACGCCATTGTGCATTACGGTTGCGAGTTGCGACTTGTACAGCTCGGGATCGTAGGCGGGATAGGCGACATAGCCCTCTTCGGCGCCATCAGGTAATTCGTCATAGGCATGTGTCATCCATGCGGTACGACCCTGTGGTGAACCATCGAGCAGAAATTTGATTCCTGCAACACGCAGCCCATTGTTGTATGTCGGCTCATGGCGAAATGCATCGAGCTTGGCATCGTCGAAATTCATAATCTGGGGGTAAAAGGCCAGATCCAGCGACAATGGATTGTCTGCTGTCACAGAGCGCATACGCTCAATGTCTTGAAAATTACTTGCACCATCCTGCATCGTGGTGATGCCCATAGACGCGTACAACTCGACAGCTTTCTCGACCTTGGCTCTGAAACCGTCGTTCGCGTCGCCAGCAAACAGCTTGTACATGACCGGGTGGCTCGCGGTTTCCTCAAGCACGCCGTTTGGCATATTCGAACCTGCCTCACGACGAATAACGCCGCCAGCTGGCTCTTTGGTATCGGGCCCCATTCCCAGTAGTTCCAGTGCTTTTGTGTTTACCGTGCACAAATGTCCAGAGACATGCATGATGGCAATTGGAATGTCGGTACTGACAAGATCCAGTTCCTGACGTGTTGGGTGACGCTCCTCCGCGAGGAGTGAGTCGTCATAACCAAACCCAGCAAACCATTGCCCTTCTTTGGGAGGATCGCTCTCTAGTTTGTTCTTAAGAGTAGTTACAAGCGCATCGATGCTGTCGACCTTTCCAACCGGCGGTGGATAGAGCTGCACCACATCGGCCAGTCGCGCCATCATCATGAAATGACCATGGGCGTCGATCAGCCCGGGAATCAGTGCTTGATCACCAAGCTCTACAACCCGTGTTTGCTCTCCTACCAAGTCGTTAACGCCTGCTTTGTCGCCGACAAATACAATTTTTCCATCATCGATAGCCACGGCCTCTGCGCGCGGCTGTGCACTGTCCATTGTCAAGATATGTGAGCCCGTGAACACCATGTCAGCTGGATTACTGGGTGCTGGTTTTACACCGTTGCCACCAGCGGTCGCCTGATCGGTATCGGTTGCGTCTCCGCAACCAGCAATGGCCGCACTCAGTGCGAGCGCAATGATGCGTGTTTTTATCATGTTGTCCTCGTCGTTATAACGCTGCTAAATGTAGTTTCGAAGAATGCGCTAACATAGCATCCGTTTCCGGTTGCCGTCATTGGTTTCCCAGCATCATCGTTAGATTCCCATTTTTGAAAGCACGTCCGCAACCTCTCTCAGGATGCCGCTTGCCTGGGGGTGATCTGCATCAAATTCAGCGGCAACAGATTCCAGGCGACCACGGAGATCATGCTCCTTGGGTGCCTCTGTTGGCTTGCTTATATTATGCAGGTCCTGATCAAGTTGACGTATCAGGTCCGCCATCTCCGCATCGAGTTCCGGCGCTTCGTTGAGCGCTTTGTGCAATCGCTGCATCAGACTTTTGAGTTCGTTGTTTTCCACCGTCAATCGACTCCGGTACGTGAGGATGCATTGGAGTTTAACCCAACAGAGGCAGCTTGATGAGGTCTTGCGTTGATCATGGCGCATTGAGTTGGCGTTGCTGTGCTAAACACGGTCTGCTAGTGTCTTCGGTTTCAACCTACAGCAGGAGTTCTCGATGAGCGCTCGTTTTGACAACAAGAATATTATTATTACCGGGGCCGGCTCAGGACTGGGCAGAGCGGTCGCACTTCGGCTAGCGAGCGAGGGTGCAGCACTGGTGCTTGTCGATCTTCGCGCCGAGTCTCTGGAGCAAACGCGCGCTCAAGTGCAGGCGCAGACGCCCGGAGCGCGTACAGTGCTGGTGACGGCTGATTGCTCGGTAGAGGCTGACGTACAGCGTTATGTGTCTGAAGCGCTGGCAGCGCTGGGGCGTATCGACGGGCTGTATAACAATGCCGGGGTTGAGGGAAAGCAGAATCCGATCACGGAATACGATTCAACAGAGTTTGATCGGGTCATCAAGATCAACCTCAACGGTGTGTTCTACGGGATGAAATATGTACTCCCGCACCTCGCCAAACAAGGCAGCGGCGCAATTGTTAACGCATCGTCCGTCGGCGGCATCCGCGCCGTTCCCAATCAAGTCGGTTATGGGGCTTCCAAGCATGCGGTTGCCGGGATGACCAAGGACGCCGCCATTGAGTATGGCCAATACGGAGTCAGCATCAACGCCATCGCCCCGGGTGCAATCATGACGGATATGGTCATCGGTTCGCTGAAACAGATTGGCGGTGAAGACGGCTGGGAAGACGTTGGCAGGCAGTTTGTAAGCGTCAATCCGATGCGTCGTTTTGGTGATCCGGCTGAAGTGGCTTCGCTGGTGTCGTATTTGCTCTCGCAAGAAGCCGTGTTTATCAATGGTGCTGTGATACCGATTGATGGCGGTCAATCGTCGGCGTACTGATTGAGTAAACGTGGTGCACCGGCCCGGGCCTGTATGGCCGGTGCACCTAGAACCACCTTTTCCAACGGAATGCTGCGGCCAATGCGATTAGGATAAGCACGCAAAGCCCGACAACCACCCAGAACGCGTCGCTGCTATCGACGCCGGGCATGCCACCAACATTGATGCCCATGAGCCCGGTAAAAAATCCGAGCGGAAGAAACAGCGCTGCGACAATGGATAACACATACATACGCTCATTCATTTGTTCCGATAGCCTGCTCATCAGCTCTTCCTGAGCGACGCTTGCGCGATCGGTAACCTGATCAATATCCTCGATGTAACGGATAAGTCGGTCGGCCACTTCCCGCAGACGCAAGCGATTGATGTCATCGATCCAGTTCAGTTGCTCTACGATCAGTCGATTCAGCGCTTCGCGTTGGGGTGCGAGGTAGCGCCGCAGAACGATCGTTTGTTTGCGAAGACGCAGCAGCTCGATGCGCTTTCCTGCCGTTTCTCCCGATAAGACCTGCTCTTCCAGCGTCAGTACAAGATCTTCGAAGTTGGAAACGGTATCGTTCATCTGCCAAGTCAGAAGATCGATCCATTCCAGCAGCAATTCTTGTATCGACGTTGGCCCATCACCGGTATCAATGGCAGCCAACACTTCGCCGGTTGATACGAGGTTCCTGCGTTGGGTAGAAATGAGCCGTTGACCATCTGTCCAGATGCGTACCGATACCATGTCATCGGGCTCTTCGCCCGGATTCAAATTGACCCCACGGAGGATTAATAGCAGATTCTGACCTCTGGTCAGCGTATGCGGTCTTGTGTCCTGTGCAAGTAATCCGTTTACAGCGATGTCATTCAGACCACTGTGATGTGTTAACCACTCCGCTGCCTCCGGATCATCGAAATTCAAGTGCAACCAAAGCGGTCCGCGCTCAGGCGTCCAAGACTGCACAGCTGACCAACTTAGGCTTTCGGCAGCCCCATTCCCGCTGAGGCAACGCGCATGCAGAAATCCAGGGGGAGTTGACATGATAATTTCCTCGCTCACGGTGTCGGGGGTACTCTGAGTAAGTTTTGACGGCTTTCATTGGACTCCGATTAGCGTCCTGTTCCGGCGGGCGGCGACAGGACTTACCTAGAAGACCCCTAAAGGACTTGCTCCAAACTTACTCGTCTTCATAATAGCCCGACTTTGTCTAATGGGTGATAAGCATGAGGATCTGGGTAGACGCAGACGGCTGTCCCAACGTAGTGAAGGAAATTATCTGCCGAGCAGCCATCAGAGCTGAAATACACACCTGCTTCGTTGCCAATCATGCAATCCAACTACCTCGTAGCCCACTGCTCACAAGCTTACAGGTACAACAGGGATTCGACGTTGCCGACGATGAGATAGCGCTGCGCTGCGAGACTGGCGACCTTGTGGTGACCTCAGATATTCCTCTGGCTGCCGACGTTATCGCGAAAGGCGCAACCGCGTTGAATAGTCGGGGCGAGATTTACACCAACGAAAACGTTCGACAACGTCTTAACATGCGTGACTTCATGGATACCATGCGCGCCAGCGGTATTCAGAGCGGTGGCCCTCCACCACTGGGTGCACGCGAGAAGCAAGCATTTGCTAACGGACTAGACCGGCTGATCGCCAAATCGAAACGCAGACGTCAATAACCGTTTGACAACTGTCTAATTGTTTGACAGAGTGTCAGGCATGAACATGATCCAAAGCCGCAGAGATGACGACAAGGCACGACGTCGGGAAGAAATTATCGACGCCGCAGAGACGCTCGCGCGACAAAAGGGCTGGGATCAAGTGACCGTAGGCAGCGTGGCCAAGCAGGCCAGGCTATCCAGAGCGTTGGTTTATATTTATTTCGAGAATAAACGTGACCTTCATGCAGCATTGTCGGACCGCGCGAAAGACGCCCTATACAA
>Ga0181576_10004141_pt1 | contig 10538 bp, 8 predicted proteins | sample 101ome_22_FD_132464 | JGI IMG/M metagenome (GOLD analysis project Ga0181576, IMG submission 132464) | Coastal salt marsh microbial communities from the Groves Creek Marsh, Skidaway Island, Georgia - 101412BT metaG (megahit assembly) | ecosystem: Environmental > Aquatic > Marine > Intertidal zone...
GCCGCAGTTATCCCGAACGTCATCATGGCTATACAAGCCGGTCTTCATACTCGACTCTTCCATTGGTTCCTATTCCATAAATCCTGGGTCAGCGCCCTGTTTGCGGACCATTGCTTGCCATGTGAAACAGGCATAGACGTGGTGCAGCGCTATCGAAAAAGCGCATAGAGGACAGACAAAAGGCCGCACAGTTTACACGTTGCGAGGCTCCGCGACAAATCAGCCTTCAGCCAGTAAAAATATCTGCTCAAGCAGACATTTTTATCGTTGGGCTGCGCGAATCTCGTCCTGAACCGACGCAATCGAGCGAATCCAAGGCTTGGCCTCGCGCAAACGCTCGGGGAGACCCGCCAGTGCTCCTTCAGCCGCTTTGCGCCCTACGAAACTGCCGTACACCAGAGCTCGCCATTCGCGCCCGTTCACACGTTTACGAAACTCGTGTACCTCCAGTTCATACCGGGCTCTGAATGCAGCGATCGCCGATGCATCGTTGGTACTCAATAATTGCATCGTAAATCGGGTGCGATCCTGATCGAGCAACCACTGCTCATCGGGCTCCAACCCCGCTTGCGCGACCGGTTGCGACGCCTTTGGCTGAGGCAAGTCCGCCGTCTCAACCTTGGGTGAGGTCGATGGAGCGACCTGGTCGACGTCGATGCGATCATAAGGTGACTTCACTGCCTGCGGACCAGGTTCGGGAGCAGGGTCAGGTTCAGGTGCAGGTGCAGGTGCAGGAGCAAGTAACGCAGCAGAGTCCGAGTCACGCTCTCGTCCGTTATTCTCTGTGGCTAGCGAAGCGATCGGTGACGATGACTCAAAGGTCTCAACGGGGTCTACTTCAGCGGCCAACTCGGGCGTTTCGTCAACATACGCCCCCGGGGGCACCAGCGTCGACGGTTCCGGCAGTGCGTCGCGCTGACGCGCGTCCTCGCCGCTCCCCCAGATGTAGAGCAGCAGCAGTGCCACCAGCGTCGCGCCAACAACTGAAATATGCCAGAGCGGCAAGCTGGCAGCAGCCTCGTCCGCGACATGTGCTTCGGTTTGCAGTACCTCTCGCGCGACTCGGTTGATGCGACCGGGAATTCCTCGGGCAGTGCTCGAAATATGCTCAAGTTCCGACACCGAATAAGGAAGTTCGTCGCTGAGCCCGGCCGTCTTCAACCTATAGTGTATATAGGCAACCGTATCCTCACGATCGAAGGCATCCAGGATCATGACATGGAGATCCTGCGCCGCCAGCAACTGCTCGCGCAGAACCGACTCCCACTGCGCCTCTGCGAATAACGCCATGCCTAAACCGGTATCTATTCGTTGTCGCAAGGCGCACAACGCGGCGGTCGCCTCTGCATCCAGATGATGCGCATCGTCAACCAATATCCAGACCTGTCGATCATGGCGCTCGGGTGATTGAATCCAGCGGGCGAGCGTTTCCTGCAGCGACTCGCCGTCCATACCCGGATCAACCTCAAGCCCTAGCCCCTGCATGATACGGCGCATAACCTGCAGCGGCGTGTCCATCAGGCCCGCGTCGATCAGCACGGTATCTGCAGAATCACCGGAAACCGCTGCAACTGCCATTGCCAACGCGGATTTGCCCAAGCCAATGCCGCCCTGAATCATCACCAGCGCATTGCCGAAGCGCATCAGATGTTCGATCTGTCCCTGCAATTCACCGCGGTTGCCTCCCGGGTAAAACAGCCCCTGCACCCCCGAGTCGCTGAACGGGTCTCTGTCCAGACCGTAGGCTTCAAACCAATCCCCCATCGTCTGTCTACCCCAGCCAATCTGACAGCAAGGCGCGCAACAGATCGGGAGGCGTATCATCGCTGATGACAGCGTCGCCAACCTGTTTGAGCAAGATCAATCTGAGCGCTCCGTCCAACACTTTTTTATCGGCGCCCATCAATTCAAGGAACCGGTCAACCGATATTCCCTCGGGAGCCTTGGTCGGCAATCCAGCCTTCTCCAACATCGTCCGCAACCGAGTGAGGACGGCAAGCTCGACCCAGCCGCGCCTGACTGAGAGGTCGGCTGCCATCAGCATCCCGATGGCGACGGCTTCTCCGTGCATATAACGGGTGTAATTGGTGGCAGTTTCGATGGCATGGCCGAAAGTATGTCCGAAATTGAGAATTGCGCGGCGCCCGGATTCACGCTCGTCCTCAGCGACGACATCCGCCTTGTTTGCGCACGACCAACGCACTGCGCTGATCAGCGTATCCGCTCTGCGCTCAGCCAAGTCCTCGATGTGCTCTCCCAGCCAGCGATCAAAGTCGGCGTCACAGATCAATCCATATTTGATCACCTCGGCAACCCCCGCAGCGTATTCGCGGGGCGGCAACGAGCGAAGTGCACCAATATCGGCAACGACGCTGAGCGGCTGATAAAAAGCGCCGATCATGTTCTTGCCCCGGGGATGGTTGACGCCGGTCTTACCGCCTACTGATGAATCCACCTGCGATAACAACGTGGTTGGAATCTGCACGAAATTGACGCCTCGCTGGTAGGTTGCCGCCGCAAAACCCGTCATGTCGCCGACCACGCCACCACCCAGCGCAACCAGCGTCACGCGACGATCGCAGCGCTGCTCCAGAAGCACATCATATATTCGCTGCAAGGTCTCGAGGGTTTTGAATTGCTCACCGTCGGGTAACACAATGTCGGCCTTCCAGCGATCCCCCAGAGCGTCGCGGACGCGTCCGGCGTACAGTGGCGCTATCGTCTCATTGGTAATAACAACTGCTTTGGAGGGAATCGCATCCGCCCACAGCTCCGGCGTGTCAATCAAACCATCGCCGATATGAATCGGATAGCTCCGATCACCCAGATCCACGCTCAGAGTTACTGCTGCCATAACGCTCTTTTTACACACATCCGCAATGAACAATGCCGGAAGCTTAACTACTCCGGGCGGGTTGTGCACTCAGGCTGTGAATTTATGGCTTTTCGAGCGCTTGGCGGATATCCCGGACGACCAATCGGGCAGGCCTGCCATCGGTTTGTACCACAATATCGGCCACCTCTTGATAGAGCGGCTCTCGGGCTTCAAATAACTCGCGAAGTACTTTTTCGCGATCTTTTCCCTGCAGCAGAGGCCGCTTACGATCGCGACGCGTGCGCTGCAATTGCTGTGCAACGGATGCAAACAAGTAAATCACGGTGCCCGCAGACGAGATTGCCTTACGATTTTCTTCGCGCATGATGGCACCACCTCCGGTAGCGATCACCAGTCCGCGACCCGAACATAGCTCCTCAATCACGGCGGTTTCACGGTCGCGAAAGCCCTGTTCACCCTCGACATCGAATATCCAGGTGATCTCGGCGCCTGCACGCTCCTCGATCAGCGTATCCGAATCACAGAATTCGAACCCCGATTGTTGCGCCAGTAATTTTCCGATGGTGCTCTTGCCGGCCCCCATGGGGCCGACAAGAACCAGATTTTTAGGTTCAATCAAGCAGTGAATCGCTCACAATTCGCGGCGTAATGAAGATCAGCGTTTCTGTCTTCTGTGAGTTGGTCACATCCTTGCGGAACAGACGGCCGATGCCCGGCAAGTCACCCAAGAATGGAGTCTTGGTTTCCGATACGATTTCCGACATCTTGAAGATACCGCCAAGCACAATGGTGTCGCCATTGCCCACCAGTACTTCCGTATCGAGCTGCGTCGTATCAATGGTCGGAATTTGCGAGCCAAATTCACCATTGATCAACTGACCGACATCGTCCTGGTTGATGGTTAACTTCATCTGAATGCGGTCATCCGGAGTGATGTGCGGCGTCACATCCAGCTTCAACACTGCTTCCTTGAAGCTGACGGTGGTTTCGCCCGACGCTGACGACTCCTGATACGGAATCTCGGTGCCCTGCTCGATAGAAGCTTGCTGTTTGTCGCCGGTAATCACCTTTGGTTGCGACACAACTTCGCCCGAGCCAGAGCTTTCCAGCGCCGACAACTCAGCCTGAATCAGGACGTCATTATTGAGAAAACCAAGAGCGATGGAGCTGGTTCCATTACCAGTGACACCCAAGTCAACATTCAATGCGTCCGGGAATGTAATTGGGTCGCCATTTTGGACTTCGGTGATGGTGTTCAGCGATCCTCCAGCTGACCACTGCTTGTTACCATCGATATCAACCGCTGCACCACCCCACTGAACACCCAGCTCTTTCGAGAAGTCGGTGCTCGCTATAACGATGCGCGCCTCGATCATCACCTGACGAACCGGCACATCAATAAGTTTGATCAAACGACGCAGGTTCTCAAGCTTCTCGGCAGTTTCAGTAACCAGCAGAGAATTGGTTCGCTCGTCGACAATCACCGTACCGCGCGGCGACAGGATGCTGTCCTGGCGGTTGTTGTTGTTCGTATTTCCTCGGCCCTGATCGGCGCCGGTTGCAACACCCGAACCCTGCGACCGACCACCGCTGAACAGCGCGAAAATCTCCGACGCATCAGCATACTTGACGCGTATGAACTCAGTTTGCAACGGAGCCAACTCTTCAAGCTGTTGATTTGTTTCGAGCTCCTGGCGCTCGCGCTCGGCTATTTCAGCGGCAGGCGCAACCATCAGCACATTCCCAATTTGGCGCTTGTCGAGCCCCTTCGTCTTCAGGATAAGGTCAAGCGCCTGATCCCAAGGCACATTCTGCAATCGAAGGGTGATACGACCCGAGACGGTATCACTGGCAACAAGGTTCAGGTCTGTAAAGTCAGCGATCAACTGCAGCACTGCCCTGACTTCAATGTCCTGGAAGTTAAGCGACAATTTTTCTCCGACAAACTCGAACTCTTTCTTCTTCTCCTCGGCTTCCTGCTTGGTCAGCGGCTTCACGCTGACGACATAGGCATTGTCCGCCTGATACGCCAGGTAGTCGTAATCGCCGCTGGCCTTGATCGCAATCGAGGTTTGAGCCCCGGTCTGGTCGATATCAACCATCTGTACTGGCGTTGCAAAATCGCTGACGTCATAACGGCGCTGCATCGCTTCGGCGACCGAAGTATCAAGAAACGCAACCTTGATCATATTGCCTTCGAGACGAACATCCACATCGATCTGAGGATTGCTCAAGTCGAGCTCGATACGACCTTCGCCCTGCTCTCCGCGGCGGAAATTGAAGTCCGTAATTGAGCCTGTTACCGGCGCCGAGGTTTCGCCACGCGCCATCGTGGACAGCGTGCCAGTGCTTTGTTTGATGTAATCAGGTAATTCGCCGGTTCCGACAGACACCACGAGCTGATTGCCCAGCACACGGGTCTCGTAAGGAGCAACTTCCACCAAATTCACGATGACGCGGGTACGGCCACCCGATTCAACCACGACCACGCTCTGCGCATTATCAAACGCGAGCGTGTGTTTTTTCTTGTCAAGACGGCTGCTAACGTCGACCAGGTCAAGCGCGATGCGCGCAGGCTTATCGATCGTGTATGCCTGCGGTTCCGGCGGTGTGCCGTCAAAATCCATCCGTATTTCAAATTTGCCGCCCGGCAAAGAGCTGAAATCAATGTCGGTCATCGACACCGCAAATGCATTGACTGCTGGCAATGCAAGCCCTATGAGCGACCCTGCCAGCCACTTGCGCGCGAGACCAGTCCGTTTCAGAAAGCCTTTAACAAGTAAACGCGTCATGTTGCTATCCCTTTTCATACTGTCTCCGCGCTCAATTCTTTTCCGCGAGTTCGATAGTGCGTGGTCGCTCAATCCAGCTACCCACGCCGCTTGGAACAATCTCTACCACCGAAATTTCGGTTTCGGTTGCAGACACAATTTTGCCGTGATCTTTGCCAAGGTGATTACCCACTTTGACCCGATGCACGCCACCATCTCCATCGTTGATGAGCACCCACAGAGTGCCACCTTTGTCGACGGTTCCCACCATCGAAAGCGATTCGAAATTGAAACGCTCAAGAAACTCTTTTGGTCGATTAAGATCGGGCTTGATCGATGTGCCCTGCAGTAATCGCGTGATTTCCTTAACCGTTACCGGCATGTCGAATGGCGGGCGCAGAGACTGCGCACTGTAGACAAACGACTCGTAAGGCTTGAATGTCGGAATTGGATCGATCGGTTTGGCGGGTCTTGCCCGGACCTCTGCCATAAAGGCGTCAAGATCAGACGTATCCGTGCTGCACCCGGCAACCGCTATTACCATCGCCAGCAGCAACGACCCACGAATCATGTTGGTTAGGTGTTTCGTTATCATTGTTCGCCCTTGTACCGATAGGTCTTGGCGGTAATCTTCATACCGAGCTCGGCCGTGTTGCGTCCGGGAGAAATCGCAAAATCATGCAGCGTCACAATCCGCGGCAGGCCAGAGACGCCACTGACAAATCCACCAAGATCGTGATAGCTGCCTGTGACGTTGATTGAAATCGGCAATTCAACGTAAAAGTCAGCGGCACGCTCGCCCTGAAGCGCAATACTGTCGAAATCGAGGCCGGCATCGACACCTTTCTCGGTTATATCCTCCAGCAGGCCTGGCACCTCGGTATCGGACGGCAGCTGGCCGAGCAAGGCGCCAAATTGTTCTTCCATCTCCGCCAGCTGGGCGCGCAGGGCATCAAGATTGGCAACCTGGTCCGATTTGTTTTCAAACTGGGTTCGCAACTGCTGCTCCTGGGCAGTCGCCTGATCCAGCTCAACCTCCATGTCCTGCAGGTGGTAGTTGTAGGAGAGATACGAAACCAGCGCAAACACCACGACCAGCACAATCGCCTTGACCGCTATCGGCCACGAACCAATGCTATCGAGGGTGAGGTCAGCCGGGTCGAGCTCGCGAAGTTCTTTTATTGCATCAGCGATTGCCATAATTAATTCGCCTCCTCGGTGGCCTTGGGCGTCGTAATTGTGACACTGAGGTCAAAATCGTTACCCTGCTCACCGAACTTCTCGTTCTCGCGAACCCCTTTCAGATTCGGATTTGTGAACCAGTCAGACGCATCGAGCTTGCGCATCAGACTGGAGACTCTGTTGTTGGATTCAGCTGTACCAGCGATGGTGATCGTGTTACCGCTGCGCGTAACGTTGCGGTAATACACACCATCCGGCATGGTCCGAACAAGTTCATCGAATATGCGTACGATCACCGGACGATTACCCTGCAGGTCCTGAATGACCTTCATGCGATCGATAAGCTCGCTACGTCGCTTTCCGAGCTCGCGAATTTCGACCAACTTCTTGTCGAGGTCGGCGATATTGCGCTTCAAGTATTCATTACGATCATTCTGGGCATCGATCGCTGACGACAGCACCAGATGAAACACCAGCGCAACCAACAGGGCAGCACCAGCGGCCATGCCCAGCATCACGAAGAATTCCTGGCGCATCTGCTCGCGCCGTTCTTCACGCCATGGGAGGAGGTTAATCTTTGCCATCAGTCGAAGCTCCTCATGGCCAGTCCGCACGCAATCATCAGTGCCGGCGCATCATTAGCCAAGGCGCCAGCATTCACCTTGCCTGAAACCGCCATACCTTGAAAGGGATTCGCGACGGTCGTCGGCGTGCCGAGTTTTTCCTCCACCGCTTCTGCCAATCCACTCAAGGCCGCAACACCGCCGGCCAACAGCACATGGTCTACATCGTTGTACTGTGTCGATGAGAAGAAAAATTGCAGCGAGCGCGTGACCTGCTGAATAACCGCTTCCCGGAACGGTTCGAGCACTTCAGTCTCGTAGTCTTCAGGCAATCCGCCTTCTTTCTTGGCACGACCGGCTTCCTGTACGCTCAAACCGTATCGACGCTGAATCTCTTCGGTCAGTTGCTTGCCCCCGAACAGCTGCTCGCGGGTATAAATGGTGTGTCCATCATTGAGCACGCTCAGCGTAGTCATCGTTGAGCCAATATCGACAATTGCGACGGTATAGTCGTCGCCCAAATCCAAATGAGGCTCGATCATCGAAAACGCCCGTTCCATGGCGTAAACCTCAACATCAACAACCACCGGCTTGAGATCGGCTGCTTCAAGCGCCTCGACACGCGTGTCTACGTTCTCACGTCGACATGCCGCGAGCAGCACCTCAACCTTGTCAGCACCGCGATCTGACGGACCCTGGACCTCAAAGTCAATCGCGACTTCATCGAGCGGATACGGTATGTACTGATCCGCCTCAACACTGATCTGAGCTTCCATGGCATCATCCGACAGCCCTGCGTCGAGATCGATGATTTTGGTAATTACCGCGGAACCGGACACTGCGACGGCCACATCCTTAAGTTTGGTGCGGGAGCGCTTGACCACGTCTTCCAGGGTCTGAGCAACCGCATCCACTTCGGTAATATTTTTTTCAACTACTGAGTTGGGTGGCATGGGCTGCACGGCGTAACTCTCGACCGACAGGTGATCCCCGTTGCGGCTCAACTCGAGCAATTTTATCGTCGTCGAGCTGATATCCAACCCGAGGAGCGATCGCGACTTCCGTCCAAAGAGACCTATCACGTTGTTTTTCCTGATGATTCCTTGACTCTTCCGTGCTTGTCGGTGCTATTACCAGCAAGCAGGCAACCATAAGAGTAGTTGAAAACTGCCGTTTGGAAAGATTTTCCTTATAATCGGGTTCCACTTCTGCGACATACGTCAAACGTTCCCGAGAAAACAGCCGAAATCTTAAATGCGAACTCTACTACGTTTTGCCTGGCTTATATTCCCTTTAACGGCTGTAAGCCTTCTATCTGTAACGGGAACCTTCCTTTACCTCAACCCGAGATTGCCCTCGATAGAGTCACTCAAAGACGTAAAGTTACAGGAACCTTTACGCGTTTTTACCGCTGATGGCAAATTGATCGGCGAATTTGGGGAGATGCGTCGCAGTCCAGTTGATTTCGCTCAGGTCCCGGAATCACAGGTTCAAGCGTTACTCGCTGCCGAGGATGACCGTTTTCTGCAGCACCACGGCATTGACTTCATGGGGTTGTCGCGGGCTGCGTGGGAACTGCTCAGCACCGGAAGTATTCAATCGGGCGGCTCGACCATCACCATGCAGGTCGCCAAAAACTACTTTCTGTCGCGCGAGCGGACCTTCATCCGCAAATTCAATGAAATCTTGCTGGCGATTCAAATCGAGCGCGAACTGAGCAAGCAGGAAATTCTCGAGCTGTACCTGAACAAGATTTTCCTCGGTCATCGCGCCTACGGGATTCAGGCAGCCGCACAGGTTTACTACGGCGTGTCTCTGGAGCAGCTGAGTCTGGCGCAACAGGCCATGCTGGCTGGGCTTCCGAAGGCGCCTTCGGCGCTGAACCCGATCGATAACCCAACACGGGCACTGCAGCGTCGCAACTGGATTCTGGGGCGCATGAAACGCCTGGGCAACATCAACGAAGAGCAATACCAAGCGGCAGTCAATGAGCCAATCAGCGCGCGCTATCACGGAACTCAAAAAGCCCTCGAAGCAGATTTTGCCGCCGAAATGGCTCGCCAAGAAATGCTTGAGCGTTATGGTCGCGACGCCTACAACGACGGCTATCAGGTGTACACAACCATTAATAGCGAGTTACAAGCCAGTGCCACATCGGCGCTGAGAACCGGTCTTATCGTCTACGACAATCGCCACGGTTTCCGGGGGGCAGAGCAACAGTTCGCGCCGCCTGCGCAGGATACCGTCGACGCTTGGTCGGCATTATTAAAAAATGCGCGCACCTATGGCGGCATGTATCCAGCCGTGGTCAGATCAGTGCGCGAGCGCGAACTCGAACTCATTACCCGGGATGGCGAGACCGTAATCTTGGGGTGGAATGATGGCTTGTCAAAAGCCCGACGATTTATCACCGAAGACTACCGTGGCCCCTCTCCAAAATCGGCAGCGGACGTGGCGCAACCCGGAGACCTGCTTCGTATCCACAACCAAAACGGCAAGTGGGAACTAGGGCAAATTCCGAAGGCCCAAGCTGCGCTGGTCTCTCTGGACGCGGTTGACGGTGCCATTCGGGCAATTGAGGGCGGTTTTGATTTTCGTCAGAGTAACTTCAACCGCGTAACGCAAGCCCAACGCCTGCCGGGCTCGAATATAAAGCCTTTTATCTATGGCTGCGCGATGGAAAATGGTTATAGCCCTGCCAGCATAATTAATGACGCGCCGATCGTGTTTGAAGATGAAGGTCTCGAGAATGTCTGGCGCCCGGAGAACGACAGCGGCAAATTCTATGGGCCGACACCGTTGCGAACCGGACTGATGATGTCGCGTAACCTTGTTTCAATTCGCCTGCTCCAGCAAATCGGCGTCGATACAGCGGTTGATTATCTGGAGCGCCTTGGCTTTCCCCGTAATGATCTCCCACCCAACCTGTCATTGGCACTGGGCACGCTGACGACCACACCATTGCGACTGGTCAGTAAATACGCGATTCTTGCCAATGGAGGCTACCAGGTCGAACCCTACATTATCGATACGGTGCTGGACGCTGATAAAAACGTGGTGCTGCAGGCGCAGCCAAAACTCGCATGCACCGAATGCATTGCTGGTGGTAGCAGCAATGATGAGTTTGAGGAGGCAGACTCACTGGAGGAACTGCTTGCAATCGCCGATGCATCCGCGGACGAACGC
>Ga0181576_10004153_pt1 | contig 10520 bp, 11 predicted proteins | sample 101ome_22_FD_132464 | JGI IMG/M metagenome (GOLD analysis project Ga0181576, IMG submission 132464) | Coastal salt marsh microbial communities from the Groves Creek Marsh, Skidaway Island, Georgia - 101412BT metaG (megahit assembly) | ecosystem: Environmental > Aquatic > Marine > Intertidal...
CGAGCGGGTAACGCGGGTGGTGAACGAAGCAGAAGCCTATCTGGCGGAGATGTTCGGCCATATTCACGCCTTGGGCGACAGGAAACTGGAATTGAAAGTGATCGCCTTTCAAGACGCCGCGCGCGGGATGATCCATAGCGTGGAGAGCGATCCCCGCGACCTGACAGCGGCACGGAAATATCTGGGCGTTTACCTGATGGGCGCACGCGATGCTGCCGAGAAATTCGCCCAGCATTACAGCCGCAGCGGTGACGCGGAAACGCGGGCGGAATTCGAGGCGCTGCTGGTTGATCTTGAAGAAAACTTTGCCAGCCGCACGCAAGCGATGCTGGAAAATAACCGCGGCGATCTGGATATCGAGATCAAAGTGCTGCGTGACCGGCTGGCCCGCGAAGGGTTGAAGCCGCGTGACGCATAACGAGGGGAAGCCAATGTCAGTGGAAATTCGCAAACAGGCGCAAGCCGAGCAGGACAAGATCACAGCCGTGACAGGCACAGCGCTTGCCACACCAGAAGAGACGGAAGCCGTGACCGACGCCGCAGCAGTCGCCGCGCGGCTGGCGGAGCTGGACCTGACGAGCAGCACCGCGATTGTCAGCTTTGGCAGCCGCGCACAGGCTGACCTCCAAGAGATCAGCCAATCCATGCTGCAAGGCGTGCGCAACAAGGATGTCGGCCCTGCCGGAGACAGCCTGCGGGAGATCGTGACCACCATTCGGGGCTTTTCGATCAGCGAGCTGGACATGCGCCGCAAGCGGAGCTGGTGGGAGCGGCTGATCGGGCGTGCGGCACCAGCGGCGAAATTCATGGCCCGCTATGAGAGCGTGCAGGGCCAGATCGACCGGATCACCGATAGCTTGCTGCGGCATGAACACCTGTTGCTGAAAGATATCGAGAGCCTTGACCAGCTTTATGACAAGACACTCGCTTTCTACCGAGAGCTGGCGCTTTACATCGCGGCGGGTGAGCAGAAACTGGCGGAACTGGACGGCGAGACGATCCCTGCGCTGGCAGCGGAGGCCGACGCCGCGCCTGAGGATCAGGCGATCATGAAGGCACAGGAATTGCGCGATTTGCGCGCCGCGCGGGACGATCTTGAGCGGCGGGTACATGACCTGAAGCTGACGCGGCAGGTAACGATGCAGTCCCTGCCCTCGATCAGGCTGGTGCAGGAAAATGACAAGAGCCTTGTGACCAAGATCAACTCGACCTTGGTGAACACGGTGCCGCTGTGGGAGACGCAGCTTGCGCAGGCGGTGACGATCCAGCGCTCATCGGAGGCGGCGGCGGCGGTGAAGGATGCCAATGACCTCACCAACGAGTTGCTGACTGCCAATTCCGAGAACCTGCGGCAGGCGAATGCCGCGATCCGCAACGAGATCGAGCGCGGGGTGTTTGACATCGCCGCCATCAAAGCAGCGAATGACAACCTGATCGCGACGATCCACGAAAGCCTTGAAATCGCGGATGAGGGCAAGCGCCGCCGTGCGGAGGCCGAGAAGGAACTGGCCAGCATGACCACGGAGTTGCGCGGCGCGCTCTCGGCAGCGAAGGCGCAGGATTCGGCCCGCGGCCCCGACCCTGACGCCTGAGGCACCACGCACATGGCGGCAAAACAAGGATATGGGCGTTTGCGACGCGCCCTTGGCGGGCTGGCCCTGTTGGGGCTGGTGGCCGGCTGTGTGGCCCTGCCGCGCCCGCCTGCGCCTGTCATGCCCACCCCTGATACTGCCGCGCCGGAGGATATTGGCGAGCGCAGTCAGGAAAGCATCGCGCTGGGGGTGCATTACCAGCGGTTAGAGAATGATCTGCTGGCGCAGGGGCTTTTGCGCACCGATGGTGGCGGAGTGGATACGCCCTTTGACGCAAGGGACCTGGCGACCAATTTCCTGCGGATTGCGCTGCGGGACGAATATGTGACCGAGGGCGACGGGCTGGTCGCGCGGGAAACCGAAAGCCGCCTGCGCCGCTGGAACAAGCCGGTGCGGATGCAACTGATTTTCGGCGCGACCGTAGCGGAAGAACAGCGCTTGCGGGATACCGAAGACGTGACCGCCTTTGCCGCACGGCTGGCGGAGGTGACGGGGCTGCGGATCATCCAGACCGACGCGCGCGCCAATTTTCATGTTCTTGTGCTCAACGAGGACGACCGCCGCGCATTCGGGCCGGAACTCGATGCGCTGATGCCGGGAATGACACGGGCGACGAAGCGGGCGTTTCTTGACCTGCCGAAGGACCAGCTTTGCGCGGTGATCGGCGCGTTGAATGCGGATGGCGTGACCTATGATCGCGCGATTGCATTGATCCGTGGTGAGCACCCGCCCTTGATGCGGTTATCCTGCATCCATGAGGAGCTGGCGCAGGGGCTGGGGCTGGCCAATGACAGCCCGCAGGCGCGACCGTCGATCTTTAACGATGATGAAGAGTTCGCCTATCTGACGCGGCATGACGAATTGCTGCTGGAAATGCTGTATGATCCGAGGTTGGAACCGGGGATGACGGTCGATACTGCCGCGCCGCTGGTGCGCCGGATCGCAGAGGAAATCATAGCGGAGACGACGGGCGGCCCTGTCTGACGGGGCGGTGTGACGAGGAAAGAGATATGGGTATTCTGGATTTTCTGGCGGGTGAGTTCATCGACGTCATCGAATGGACGGAGGACGACTCCGAGATGATGGTCTGGCGGTTTGAGCGCTATGGCCATGAGATCAAATACGGGGCGAAGCTCACCGTGCGCGAGGGGCAGGTTGCTGTCTTTGTGCATGAGGGGCAGCTGGCGGATGTGTTCACGCCGGGGCTGTATATGCTCGAAACCAACAACATGCCGGTGCTGACCACGCTTCAGCATTGGGATCACGGGTTCCGCTCGCCGTTCAAATCGGAGATCTACTTCCTACGGACAACGCGGATGCCGAACTTCAAATGGGGCACGAAAAACCCTGTGATGCTGCGCGATCCGGAATTTGGGCCGGTGCGGATTCGTGCTTTTGGCACCTATGCGGCGCGGATCAGCGATCCGGCGGTTTTCATGACCGAGATCGTTGGCACGGAGGGGGCATTTACCCGCGACGAAATCAGCTTCCAGATCCGCAACATCATCGTGCAGGAGTTCAGCCGCGCGATTGCGCAATCGGGCATTCCGGTGCTGGATATGGCGGCGAATACCGGCGATCTGGGCAAAGTGATCGGAGAGGCGATCGCGCCGGTGCTGGGGCAATATGGGCTGAGCCTGCCGGAACTGTATATCGAGAATATCAGCCTGCCGGATGCGGTGGAAAAGGCGCTCGACAAGCGGACCTCGATGGGGCTGATCGGGGATCTGGACCGCTACACGCAATATGCTGCCGCCGAGGCGCTGAGTGCCGCCGGAACGGGCGGTGACAGTGCGATGGCGGCGGGGCTTGGTGCCGGTATGGGCATGGCGATGGCGCAGAATATGGGGCCGTGGGGCGCCCACCCTGCCCGCGCGGCCGCCGCGCCGCCACCGCCGCCGGTGGAACATGTTTGGCACATTGCTGAAAACGGCGCGACGAAGGGGCCGTTCTCCAAGGCACAGATGGGGCGGATGGCTGCTGAGGGCGCGCTGACGCGGCAGAGCTTTGTGTGGACCGCGGGCCAAGACGGCTGGAAGCGGGCCGAGGATGTGACCGAGCTGGCGCAGCTGTTCACGGTGATGCCCCCGCCCCCGCCGCCAGAGGCTTAAGCCGATGGGTGATGATCTGCTGATCCCCGCGACCGAGATCAAGCGGCAATGCCCACAGCCAGCCTCTGACAAGGCTGCGCGGACCGAGGCGATTGCGCTGGCGCTTTCGGGCGTGGCGGTGATGCCTGCAGGGCTGATCGGCGCGGGCAGCAGTTGGGAAGGGCGCGGGCCAGTACGGATCGGGCCGGAAGCGATTGCCGCGGGGCTTGCTGCGCTCACGCCGCCGGAGCGGATCGAGATCAGCGACATCGTCACCCACGGGCGGGCAGGCACGGTTTCGGGGCGGATCTGGCGGGAGGGGCGCGTCGCGCTCTTTTGCCATGTGATCCGCTACACCAGTGCGGCTGCGCGGGAGGTGGCGCAGATGGTGAGCTTTGAACATCAGGAACGCGCCAGTGGCTGATGCGCGGCGAACCGACACGACCGCCGAGACGGAGCGCTTCCCCTGCGCCTCTTGCGGCGGGGACATGCAGTATGAACCGGGGACGACACATCTGCTCTGCCCGCATTGCGGGGCGGAGGAGGATGTCGAGGACACCGACGCCACACCGCCGCCGCTGGTGCAGGAGATGGACTACAAGCGCGCGCTGGCCGGATTGCGGCAAGCAGGCGATCTAACCTCTGATGCACCGCCCCCTGCCCCGCATCCCTGCCCAAATTGCGGCGCGGAGGTGATCTTCGACGGGGCCAGCCGCGCGGGGGCCTGCCCCTATTGCGGCACGCCGGTGGTGGCGGAGACAAGCGCGCCGCATCGCATCCAGCCGCAAGGGTTGATCCCTTTCGCCCTTGCCGAACGCGCGGCGCAGCAGGCGATGCGCCAATGGCTGGGCAAGCTGTGGTTTGCCCCGAACGGGCTGCAACAACACGCGCGGAAGGCGGGAGGGTTGCGCGGCGTTTATGTGCCGTTCTGGACCTTTGATGCGGCAACACGCTCGACCTATAGCGGCCAGCGCGGCACCGATTACACCGTCAGCCGCACCGTGAGGCGCAACGGCAAGACGCAGGTGATCCGGCAGCGCAAAACCCGCTGGCGCAGTGTGGCCGGCACGGTGGCGCGACGGTTTGACGACCTTTTGGTGCTGGCCTCGCGCAGCTTGCCAAAGGGCGACACCGAAGCGTTGGCCCCGTGGGAACTGGGCGCAGTAACGCCCTATCGGAACGATTTTCTGGCGGGGTTCAACTCGGAAGCCTATCGTGTTGATCCCGAAGAAGGATTCGAGGATGCGTGCGAGAAGATGGCGCGGCAGATCCGCCGTGACGTGAGACGCGACATCGGCGGCGACCGCCAGCGCATTCATCGGGTGGATACCGACATCCGCGATGTGACCTTCAAGCATATCCTGCTGCCGGTTTGGGTGGCGGCCTACAGCTATCGCGGCACGCGCTATCAGGTGGTGATCAACGGCCAGACAGGTCGGGTGCAAGGCGGGCGGCCGTGGTCGATCATCAAGATCGCGGCGGCGCTGCTGTTTGCGGCGGTGATCATTGGCACGATCGGGTATTTCGCGTCGCAGAACCAGTAGGGTATCGGGGTGGAACGGGCAGGCAATCAGAGATTGCCGATGGAACCCAACGCCCTCGGTGGATGCGGTTTCGGGTATTTGGCTGCAACAACGCGCATTTTTCCCGCGGAACGGACCTCCCCTGCGGCATGGCCCCTCATGGCCGACCCACAACCCCAAGGCGAGAAAAGCCACCGGAAACGGCGCATTTGGTCTATGCTGGTGGCAGGTCATCTGGCGGGGAGGGAGAGATAATGAAAATCGCAGTTGTGCAGCAACCATCTATTTACATGAACAAAGAGGAGTCATTGGCGCGGGCGGTGGCATTGATTGCGGATGCGGCGACGCAGGGGTGCGGGTTGATCGTGTTCCCCGAAACGTGGCTTCCGGGGTATCCGACTTTTGTCTGGCGGCTGAAGCCGGGTGCGGAGATGAAGAAAACCGACGCATTGTTCGCCCTGTCGCAAGCCAATTCCATCGACCTGAGCAAGGACGATCTGGCACCTGTCAAAGAGGCGGCGAAAGAGCATTCCGTGGTCGTTGTCATGGGACATCAGGAAGTTGACGGCACGCTTAGTGGCAGCACGCTGTTCAATAGCGTGGCGATCATCGACGCGGATGGCAAACTGCTGAACAACCACCGCAAGCTGATGCCGACGAACCCTGAACGGATGGTGTGGGGCTTTGGCGACGGCTCAACGCTGAAGGTGGTCGAAACGGCTGTCGGGCGTGTGGGCGCGCTGCTTTGTTGGGAGAATTACATGCCGCTGGCGCGGTTCACGCTCTATGCCCAGAATATCGACATCTACTGCGCACCGACATGGGACTGCGGCGAAGCATGGCTCGCAACGATGCAGCATATTGCGCGAGAAGGCGGGTGCTGGGTTATCGGATGTTCGACCTCGCTCGAGGCGGGGGATGTGCCGACCAACCTGCTCTATTACGGGGAGCTGTTTCCCGATGCGGCGGAGTGGATCAACGATGGCGACGCGGTGGTTTACAAGCCCTTCGGGGGGCTTCACGCCGGACCGATGCGGAGGGAAAAAGGCCTGTTGATCAGCGAGATCGACGTGGGCGCCGCCGCTGCATCACGGCGGAAGTTCGATGTGAGCGGGCATTATGCGCGGCCGGATGTGTTTACGCTGCGGGTCAATCGGGCGAAGCAATCACCAATACAATTTGATTAAGCGCCAGATCGCGGCAGGTCATCGCCGCAAGAGGATCAGGGCTGACGGCCGCAGCGCTCATTGCCATTTGGCTTGATCGTCAGGGTGCGGATTTTGCCTCGCGCCTGCGGAATGTCTGCGCTATCAGTGCAGCAACAACCGGAGGAATAACGATGATCCTAGCCTGTGGCGAAGCCCTGATCGACATGCTCCCGCGCAAGAGCGAGGCGGGCGAAGATGCGTTTGCCCCCTATGCGGGCGGGGCTGTGTTCAATACCGCGATTGCCTTGGGGCGGCTGGGTGCGCCTGCGGGGTTCTTTTCCGGCATCGCGGGGGATTTTTTGGGGGACATCCTGCAAAATGTGCTGCGGGACAGTGGCGTTGATACCGCGCTGATCCATATCTCAGACAAGCCGTCGACCGTGGCGTTTGTGAAGCTGGTGGACGGGCAAGCGACCTATGCCTTTTATGACGAGAATACCGCTGGGCGGATGCTCTCGGAGGCGGACCTGCCGGCGAAGATCGATGCGGAGGCGTTGTTCTTCGGGGGGATTTCGCTGGTGGTGGAGCCGTGCGGCGCAACCTATGAGGCGTTGATGGCGCGCGAGGCGGGCAGCAAGGTGACGATGCTGGACCCCAACATCCGGCCCGGGTTCATTCGTGATGAGGCAGCCTATCGTGCGCGGATCGAACGGATGATCGGGATGGCGGATATTGTGAAGCTCTCAGACGAGGATTTGCTGTGGCTGGAAGGTGATGGCGACCTTGCGGACCGTGCGCGGGGGCTGTTGGCGAAGGGTGTGAAGCTCGTGTGCATCACCGAAGGGGCCGAGGGCGCCACCGGATATACCGCCAACGAGACAGTGCATGTGCCCGCCAACAAGGTCACGGTGGTGGACACCGTTGGCGCGGGCGACACGTTTAACGCGGGCGTCTTGGCGGCGCTGCATGAGCGGGGCTGCCTGACGAAAGAGCGCGTCGCGGCGCTGGGCGCGGAGGACATCCGCGCGGCGTTGGAGCTGGGCGTGAAGGCGGCGGCAGTCACGGTGAGCCGCGCGGGGGCCAACCCACCGCGGAGGGACGAGCTGTGAGGGCGCTCATTCAGCGGGTCAGCGGGGCGTCGGTCAGCGTTGATGGCGCGGAGATCGGCGCTTGTGGGCAAGGTGTGCTGATCCTGATCTGTGCGATGGAGGGCGACACGGACGACCTGCCCGCGAAGATGGCGGCGAAAATTTCCAAGCTGCGCATTTTCAAGGATGAGGCGGGGAAGATGAACCGCTCGCTGGTGGATATTGGCGGGGAAGCCTTGGTGGTGAGCCAGTTCACGTTGGCGGCCGACACCTCGCGCGGCAACCGGCCCGGGTTTTCGCAAGCGGCGGCACCGGCGGAGGGCGAGCGGCTTTACGAGGCGTTTGCGGGCGAATTGGCGGCGCTGGGGGTGCCGATCGCCAAGGGGCAGTTTGGCGCGGATATGCAGGTCGCGCTGACCAATGACGGGCCGGTAACGATCTGGATCGAGCTTTAGCGCAGCGCTGGCACCAGCCGCCCGACCAGCAGACCTAGCGAAAACAGCAAAACCGCCGTCACCACGATGGACGGGCCAACGGGCGTATCTAGCAGCAGGGACATTGCCAAGCCGCCGAGCGCGGCCACTGCGCCGAGCGCCATAGAGGTGAGCGCCATCTGCTCGGGTGTGCGGGCCAGCGGGCGGGCGGCGGCGGCAGGAATGATCAGGAGCGCGGTGATCAGAAGCGCACCGACGACCTTGATCGCCACCGCCACAACGGCGGCGAGCAGCAGGGTCAGGATCAGTTTCTCGCGGCGTGGGTTGATACCGGCGGCAAAGGCAAGGTCGGGGCTGAGCGTAGCGGTCAGCAGTGCTGACCAGCGCCACCAGAGCACCGCACCAACGACCGCCGCGCCGCCCCAGATCACCAGAAGATCGGCGCGGGAGACGGTCAACACATCGCCAAAGAGATAGGCCTCAAGATCGACCCGCATGCCGGGCAGCAGCGCGACCGCGACAAGGCCCAGTGCAAGCCCGCCATGCGCCATCACGCCCAGCACCGTATCGGCGGCGTGGCCGCGATCTGTCAGGGCGAAGATCAGCAACGCCATCAGGAGCGCCACCGCGATCACGCCCGTGAACACCGAGAGCGAAAACCCCAGCGCAATCGCCACGCCAAGGACCGCCGCATGGGCTGTGGCATCCCCAAAATAGGCCATCCGCCGCCAGACGACGAAACAGCCAAGCGCCCCCGCCGCAAGCGCCACACCCAGTGCAGCAAGGGCCGCGCGGATCACGAAATCGTCAAGGAAGGTGAGGCTCATTGGGCTGTCTCGTGGTGAGGGTGGTGGTGGGTGTGATCATGGGAATGGTCATGGTGATGGGCGTGGTCATGTTCGTGCCGATAGAGCGCCAGTGCGCCGCCTGTGCCGCTGCCGAACAGCTCACGGTATGCGGGCGCGGCAGAGACGACCTCGGGCGTGCCTTCGCAGCAGATATGGCCGTTGAGACAGATTACCCGATCAGAGGCGCTCATCACGACGTGTAATTCGTGGCTGACCATCAGCACTGCGCAACCGAGCCGCGCGCGGACTTCTTCGATCTGGCGGTAGAACAGCGCCGAGCCGGGTTGGTCGAGCCCTTGGGTGGCCTCATCAAGGATCAGGAGATCAGGCCGCGACAGGATCGCGCGGGCCAGCAGCACCCGCTGGAATTGCCCGCCCGAAAGCGCCGTCATTTGCCGCGCGCCAACGCCGGACGCGCCTGCGGCCTGAAGTGCCTCCGCGGCGGCGGCATCGCTGACCTTTTGCGGCAAGTCGAGGAAACGGCGCACGGTGATCGGCAGGGTCGGGTCGATCTGTAATTTCTGCGGAACGTAGCCGATGCGCAGCCCGCTTGCGCGGGTGAGCTGCCCCTTGCGGGGTGTCAGCGCCCCGATCAGCACTTGCAGCAGCGTGGATTTGCCCGAGCCGTTCGGCCCGACAACGGTGACGATCTCACCACGGCGGAGCGAGAGGGAGACATTCTCCAGCACTGGACTGCCGGTGCCGTGCCCTGCGGAGATATGGGTGGCGGAAAGTAGCGGCGCGGACATCAGGCGGCTTCCTTCTGGCAAGCGGGGCACAGGCCTTCGACCTCGATCACCGTTTGCTCTATCAGGAAGCCCGCCGCCGCTGCCGCGCGGGACAGCGCGCCACCGGGAACCGTTTCGGCCTCGGCCACGGTACCGCACCCACGACAGATCAAAAATGCGGGATCGTGGTTGGCACCGGCATGGGCGCAGGCGACAAAGGCGTTGAGCCGTTCGATCCGGTGCGCCAGCCCCTGCTCCACCAAAAAGGCCAGCGCGCGATAGGCGACGGGCGGTTTGGAGCCGAACCCATCCGCATCGAGCCGTGCCAGAACATCATAGGCGCCAAGGGCGGCATGAGCTTCTAGCAAGATCTCAAGCGTACGGCGCCGCACCGGCGTGAGCTGCACTTTACGCGCGGCGCATTGTGCCTCGGCCGCTGACAGCGCGGTGGAGATGCAGCCTGCGTGATCGTGGCTGGAAAAAGGTTTGGCGCTGGACTGCGTCATGCGATTGCCGATCTTGTTATGTTATAACATATCATCTATATGCCCAAAGAGAGCGAGTCACAAGGTGGGAATTTCATGCGCAAGTTGGTTGTCATTGGTGGTTTCTTGGCAATGCAGACAGTCGCGCCGCAAGCGTTTGCGGAGCAGGACGGAGCGGTGCTGGTGGCGGATATTGCCCCTGTGCACAGCATGCTTTCGGCGCTGACGGGGCAACCGGAGAACGTGCGGTTGTTGCTGCCAGCGGAGGCATCGGCCCACCATTTCGCGCTGCGCCCCTCAGATGCGCGCGCGCTGAGTGAGGCGGATCTGCTGGTGTGGGTCGGTGACGGGCTGACGCCATGGCTGGGTGCCGCGCTGGAAACGGTTGCGGAAAGCACGGCTCAGCTGGAGCTGATGGCGCAGGACGGGTGGGAGAAGATCGCGATTGCGGACACCTCTGCCCATGACGAGCATGACGGCCACGAGGCGGAGGACAAGCATGATCACGGGGAATTTGACCCGCATGCATGGCTAGACCCCACCGTGATGATAGCATGGGGGCATGCCACGGCTGACGCCTTGGC
>Ga0181576_10004158_pt1 | contig 10514 bp, 9 predicted proteins | sample 101ome_22_FD_132464 | JGI IMG/M metagenome (GOLD analysis project Ga0181576, IMG submission 132464) | Coastal salt marsh microbial communities from the Groves Creek Marsh, Skidaway Island, Georgia - 101412BT metaG (megahit assembly) | ecosystem: Environmental > Aquatic > Marine > Intertidal zone...
ATGTGCATTTGCATAGCTTTTTTTCAAAGCTTTAAAACGTGATTCTCCTTCTAATGGCATAGATCTATTTGAATCTTGCAAATGTCTAACACCACTTAAAAGATGAGCTATAGCAAGCTCTGCAACAGCCTTTGCTGAAGCTTTTGGAGTATTAAATAGGGTTATTTTGTTGGCTTTAACTGCAGCTATATCTATAGTATCAAGTCCAACGCCAGCCCTTGCAACCGCTTTTAAGTATCTAGCCTCTTTAATCAATTCTGCTGTTACCTTTGTGGCAGAACGAATCACTAAAATCTCAATTTTATGCTCGTTTAAATAGGTGATTAATTGACTTTGTGCAACTGTGGTTTGAAAGACTTTAAAACGATTTTTTTCAAGGTATTCAATCGCGTTAATTGACAAACCATCGTTGATTAAGATATTCATGATTAGCTCTGTTTTTCTAATTCTTTCATAAGATCAACTAAAAGATGTACACTTTCAATTTCAAGTGCATTATAAATTGAAGCTCTATAGCCACCAACAGATCGATGCCCATGTAAACCATTAATACCAGCATGTTTCCACATGGAATCAAAACGATCAGTCAAACGATCATCTGCTAAAGTAAAAGTGACATTCATTTTAGATCTTGAATCTTTATCAGCATAAGGAATAAACAATGCATTAGTGTCTAACTCTTTATATAGTGCTGCCGCTTTTTGATTATTAATTTTTTCAATAGCTTGAATTCCACCTAAATTAGAAAGCCATTCTAAGGTTAACATTGATGTATAAACGGCAAATACCGATGGGGTATTGTACATGCTCTCTTTTTCGATGTGTATGCGGTAATCTAACATTGATGGAATATTACGAGATACTTTACCTAAAATTTCTTCTTTTACAACAACGAGTGTTGTTCCAGCAGGTCCCATATTTTTTTGAGCTCCAGCATAAATCAAATCGAATTGTTCAAAGTCTACTACTCTTGAAAAGATGTCCGAACTCATATCACAAACCAATGGCACTGAAGTTTTAGGAAAATCCTTAAACTGAGTTCCATAGATGGTGTTGTTTGAAGTCAAATGAACATAATCTAGATCATCAGGTATTTCAATGGAAGTAGGAATATTTTTAAAGCCATTTTCTTTAGAACTTCCTAAAATTAAGACTTCTCCAAAATTCTTTGCTTCCTTGATTGCTTTGGAGCTCCAAGTTCCTGTGTCTATATAGCCTGCTTTCTTCTCCAGTAGGTTATAAGCGACCATTAAAAATTCAAGACTCGCTCCTCCTTGTAGAAAGAGTGCTTTATACCCTTTGTTTTCAAGACCTAATAACGATAAGACCAAGTGTTGAGCCTTGTCCATCACTTCTACAAAATCTTTAGAACGGTGTGAAATTTCAATTAATGAAAGATTTAAATCATTAAAATTTAACACAGCGTCAGAAGCCTTTTTAAGAACTTCTTGAGGTAATACGCATGGTCCTGCGCTAAAGTTGTGTTTTTTCATAAGTTGTTGTTATAACGATAAAACAAATTTTAAAGTATCGATATCATCCGCATAATCACTTAATCCTGGTTGTTGCGTTTGTCCAAAAGAAATTTGATTTGCTGTAAAATTAGTTGCTACAATACATTGGATTTCATCAGCTCTGGAATTGAGTTCTTTTTTCAATTCTTCCTTGGAATCGTAATATTCATAAAACAGACTACCAATGGGAGAGCTTAAGGATTCATCTTCTTTTAAAATCAAAAATCCATTATCTAAAATTTTGAATTCACTCATCAAATAAACGGCTTTGTTATAATCGTAATTATTGGAGTATTTTTCAAAATTAATCAACTCTCTATAGGGATATATAGCTTTAAATATCAAATCAAAGTCGTAGTTTTTAGGAACGTATAGTTTAGATACAGAACGACAACCTAAGCCAAAATATCTGAAAATGTCTTCCCCTAAGGCTTTCAGTTCATCTGTACCTTCATGACCAGAAATCACAGCTATAGAATTTCTGTTTTTTCTAATGATATGTGGTTTCTTAGAAAAATAATGTTCAAAATAACGAGCGGTATTGTTACTACCAGTAGCTATAACTGCATCATAGTTTTTTACTAATTCCTCCGTGAAATTTACGGAAGAATGATCTTTTGGATTAAACTCATGGAGTTTTTTAACTAAAAACGGTAACAAATGAGCATCAGAGGATGAAAACTTCACTAAGGTGTTATGTCCACTGATATAACATACCAATAAATCATGAAGTCCTACCAACGGAATGTTACCTGCAACAATTAATAAGATAGTTTTTGGATTCTTAACTGAAAAATCATAAGATTTAAGCCATTGCTCTAAATTCTCTTCAGTAAGTAGATTGCCCCATGATTGTAAACTATATGCAACTTGATCGGTTGTAAACCAACTATTCGAATGGTTAGCTTTTGTACTAACTTCGGTAAGCTCTGGATCCCATGTATTTGATCGGTTTGGATCAAGTTGATTTCTCAAATAAACACCGAGTTCAACAATCGCTTGAAATCTTTTATTTTCCTTCATTATAAAACTTGTGAAAGCGCAGTTTTGGTTTAACTTTGTAACACAAAAGTAAGCAATAGAATTAGATTATGGCGATAATAATAACAGATGAATGTATTAACTGCGGAGCTTGTGAGCCTGAGTGCCCAAACAACGCGATTTATGAAGCTTCAGTAGAGTGGACCTATGCAGAGGGAACAAATCTAAATGGGACAGTTGTGTTTCCAAATGGGTTAGAGGTAGATGCTTCCCAAGAGCAAGAACCTCTTACAGATGAATATTATTTTATTGTACCAGATAAGTGTACAGAATGTATAGGATTTCATGATGAACCACAATGTGCGGCAGTATGCCCAGTGGATTGTTGTGTTCCCGATGATGATCGTCAGGAGACCGAGGAAGAATTAAAGGAGAAGCAAGAATTTATGCATAACGACGCATAAGTATAACGATATATTATGAAAGCAGGTATTGTAGGATTGCCAAATGTTGGAAAATCAACATTGTTTAATTGCTTGTCCAATGCAAAAGCACAGAGTGCTAATTTCCCTTTTTGCACCATAGAACCTAATTTAGGAGTGGTTAATGTTCCTGATCCACGTTTGAGTAAATTAGAAGAATTGGTGGATCCAGAACGTGTTTTACCAGCAACAGTTGAAATAGTTGATATTGCAGGGCTTGTAAAAGGAGCAAGTAAGGGAGAGGGATTAGGAAATCAATTTTTAGGAAACATTAGAGAAACAGATGCTATTTTGCATGTCTTGCGTTGCTTTGATGATGATAACATTGTTCATGTAGACGGAAGCGTAGATCCTATTAGAGATAAAGAGACTATTGATATTGAGTTGCAGCTTAAAGATTTAGAAACCTTAGATAAAAAATTAGACAAGGTCAAAAGAGCTGCAAAAACAGGAAACAAAGAGGCACAAAAAGAAGAAGCGATACTTTTAAAAATTAAGGCCGGTCTTGAGCAGGGTATATCTGTTCGTGCAATAGCGCTTACCAAAGAAGAGCATTCTGATTTTGTAAAACCATTACAATTCATTACCGATAAACCTGTGATGTATGTATGTAATGTTGATGAAGCTTCAGCTGTCATTGGTAATCAATATGTTGAAAAAGTTAAAGAAGCTGTAAAAGAAGAAGCTGCAGAGGTGATTTTCTTGGCTGTAGGAACTGAAGCTGATATTAATGAATTAGATTCCTTTGAGGAACGTCAATTATTCTTGGAAGATTTAGGATTATCAGAACCTGGTTCTGCTAAATTGATTAGAGGTGCCTATTCACTACTTAATTTGGAAACCTATTTTACTGCTGGGGTCAAAGAAGTAAGAGCTTGGACTATTCCTGTAGGGGCTACAGCTCCTCAAGCAGCAGGAGTTATTCATACCGATTTTGAAAAAGGATTCATTCGAGCAGAAGTAATAGCCTATGAAGATTTTGTTAATTTTGGATCTGAAGCTAAAGTTAAAGAAGCCGGTAAAATGCGTGTTGAAGGAAAAGAATATATCGTTAAAGATGGTGATGTAATGCACTTTAGATTTAATGTATAGTTCATCCATAAATTGAATGTTTTGAAAGCCAATTTTTTAATTGGCTTTTTTTATGTCTATACGCCTTGTTTTATGCATTGATAACTTGTTAATTACTTTAATAGATAGCTGTTTTATCTTATAGGTAGACTTGCTATATTAGTGGCTCTTAGGATACATCAATTATGTCTACAAATACAACTTATACTGAAGATAATATTCGCTCGCTTGACTGGAAGGAACATATCCGTATGCGTCCAGGTATGTATATCGGAAAGCTTGGTGATGGTACTTCTGCTGATGATGGAATTTATATACTTTTAAAAGAGGTTATTGATAACTGTATCGATGAATTTGTAATGGGTGCAGGAAAAACCATTGAGATCACTGTGAAAGACACCCAAGTTTCTGTTAGAGATTATGGTCGAGGAATCCCGCTCGGAAAGGTTGTGGATGTGGTTTCCAAGATGAATACTGGAGGTAAGTATGACAGCAGAGCTTTTAAGAAGTCTGTTGGATTAAATGGAGTAGGAACTAAGGCTGTAAATGCCCTATCTGAGCAGTTTATCGTAGAATCTTCTAGGGATAACTTACTCAAGACAGCAACGTTTGAAAAAGGAACTCTAATCTCAGAGCAAGGACCAGAAGAGAGTTCAAGAAGAAAAGGAACTAAGGTAACTTTTGTGCCTGATGCCACAATTTTTAAAAATTATAAATACCGCTCTGAATACATCGTTAAGATGATTAAAAACTATGTTTATCTTAATCCTGGATTGACTATTGTTTTTAACGGAGAAAAATATCACTCAGAAAATGGACTTAAAGATTTAATTGAAGACAACAATGCCGTAGAAGACATGTTGTATCCAATTATCCATCTCAAAGGAGAGGATATTGAGGTTGCCATAACCCATTCAAAAACACAATACAGCGAGGAATATCATTCCTTTGTGAATGGACAGCACACCACTCAAGGAGGAACGCACCAAGCAGCCTTTAGAGAAGCCATTGCTAAGACGGTAAAGGATTTTTATGGTAAAAATTATGACTCAGCTGATATTCGTAAGTCAATTATTTCTGCTATTTCCATCAAAGTGATGGAGCCTGTGTTTGAATCTCAAACAAAAACTAAACTAGGTTCTACCGATATGGGTGGTGACATGCCTACCGTACGTTCCTATATTCATGAATTTATTGGAAGAGAGCTCGATAATTATTTGCACAAGAATCAGGAGACTGCAGAATTACTTCAGCGAAAGATTTTACAAGCAGAACGTGAGCGCAAGGAATTATCAGGTATTAGAAAATTAGCTAGAGATCGTGCTAAAAAGGCGAGCCTACATAATAAAAAGCTTAGGGATTGTAGGGTGCATCTAACCGATATCAAAAATGATAATTCCATTAACAGTACCCTTTTTATCACAGAGGGAGACTCGGCATCTGGATCCATTACCAAGTCACGAAATGTAAATACTCAAGCTGTATTTAGTTTAAGAGGTAAGCCTTTGAATTCTTATGGAATGTCTAAGAAGATAGTTTACGAAAATGAAGAATTTAATTTACTTCAAGCAGCATTAGATATTGAAGATTCCATTGAGAATTTGCGGTACAATAAAATTGTAATTGCTACCGATGCTGATGTGGATGGAATGCATATTCGATTATTATTAATAACGTTCTTTTTACAATTCTTCCCCGAGTTGATCAAAGAAAATCATCTTTATATTTTGCAAACACCTTTGTTTAGAGTTAGAAATAAAAAAGAAACAATCTATTGTTACAGTGATGAAGAACGTAGATCTGCATTAGCTAAATTGGGTTCTAAACCAGAAATAACACGATTTAAAGGTTTAGGAGAAATTTCTCCTGATGAATTCAAGCATTTTATTGGTGAAGAAATTCGACTTGAACCAGTAATGTTAGATAAATCAATGACTATTGAGCAATTGTTAGAATTTTATATGGGAAAAAACACTCCTGATCGTCAAAAGTTTATCATTGAAAATTTAAAAGTCGAACTCGATTTAGAAGAGGATTTAAAAACAGCCTAATCATTCATGGAAAACGATAATCAATTCGATCAACAATTATCCGAAGATCACTCGTCAGAAACGGAGAGTCTGATTAAGGTTACTGGAATGTACAAAGAATGGTTCTTGGATTATGCTTCTTATGTAATTTTAGAACGAGCAGTACCTGCCATTGGAGATGGTTTAAAACCGGTTCAGCGCAGAATTATGCATGCGCTCAAGGAATTAGATGATGGTCGCTACAATAAAGTTGCTAATGTTGTTGGACACACTATGCAATATCATCCACACGGAGATGCCTCTATCGCTGATGCTATGGTGCAAATTGGTCAAAAAGACTTATTAATTGACACGCAAGGAAACTGGGGAAATATTTTAACAGGAGATGGAGCGGCGGCTTCTCGTTACATTGAAGCTCGACTTTCTAAATTTGCTTTAGAAGTTGTTTATAGTCCTAAAATTACACAATGGCAACTCTCCTATGATGGTAGAAAGAAGGAGCCAATAAACTTACCTATTAAGTTTCCACTTTTACTGGCACAGGGAGCTGAAGGAATAGCAGTCGGTTTATCAACAAAAATACTACCACATAACTTTAATGAACTGATTGATGCCTCTATAAAACACTTACAAGGTAAACGATTTACCCTTGTTCCTGATTTTCCAACTTCTGGTATTATTGATGTCAGTCAATATAACGATGGACTTAGAGGAGGTAAAATTAGAGTTAGAGCTCGAATTTCTCAATTGGATAAAAAGACCTTGGTGATCAATGAAATTCCCTTTGGTACTAATACATCCACCTTAATAGATTCTATTTTAAAAGCAAACGAGAAAGGTAAGATTAAAATAAAAAAAATAGAAGATAATACGGCTGAGCATGTAGAGATACTCATTCACTTACCAGCTGGTATTTCTCCGGATAAGACCATTGATGCGCTTTATGCGTTTACCAATTGTGAGAATTCTATATCTCCATTATCTTGTATCATTGAAGATAATAAACCTATATTTATTGGAGTATCAGAAATTCTAAGTCGATCAACTGATTTAACCCTTCATTTACTGCGTTCAGAGTTAGAAATTAAACTTGGTGAGTTAGAAGAACAATGGCATTTTTCTTCATTAGAACGCATCTTTATTGAAAAGCGTATTTATCGAGATATTGAAGACGAAGAGACTTGGGAAGGAGTAATTGCTGCAATAGATAAAGGACTTCAGCCTCACATACAGCATTTGAAAAGAGCGATTAACGAGGAGGATATCACCAGGCTGACAGAAATTCGTATTAAGAGAATTTCTAAGTTTGACTTGGATAAGGCTCAACAATTTATCGAAAGTATTGAAGAAAAGATAGAAGAGGTTAAACACCATCTCAATCATATCGTTGAGTTTACTATAGATTACTTTAAACAGTTAAAAGAAACTTACGGTAAGGGTAAAGAACGAAAGTCAGAAATTCGTGTTTTTGATGATATTGAAGCTACCAAAGTAGTCATTCGAAATACTAAGCTTTATGTCAATAGAGAAGAGGGATTTGTAGGAACATCGTTAAGGAAAGATGAATACGTCACCGATTGTAGCGATATTGATGATATCATCGTCTTTACAAAAGACGGTAAGATGATGGTAACCAAAGTCGATTCCAAGACCTTTATAGGTAAAGGAATCATTCATGTAGCTGTCTTTAAGAAAAAAGACAAGCGTACCATTTATAATATGATTTATAAAGATGGTAAAAATGGACCTAGTTATGTGAAGCGATTTAATGTAACCTCTATAACAAGGGATCGAGAATATGATTTAACTATTGGAAATAAGAGTTCTACAGTGTATTATTTAACCGCAAATCCAAACGGAGAAGCTGAAGTTGTTTCGATTCTACTTCGACAGGTGGGAAGCATTAAGAAACTGAAATGGGAACTTGATTTCTCAGATGTGCTCATCAAAGGAAGAAGCTCTAAGGGAAATATAGTGACTAAATATCCGATTAAAAGAATCGAACTTAAAGAGAAAGGTGTTTCGACGCTTCAACCCCGAAACATATGGTTTGATGATGTGGTTCAACGTTTAAATGTTGATGGAAGAGGTAGTTTGTTAGGTGCTTTTAAAGGGGATGACTTACTTTTAGTAATTACCTCTAAAGGAGTTGCTAAAACCATGACTCCAGATCTAAATTTACATTTCGATGAGGATATGATCGTTTTAGAGAAATGGAATCCTGCTAAGCCTATTTCTGCTGTCTATTACGATGGTGATAAACAAACCTACTTTATAAAACGTTTTCTTATTGAACAGTCTCATAAAGAAGAACAGTTCATCAGTGAACATCCTGATTCCTTTTTAGAGTTAGTAACCACTGATTGGAGACCACAGATGGAAGTAGAATATAGAAAACCAAAAGGTAAAGACCCAAAACCTAATGAGCTCATCAATATGGAAGAATTCATTGCAATTAAGGGAATCAAGGCTCAAGGGAATATTTTAACTAAAGAAAACATCAAGGGTACTAATCTGTTAGATCCATTGCCCTACGAGGAAGAAGTTGAAAAGTCAGTTGAAGAAATGGAGGTGGTCTCTGAAGATGAACTGACTGAAGATGAAGATGCTATTGAATCTAATAATTCTTCAGAGAACAAGGGTACGCCACCTACAAACAATTCTGATCAACCTACCTTATTTTAATATGAAAAAATTAGTACTATTTCTAGGAGTTTTTACGATACTGTTCTCTTGTAATCCTCCACAACGCAATTGTATTGAATTTCATCAAGGAACCTTTAGTTTCTCAGAAACAATTGATGGTGAATTGCATACGACCTATTTTAAACGTACTGCAGACTTAGAAGTGTCAGAGTATCGGGGACAATTAGATTCAGCTTCAGTGCGTTGGATTAATGATTGTGAATATGTTTTAAAGAATTTAAATCCCAAAAACAAAGAGGAAGAACAATCGCTTCATATGAAGATTTTGACTACCGAAAAAGAGGGTTACACCTTTGAATATGGTGTAATGGGCTCACCTAACAAAAGAAGAGGTGTAGTTGAAAGAATCGATAAATAATTAAAAATAGTTTTATATCATGTTTGAGATTTTTGCCTCAGCAGATGCATGGATTGCATTACTAACCTTAACTTTTTTAGAAATCGTATTAGGGATCGATAATATTGTGTTTATTTCTATTGCAGCTCAAAAGCTAGAGGATAAAGACAAGAAAAAAGCCACTAATTTAGGATTGTTATTGGCCATGTTACTCCGTATAGCCCTTTTATTTGGTATAAGCGTACTCACTTCTTTAAACGAAGCATTTATTCCTATTGATACTTCATGGATCACTGGAGGAATATCAGGACAAGCAATAATACTCTTTTTAGGAGGATTGTTTTTACTCTATAAAAGTACTAAGGAAATCCATGAAAAGATTGAGGATAAAGGTCATGATGAACGTGAAGTTAAAAGTCGTCAATCTAAACAACTTGGATCAGCAATATTAGAAATAACAGTCATCAATATTGTTTTTTCATTTGATTCTATTTTAACGGCCATTGGAATGACTAATGGTATTTCTCCAAATCCTAATGATGCTTTACTGCTAATGGTCATAGCGGTAGTGATCTCTGTTCTAATCATGATGTTATTTACTTATAAAGTGAGTGAGTTTGTCAATAAACATCCATCTATTCAAGTCTTAGGATTGTCTTTTTTAATACTCATTGGATTTATGTTAATTGCTGAAGCAGCTCATTTATCACATTTAGTCGTCTTTAACAATCCCATAGGATCCATTCCTAAAGGCTATTTGTACTTTGCAATTGCCTTTTCATTGATGGTGGAGTTCATTAATATGAATGTGAAAAAGAAAAGCCACTAAGAGGGCTCATAGGTTTTAAACACACCATTTTTATAAAACACTATTATTTTTTCAATTTCTGATGAGGAATTAGAAGGCATTTGCGGTGCTGTATTCTGAACTTCTTGAATTGATGTACTTGTATTGGTCTGTGGTGTTAATGGAGCTTGATCAACTTCTTTTCCGAAAAGCAACCAATTGATATCAATTTCAGGGTAGGAGTGAACCACCTTTAAAACAAACTCTAAACTGGGTTTATTTCTGCCAGAAAGCAGGTGTGATATACTCGATCTAGGCACCTGAACTACATCGGCAAATTGAGAGGAGCTGAGTTGCTTGTTCTCAATGATATTCTTTAATCGCTTTATAAATTCTTCCTGTTGTAACATTCTTAAACAAAGTTAATTTTTTAATGTGAATAAACAAGAGTTGTTTGAGGTAAATGTCAAGTCAATTTACAATTATATAGTAAACAACAACATTAAATAATATTATTTAAATAATTGATAAACATATATTTAGATTAGTATTGATATATTATGTTTAAAATTGTAAATTTATAGTTTACAAATGTAAATAATTAAA
>Ga0181576_10004161_pt1 | contig 10513 bp, 9 predicted proteins | sample 101ome_22_FD_132464 | JGI IMG/M metagenome (GOLD analysis project Ga0181576, IMG submission 132464) | Coastal salt marsh microbial communities from the Groves Creek Marsh, Skidaway Island, Georgia - 101412BT metaG (megahit assembly) | ecosystem: Environmental > Aquatic > Marine > Intertidal zone...
CAGGGTCCGGAGATTGAAGACGACTATCACAACTTCGAGGCTCTGAATATTCCAGCCCACCATCCGGCAAGGGCGATGCATGATACTTTTTATTTCGATAGCGGAATGCTGCTGCGCACGCATACCTCAACAGTGCAGGTCAGGGTTATGGAAACTGGTGAAGCCCCGTTTCGTTTCATTTGTCCCGGGCGTGTCTACCGTTGTGATTCAGACTTGACCCACACCCCTATGTTTCACCAGGTAGAAGGCATGCTGGTGGATGAGCACGTCACCATGGCTGATCTCAAAGGGCTGCTGATTAAATTTCTCCAGGTCTTTTTTGAAGCAGACCTGGATGTGCGTTTCAGGCCTTCCTACTTTCCGTTCACAGAACCCTCTGCTGAAATGGATGTGCAGTGTGTGTCTTGTAAAGGTAAGGGCTGCAGGGTCTGCAGTCATACCGGCTGGCTAGAAGTGGGTGGCTGCGGCATGGTCCATCCGAGTGTGCTGAAGTATTCCAATGTCGATACAGAAAAATATACCGGCTTCGCGTTCGGTATGGGTGTCGACAGGCTCGCTATGCTACGCTATCAGATTAATGACCTGCGTGTGTTGTTTGAAAACGATTTGCGCTTCCTCAGACAATTTAGTGAGAGGTAGCCATGCAATTCAGTGAACAATGGCTAAGAGAATGGGTTAGTCCGAACATAGACACGGACACCCTGGTGGCCCAACTGACAATGGCTGGCCTCGAAGTAGACGGTGTTAACAGTGCTTCGGGCGAATTCAGCGGCGTGATCGTGGCTGAAGTCACTGATGTAAAACCACATCCCAATGCTGACAAGCTCCGTGTTTGCCAAGTTAATACAGGATCTGAAACGTTCCAGGTGGTTTGTGGTGCCTCAAATGTAGCAGCCGGTCAGAAGATACCCTATGCCACTATTGGAGCCGTGCTCGGGCCCGATTTTAAGATTAAGAAAGCCAAGCTGCGCGGTGTGGAATCGTTTGGCATGATTTGCTCAAAAGAGGAACTGGGCCTGGTTGAACAATCCTCAGGCATCATGGTGCTCACTGAAGATGCAGAACTGGGCCAGGATATCCGTGAACACCTCAATCTGAATGATTCTCTTATCGAGGTCGATCTGACGCCGAATCGTGGTGATTGTCTCAGTATGACGGGTGTCGCGAGGGAAGTAGGGGTGCTGAACAACTTGCCTGTGATATGGCCTGAAAAGCACCAGGTCCCTGCCCAGCTGAATGAAACGTTTCCCATAAAGCTGGATGCCCCAGTGGGCTGTCCAAGATATCTGGGCAGAATCATCCGCAATATCAATCAGAAAGCCGAATCCCCTCTCTGGATGCAGGAAAAACTGCGCCGTAGCGGCATCAAGAGCATTGATCCCGTCGTGGATGTCACCAATTATGTCCTCATGGAGCTTGGTCAGCCCATGCATGCATTTGATTTTGACAAGATTGACGCTGGTATTCGCGTAAGAATGGCATCAAAAGATGAAAAACTGACCTTACTCGATGGAAAAGAAGTCACCCTGACGCCAGAAACCCTGGTCATTGCGGACGAGAACAAGGCGCTGGCTATAGCCGGTGTAATGGGCGGGCTTGACAGTTCTGTTCAGGAACATACCAGGCATATTTTTTTGGAGAGTGCCTTCTTCACACCAACGACTATTGCCGGAAAGGCCCGCTTATATGGCCTTCAGACAGATGCGGCCCATCGTTATGAGAGGGGCGTTGACTACAATATGCCAAGGCAGGCCATGGAAAGGGCTACTCAGCTATTGCTTGAGATTGTAGGGGGCGAACCTGGACCGATTATTGAAGCCGTGGAAAGTCTGCCAGAGGCGAAATCAGTAACTTTGCGTGCTGAACGCATTGAGCGCGTCCTGGGTATCACACTAAGCGCTGATACTGTTGAGAAAAACCTGACAGGGTTAGGCTTTGAGCTGCTTGAAAAGAAAGATCAGGGCTGGCTCTTTGGCGTCCCTTCCTGGCGCTTTGATGTCTCTATTGAAGAAGACCTGATCGAAGAACTGGCCCGCATATATGGATATGACCAGTTGCCGGTAACTGAGCCACTAGGCAGATTCAGCCTAAAGCCTCACCAGGAAGCCAGCGTAGGTTTGCCGAAAATCCAGGAACGACTTACTGCTCTGGGCTACCAGGAAGTCATTACCTACAGTTTTGTCGACCGAACACTCGAAGATGTCCTGGGCACCGATGAGTCAATGCTGCTGCCGCTGGCAAATCCCATTTCGCAGGATATGGGGGTAATGAGGACAAGCCTCTGGCCAGGCTTGTTAGGGGCTTTACAGCATAATTTTCACCGTCAGCAGGGACGGGGAAGAATGTTCGAATCAGGTCTCATATTTTATAATAAAAACAGCAAGATAAAGCAGAAATTTAAAGTAGGTTGTGCGCTCTGGGGTGAGCACTTTCCAGAACAATGGAAGGCCGAAAACAAGCCAGTCGATTTTTTTGATATCAAGGGCGATGTGGAAACACTGCTGGATCTGACACTGGATGGTGACTGCATAGAATTCGTAGCCGGTGAACATCCGGCGCTTCAGCCGGGCCAGACGGCGCAGGTATGCAGGAATGGTCAAATTCTCGGTTGGGTTGGCGCATTATCCGCCAAAGCTCAGCATCACATTGATATTCCTGTAAAAATATACCTCATGGAGCTAGACATGACGCACCTGGCACCCGCTGTTTTACCCATTTACAGGGAGTTATCGCGCTTTCCCTTCGTGCGCCGGGATATTGCCCTGGCGATCGATGCGGCCCAAGAGACAGGCCCCGTTGAAGCACTGATCCGTGAAAAGGCCGGAGAATTCCTGATTGATATCGTTATTTTTGACCTTTATCAGGGCCAAAACATTGAAAAAACTAAAAAAAGTCTTGCTTTGGGCTTGACCTTCCAGCATCCTTCACGCACTCTTACGGATGAAGAAATAAATACGATAATTGATAACTGTATCAAGGCTCTAGAAGCACAATTTAATGCTGAGTTAAGGATGTAAAGCTAGCACAATATTATTATTTAGAGTGCTTCGCTTCATGGAACAAGGGATCAGTGAAGAGTCCTCGGAAAATCGAATTAATAGATAGGGTAGGTTTACATGTCCGGTGCACTGACTAAAGCGGAAATGGCAGAACGCCTATTTGACGAAATGGGTCTTAACAAGCGCGAAGCTAAGGAACTCGTCGAACAGTTTTTCGAAGAAATCAGGCAGTCCCTGGAATCCAATGAGCAGGTGAAGTTATCCGGATTTGGTAATTTTGATCTGCGCGATAAGCGCCAGCGTCCAGGCCGAAATCCAAAAACCGGGGAAGAAATTCCTATCCAGGCTCGCCGAGTCGTCACTTTCAGACCTGGTCAGAAACTAAAATCAAGAGTAGAGAATTATGCTGGAACCGAGTCATAACGCGGAATTGCCAGAAATTCCAGCTAAACGCTACTTCACCATCGGTGAGGTAAGCGATTTGTGTGATGTAAAACCGCACGTTCTCCGTTACTGGGAGCAGGAATTCACCCAGTTGAAGCCTGTAAAGCGTCGGGGCAACCGTCGCTACTATCAGCGTCAGGATGTCATGCTGATTCGGCAGATCAGGGAGTTGCTCTACGAGCAGGGATTCACCATCGGCGGTGCCCGGCAGCAGATGGCCGGCCATAATGTTGAAGATGAAAAGCCTGTTGTGAACCGGATCCTGGTCAAGGACCTTATCAGCGACGTGGAAGAAGCATTAAAAGAACTTTCCTAAAGTCTGCGCGTCGTGACTCTCTTCAAATCAGATATAGTTTACACACAATTCGGAGTGTAGCGCAGCCTGGTAGCGCACCACACTGGGGGTGTGGTGGTCGTGGGTTCAAATCCCGCCACTCCGACCAATTTCTTGAAAAAAATCGGATTTGTAAGCCGATTTTTTGCTTTTATTTAATTCGTAGAGATCAGAAGACTGTTGATTTTTTCAGCCTCATACGAAGGCCCTAACTGATGCGGGTATAGATTGAGTGCCATCAGCAACGAAAAGCTGCTCTTCATTAGAAGCGCTTGTTTTTAACGTGGCAAATGCTTTCTGAACGTTGTCATCCAGATGAATGATATTGGTGAGAGTGCTCAGTACTTTTCCTTCCGAGTTTACAAGACTAGCAGAGTTAAGCGGGGCATCAGACGTGAAACTTACCTGATGCAACCTTTTTAAACCCTTACCCTTGTAATGCATGCGGGCAATAATTTCCTGCCCTGTGTAACACCCTTTTTCGAAGCTTACGAAGTTGGCTACATCCATTCCGGCTTCTTCGGGCGTGTATTCCTCAACATCGCCCTTGCCAATCATAAATATACCGCGGTCGTGATCCAGCTCCCGCCAGAGCACAGTGTCTTTTTCCTGCAGATTACTGGTTAAACCTTCTGGCAAATCATGATCTTCAGGGCACCAGAATTCAAACTGTGGCAGGTTGCCGCTAAGGTTCAGAATTAGTGCATTCTCAAAATCTGCTGCCGATCCGGGATGAGGTAATGGGCCAATGCTGCCTTCAAGTAATGCGGGTATTTCATTTCCCCAAAGACCAAATCGCTTGTAATCACTGCTGGCATCCTGCATTTCGGCTTTATAGAAGGGAATGTATTTTTGCAGGGTGCTTTGCGTAATTTGTAGAATACCCATCTGTAAGGCCATAAAGAGCGTGCTATCTGTCCTGAGGATTCTAAAGCTAGAATAAACGCGTCCCTTGGTATTGCAGGCTGCACCAAGTACCCAGCTGTGGCTGGGTAGTTTTTCGAGGTCACAGGTCAGCTGACCCTGCAGAAATTTTTCGCTATCCTCACCGCTGACCTTGAGCAGGCCCTGGTAATCCAGTGAAGTTATGTAATTATCCATAGCGTTATAATTTGCGTGTTTCAATTAAATTTCAAGCGGGTAGATGAGACGCTTTGATCTGATTATCGACCATACTTCCCGCAATAAAAATGTTATGACCGATTCCGTTGACCTAAAAAAAATGTACTGGCATAGCCGCCGCGGCATGCTTGAACTTGACCTGTTGCTTGTGCCATTTGCCGAACACAAACTGTCTGCTCTTAATGAAAGTCAGATCAGTGACTATGAAAGACTACTGCTGGAAGAAGACCAGGATATCTACCAGTGGCTTGTTAAAAAACAGCAGGCTCCTAACGTTAGCTTGCAGAACATCATTGATATCATACTGAGCGGTTCAGGCTAGTCTTTGTGAACCCGCGCCATGAAAATTATCCGGAATCAGTATCGTATTTTCGGGCGAGGGTAATTTGTTCGGGTAATCTAGTGTAAAGTGCAGTCCACGGCTCTCTCTCCTGTTGAGCGCAGACTGGATGATTAACTCGGCAACAAGCGCCAGGTTTCTTAGTTCAAGCAGGTTACGGCTTACCCTATACTTGCTGTAATACCACTTGATTTCCTGCTGCAGTAATTCGATACGGTTCTGGGCTCTCTGCAGTCTCTTATTAGTGCGCACGATTCCAACGTAGTCCCACATAAATCTTCTGACCTCGTCCCAGTTATGGGCAATAACCACATCCTCGTCAGAATCGGTGACCTGGCTTTCATCCCACGGTGGGATGTTGTCATGCAGGATGACATTATCCAGCTTTTCAAGAATGTCTTCCGCAGCGGCAAAGGCAAAAACAAAGCATTCAAGCAACGAATTGCTGGCCATGCGGTTGGCGCCATGCAGCCCGGTAAAACTTGTTTCACCAATGGCGTAGACATTCTCGACATCAGTTTTGCCGTGTATGTCCACCATCACACCGCCGCAGCTGTAATGTGCTGCAGGAACTACTGGTATCTTTTCCCTGGTAATGTCAATGCCATACTTGAGGCAGCGTTTATGAATCATGGGGAAGTGTTCGAGAATAAATGAGTCCGGTTTGTGCGTGATATCAAGGTAAACAAAATCACAGCCCAGCCGTTTCATTTCTGAGTCAATGGCCCTGGCCACAATATCCCTGGGTGCAAGTTCGCCACGCTTGTCATAATCATCCATGAAGCGTGCTCCATCAGGCAGTTTGAGTAAACCGCCTTCGCCTCTTAGTGCCTCGGTGATGAGAAATGATTTGGCCGCGGGGTGGTAGAGACAGGTCGGGTGAAACTGGTTGAATTCCATGTTGGCGATCCTGCAGCCCGCACGCCACGCCATGGCAATACCGTCGCCGCTGGCACCATCAGGATTGGAGGTATACAGGTAGGTCTTGCTCGCACCTCCGGTGGCTAGGATGACAAACCGGGCGCGGTGCACACTGACCTGTCCGCTAATTTCGTTTAGGACATAGGCTCCTACGCAACGGTTCCCGCCCGTACGCAGTTTCTCGGTAGTGATTAGGTCAACGGCAACTGTGTTGATACGAAAAGTGATGTTGGGGTGTTCCATTACCTGGGCTGCCAGGCTCTTGAAGACGGCTTTGCCTGTGGCATCGGCAGCATGGACAACGCGGCGGTGACTATGGCCGCCTTCCTTGCTCAGGTGATAGTCCTTTTCGGCATTACCTTCGTGCTCCCGGGTAAATTTCACACCCTGTTCCACCAACCACTCTATGCATTCCCGCCCCCGGGATACCGTGTACTCAACGATTTTCCTGTCACATAAGCCGTCACCAGCGGATAAAGTATCTTCTACATGGGAATTATAGCTGTCATGCTCATCCAGTACGGCAGCGATGCCCCCCTGGGCATAGTAAGTGGAACCCTGGTCGAGAGAGCTTTTGGAAAGTATGGTCACCCGGGCCTGGTCTGCTACCTTCAGGGCAAGACTGAGACCGGCAGCACCACCGCCAATAATCAGAACGTCTGAATCATTGCTGACAGTGGAATGTGGAGTGTCTGGCATAGAAACGCTTGAATTACATCTTCCTAAACGTATTTTACCCTGATGCGATATAATAAAAAGATAAAAACGCGCAGGGCGCGTTCTACGTTGTCCTTACCCAGCGAGAACTTTTTTGCGGGCCTGTCTACCTGCTAAGCAGTTGAGTCGAGGCTTCTATTTATAACTGAGAGCTATTGGAGCTAGGTTTTTGGCCTCAGAGGAAGAAAATAATACTGACCAGCAATTGGTAGATAGAGTATTCAAAGGCGATAAGCACGCTTTTGATTTACTTGTGTTGCGTTATCAGCACAGGATTCTGGGTCTGATTGGCCGTTTCATTCGCGATCCGGCTGAAGTCGAGGATGTTGCGCAGGAAGCCTTCATTAAGGCCTACCGTGCTTTACCCAAGTTTCGCGGTGACAGCGCTTTTTATACGTGGCTGTACCGTATAGCGATTAATACGGCTAAAAACTACATGGTTGCGCGAGGGCGTCGTCCCCCGGCGACCGATGTTGATGTGGAAGACGCTGAATTCCTTGAGAACAACGCGCCACTGACTGAAATAGGCACTCCTGAGGCAAACCAGGAAAAAGATGATCTTCAGCGTGTCATAAATGAGGCAATCGAAGATCTTCCCGAAGATTTGCGTACGGCGTTTACCCTTCGAGAGTTCAGTGGTCTCAGCTACGAAGAAATCACCGAAATTATGGGGTGTCCGGTAGGAACTGTCAGATCCCGCATATTCCGAGCCAGGGAGACGCTGGATAAAAAAATTCGTCCTTTACTGGATGAGTAGTAGGGCATCTATACATTGTGTAGCGAAAAAGGCCATTTTTTCAGAAATTTCTAACAAAGTTGGGAATTTTAGGAATAAAACGTTGTCTAGTAAGTATTCGCAAGATTTATGGGTGCTGAAGGGCAGTCTAGAATGTCGTTTAAGGATAATAAAGCTTAAGTAGCACAGTAGATCCCTGAAACGCAAAATGAAGCAGTAATTAGGCGACAACCGCTTAAAAATTATAATAAGATCAACAACATCGCAGGCCTAAACCTATAAGGATCAGGTTGTAGCAAAGGTTATAAAGAACATGACAGATAAATTAAGTGAATCGCTTTCTGCATTGATGGACAACGAGGCTGATGATCTCGAGTTGCGCCGAATTTTGAAGGCAATGGACGATCAGCATGCGGATAACGAGGAAATGGCAGATTTGAAAGGTAAATGGCAGCGCTACCATGTGCTAAGTGCGGGCCTAAAACAGGAAATTCATTCCTCAGTTTCCTGCAATATCCTGCCAGGTATCAGGGTAGCCATTGATAACGAGCCGGCTCCTATTGCCAATCCTATTGTACATTCCCGCATAGGTAGAAACTTCTTTCAGCCGGTACTGAAAGCACTTGGACAGGGCGCCGTTGCCGCATCGATGGTTCTTGTCGTCCTTTTCACCGCAGAAACCGTCATGGTTGCTGACAGTACTCAGAGCGGAGCCGATTCAATTGATATTGCTGGTGGTAGTGCAAGGCAATTGCCTGGTTTAACCGGAGAACTGAATCCGGATACTGTAACCAGGGTGGCAGTTCAGACCTCCATAGGTGAAGAGGAATTAAACCGCCTCAGTCGTGTAGTCTCTGAAGAGCTTGAGGATACCCTGAAATACAGGGCAATTCCGGCTACCTTCAACCCATAAGACGCTAAATTATGACAAGATTAAAGCCTGCCCCCTGGGCTTGTGGTTTCTTGCTTGATTTGCAGGGCAGCCTCTAGCCTGACTTATACTTTTTGTCTTTTTCGTTCACTCAAACCGCCGTTTTGAAACTTGTACCCGGCTGATATGATGACTTTTTTTATTGCTGCTGCGAAAGCGGGATTTTGATGGCTATTGAAACGCTATTCGTCAGGCAGATTGACTCCCATGAAATTCACCTGGTTTCGCCGAGCCGGACTTTCTGTACCAAGTGCAATATGAGTTCGGCCTGTGGATACGGCCTGCTGCAGCGTTTCTCCGCTGATTTTAAAAACTCCGACCTAGTTCTACCGCGTCATTGGTTAGATCAGGATAGTGCCCCGATGGCGCAGGGCGACCAGGCAGTAATTAATATCAACGATAATGTCCTGATCGGGCTTTCTTTTTTTATGTACCTAGTTCCACTTTCATTCATGTTGATGGTTGTACTGTTGCTGCAGTTTGTGCGTATATCAGAAGGGTTGGGTATTTTGCTCTCTTTTACCGCGTTGGCTGTAGGCTTCGCCTTAATTTATGTTTGGGTCCAAAAAACTGACAGACTTCCTCTTAAGGTAAAAACGGCAAGTACCAATTTGTAGCAGACTAGGTAAGGGCCGTGCAGGCCTTTCTCGTCTGAATAGGAATAACCAATGCAAAATTTATTAGTGAGATTCGAAGAAACATTTTGCACGCCGCTCATGAAGTCAGGCTTATTTGCCGTGCTCACGATCTATGCGTCCTATGGATTTGGCCAGGTGTTGCCCGATTTTACCAGTCTAGTGGATGAGAATGCCCAGTCAATTGTCAATGTGAATTCGGTTCGTCGAGCCAGTATTGATACAAACAGCAGTGAGCGCATGAATGAAATACTGCGTTACTATTTTGGCGATCGTTTCGAAAATGGGCCCGAAATACCTGAAGAGCAGCTGAGGGACTTTCAGCAGCGTCCTTCGCTGGGATCAGGATTCATTATCTCCAGTGATGGCTACATCATTACCAATCACCACGTGGTCGAAGATTCTGAACAGATCACGATTACGCTAAATGACAGGCGTGAATTTGAAGCACAGATTATTGGTTCAGACGTAAGTTCTGATCTTGCTCTATTAAAAATTGATGCAGGCAACCTCAAACCCGTAAGGCTTGGCAACTCTGCTAGCCTCAAAGTGGGCGAATGGGTATTGGCCATTGGCTCTCCCATGGGACTGCGTTTTTCCGTTGCTGCAGGCATCGTGAGCTACATGGGCCGCAACATACCCAATGGCACCAGCGGCAACTATGTCTCTTTCATCCAGACAGATGTGGCGATCAACCCGGGAAATTCGGGTGGACCCCTGTTTAATCTTGACGGTGAAGTCATCGGCATAAATTCACAGATATTCACCAGCACCGGCGGCTCGATGGGGTTATCCTTTGCTATTCCTGTCGACGTTGCCAAAAACGTGGTGGGGCAGCTGAAGGAAAAAGGGGTAGTGGATCGCGGCTGGATGGGAGTTGGCATTAACGAGGTCAGCCAGGAACTTGCTGACAAGGAGGGTCTGGCTTCACCGGTAGGCGCCTTTGTGAACCAGGTTATTGAGGGAAGTCCTGCAGAAGCCGCTGGCTTTAAGAGCGGCGATGTTATCGTGCGATTTAATGGCAATGAGATAATAAGCAGCGGGGATTTGCCCTTTTATGTCGGTTTAACCGCTCCGCAATCAGATGCCGAAGTGCAGATTATTCGCAATGGCAATCCTATGGCCCTGACCATGCGGGTCGGCAAACTTGCCTCTGGCAATCCGCTTGCGCTTGAAGGTAATACCAGCGGGTCAAATATTCTTGGGCTGATGGTGACAGATGGTAAATCAAGCGATGGCAGCAGTGCTCTCCTAGTTGCCAGTGTCCTCTCGGATACGGGCCGTGAAGCCGGATTCCAGACTGGAGACGTCCTGCTAAGCCTTAACGGTGACCC
>Ga0181576_10004162_pt1 | contig 10513 bp, 9 predicted proteins | sample 101ome_22_FD_132464 | JGI IMG/M metagenome (GOLD analysis project Ga0181576, IMG submission 132464) | Coastal salt marsh microbial communities from the Groves Creek Marsh, Skidaway Island, Georgia - 101412BT metaG (megahit assembly) | ecosystem: Environmental > Aquatic > Marine > Intertidal zone...
GTCAAACCGCCATAGGGCCACCAGTCTGTGCGGGCTGTCGGGACTGACTCGGCGCTCAGCGTGTTGTTGACGGCAACCAGCAGGTCATTGCTGCCTTCACGCAAATGGTCTGTCACCTCAAACGAGAACGGAACATAGCCGCCGCGATGGCGCCCGACGGTTGCGCCGTTCACGAAGACAGTGGACTCGAAATTGGCGCCGCCAAACCAAAGGTGTTGCTTCATACCTGCTGTTGGTTGCCAGTCAAATTTGCGGAAGTACCAGACCTGCCCCTGGTAGAAGAACAGGCGTTCCATCTGGCTGTTGAAGTCTCCGGGTACCCGAATATCAGGGCCTGCCTCGAGGTCGTATTCAATCAGCTCCATGCCGGTAACCGGTCGCTCGTTTTTGAGGAAACCCGGGCGGAACGTATTGGGCATGCCGCTCTGCATCGGATCCACGGTCAGCTGCCATTCACCATTTAGCGACTGGTATCGGCGTGAATCGATCAGTCCGAGAACGGGATCGGCGCTTCGGTAGTCGACTTTGATCGCGGTGAACAGTGCCTCCTCTTTTGCGGGTTTTTCCGGTGATTTCGCTATAACCGTCATCGGCAGAAGCGCACCGAGTGCAAAACCAATGGCCACCGATACAAGCCGCCCATACCTCTGACTTAAAAGTTGGATAAGCCGCATATTCCCGTACTCCTTTTTTATTGACTGCCCTACAAGCATCATACAGAATAACGACACCGGTATCGTTTTGAAAGTGCCAGCTTCAAACTGGCTGGCGTTTCGAACACTATTCAAGGGATTTTATGTCGGCTGAATCGCTCACCATTACCGATATTGCACGTCTGTCGGGGGTGTCAAAAAAGTCTGTTTCACGCGTTTTGAACGATGAAAAGGGCGTATCCGATGCCACCCGCGAACGGGTCAAAGCGATCATGGCGCAATATGGTTATCGGCCAGATCGCAGGGCCCGTGCGCTGGCCTCAAAGCGCTCGTACCTGCTGGCGCTTGCTTACAACAATCCCAATCCAACCTACGTTCTGGGTGTGTTGAACGGTATGTTACCGATCGCCAATCAGGCCGGTTACGAGGTGATTGTGCATCCGCTCCCGTATCCCACCAACAAGCAGGCCGGGGATGCCTTGCTGGCGTTTATGCGTCGCTCTGGTTGTGATGGCCTGGTGCTCATTCCACCTCTGTCCGAGTCGCCCGATGTGCTGACGGCGTTATCCGCTGCCGGTATTTCGGTGGTCAGAATTGCCGGTGATGATATTCATCATGATGTCCCACATGTGCGCTTTGATGACCGGGCTGCTGCGCTCGAAATTACCAGTCGACTCATTCAAGATGGGCACTCGCACATTGGTTTTGTTGGTGGACCCGCTGATAGCGGGCCAACACGGCGGCGTTTGGCTGGTTTTCGCGACGCGCTTCGAGCGGCCTCGCTTGATCTGCAAGAGGACTACGAAGGGTTCGGACAATTTACGTTCTTTTCAGGCGTTGAAGTCGGCAAGCAACTGCTTTCACTCGCGCAACCACCGAGCGCGATCATGTGCTGTAACGACGAGATGGCGGCCGGGGTGATCAATGCGGCTGGTCAGCTTGGGGTGGCTGTGCCGGAGAAACTGGCGGTGACCGGGTTCGATGATTCGCCGATCGCCAAAGAAGTCTGGCCGCCACTCAGCACCGTGCATCAGCCGGTGAAGGAGATGGCCGCAAGTGCGGCGGAACGACTATTACAGGTAATTGAACAGCCATCGTCGGTGGCCTCGTCGATCGTTAATTTTGCTCACTCACTGGTCATCAGGCAGTCCGGCTGTCAGCGCAAGAGCTGAGCCCTTTCGCTGAAGGCTAAAATTATACTTGACAGAGACACCGGTTACTCTAATCATAGCCCACAACCCGAAGCGATCTCCGTAGTCGGGGAATAATATTAATTAAATGCAGACCCTTAGGTCAGGAGGGAAAAATATGTTCCGTAAGCAAACGCGCATAGCGTGTGCCATTGCCGCAGCCATCGGTTCGGTCAGTGCGAGCCATGCACAAATCGAAGAAGTTCTCGTTACCGCGCAGAAGCGCTCTGAGAGTGCGCAGGATGTGCCGGTTGCACTCAGCGCCGTCACCGGCGAAACCATAGCCAAACTCGGTCTGGGCAATATGGCTGACCTGACCAAGGTTTCCAGCTCATTGACAATACAGGACAACGGAAACCGCAACGAGGCGCCTGTTTCGCTGCGTGGTATCGGAACGTATTCCTTTGCCATCGGCGTTGAGCCGAGCGTGTCAGTGATCGTTGACGAAGTACCCGTCGCGACCACAGGGCAGGCGTTTTCCAATTTGTCGGATTTGCAACGGGTCGAAGTCCTGCGCGGTCCGCAAAGCACCCTGTTTGGAAAGAACGCGTCTGCCGGCGTTATCAATTTGGTCACCAACGATCCTTCGGATGAATTTGAAGGATCCGTAACCGGCGAAATGACCGACGATGACTACTACCGTGTGTCGGGCATACTGTCAGGGCCGATCAGCGACACCGTTGGATTCCGAGTCAGCGCGTATTACGACGACTTCGACGGTAATATGAATAACGTGTACAACGGAGACACCCTGCAGGCCAGTGAAAGCCAGGGTGTGCGTGCCAAGCTTAAATTCGACCCCAGTGATGCGCTGTCTGTGACGCTCGCAGCCGAATACAACGAGCTCGACCAAACCATGGCGGCACTCGCCTATCGCACAGTGGATCCGAATTCGAAGTTTCTTGGTTTCCTGCCGCAGTCAGTCTGGCTGGGCGATATTGAACCCGGCGATGATAATTTCGATGTTGCCCAAGACACCACGCCGCGTTCAAAGTCGGAAGACTCGCTGTTCTCGGCCAAGATTGATTACCAGATAGGAGAGGCGACGCTGACCTCGGTAACTGGTTTCAGAAAATGGGAGTACTGGAATACCACCGATCTCGACGGTATCGGAAGTATCGGCATTTTCCCCAGCAGTCTTGATCAGTCGTCCTATTACGAAATCGAGCAGTTCACTCAAGAGGTACGCCTTGCCTCTCCAAGTTCCGATACCTTTGAGTACATCGTAGGGTTGTTCTACTCGGATTCTGATTACGATCGAACCTTCGTGCGCGGTCCAATCGCCCGATCAGACTGGTCGGCTTACGCGGGCAATGAAGCTTACTCGGTATTCGGACAAGGCACCTTCTATGTGACGGATGCGTTACGCGTGATCGCCGGTCTGCGCTATCAAAAAGAAGAGATTGAAGTCGATTTCACCAACAACCTCAGCGGTACCAACCCCAAAGGTAGCGACAGTGACGATGTAGTGGTCGGCCGCTTGGTGGCCCAATACGACATCAGTGAGGATGTGATGGTCTACGCCAGCTACGCGCGCGGTTATAAAGGTCAGGCGTACAACACCACCAGCTCGTTCAATCAAGAGCAAGCGGATAATCCGGTGGGCACCGAAGACTCGGATGCGTATGAGATTGGTATGAAAGGGATGTTTGCCGACGGGCGCGTCCAACTGAATATGGCCGTATTTGACGTCACATATGAGGGGTTTCAGGCTCAGAGTGCAAGGCAGAACGCGGGTGGTGCGCTGGAATTTACCCTGAACAACGTCGGCGAGGTTGAGACATCGGGTGTTGAGGTGGACGTGATTGCGCTGATCACTGATAACCTGCAACTCAATCTGGGTGCGGCCTATACCGATGCCACGATCAATGACTTCACCGGTGCAGAGTGTTGGAGTGGTCAGACTGCCGAGCAGGGATGTGTTGGAGGACAACAAGATCTCAGCGGCGCTGATCTGAATAATTCTCCTGATTGGAAATATGTCGTCGGTCTGGATTACACGCTGGAGCTGCCTTCTACGCCGCTTGATGTGGTGTTAACGGCGAATTACCAGTGGCAGGATGATGTTAACTTTTCGCTCTTATCAGACCCTTCAACCACCTTTGACTCCTACGGCATTCTTAACCTTAGCGCCGGGCTGCAAAGTCGAGATGGCAAATACTCAGTGCCCGCGTTCGTCAACAACGCCGCCGATGAGTTCTATGTCAGCAGCGTGTCAAACCTGAGCTTCCTGTATGGAGCGACCACCACCGGGCAAATCGTTCCGCGCTACGCCGAACGTTTCTTCGGTGTCCGGGGTACGTTTAACTTCTGATCGACCAATACAACAGACCGGCATGTCAGGTTCCCTCGCCAGGACATGTCGGTTTGTTCGGATCTTCTTGCCCACCTGGCACGCAAGGTGGGTGTCTCCCCCCCACACAACACACAACGCCAAGATTCTCCTGCGCACCGCGTAAGGCAGCGCTTCTGCTAACGAAACCAACAGAAGTTGTATTGCGTTGTAAGCGTTCGATCAGTGCTCACGTCCAATGTCTGTATCCGGATTTATGACACAACTGCACTTGCAATTGCCCGCCTTTGAGGTATAAGAGCTAATCAAGTAGTTCAGATTGTGTGTTTATGAATCCCGACGACTTATTTGGCTTATACACGGTTGCGCAAAAGTATTTTGACATGCCTGATGGTGATCTTGCTGGCGTCGAATTGCTGACTCGCGTTCGTTCAGGCTCTGGGACTAATACCATCGAGACGTTTATTCACTCCCTGACAGTCGATGGACTGTGGGCGATTACTGAACGTCAGCTGCAAGAAGCGCGGAATATCTTTGATCAGTGGGGTGTAGTGTGTTCGGTGAACATCGATAACCGCATGGTCGAATCAGACGCAAGGGCGAATCGCCTGGTCGAGAAGCTCCAAGAAATACAGGGACCGATCACACTGGAATTTACTGAAACCTTTCCGATGCCGGCGCCGGATAGGGTGAATGGATTGTTCAGGCGCCTTCGTGAGGCGGGTGCCACAATATCGCTTGACGATTTCGGCAGTGGATTTAACGGTATGTCGCTGTTCACTGACTATGATTTTGATGTGGTCAAGATTGATCGATCTCTGATCCAGGATATTGTTCAGCGGCCGCAAAAGGGCAATGTTCTGCGCTTGGTCGGTGAGATGATCAAAGTTCTCAACAAGCAACATGTTGTCGAAGGCGTTGAAACCGAGGAGCAGGCAAGCTGTTTGCTCGATCTTGGGTTCAACCGTTTCCAGGGATATTGCTACCACAAACCAGAGGCGATCAGTGAAATGAGGTTTGACTCATGAGTTATCCGAAGGCAGATAACGACGAGCAGCGCGTTGATTTTCTGCACAGTTTACGGATGCTTGATAACGCGCGCTCAGATGCGCTCGACAGAATTACATCCATGGCAGCGTCGATTTTTTCAGTGCCCACCGTGACTATCTCCTTGGTGGATAGCGAGCGGCAGTGGTTTGCCAGTCACCATGGATTAGATGCCTGTGAAACGGACCGTGACGTGGCGTTCTGTAATTACACAATCATGAGCGACGAGATATTCGAAGTCACGGATGCATCAGTACATCCTGATTTCATGGAGAATCCACTGGTCACAGGAGCCCTGCACTTACGTTATTACTGCGGCACTCCATTGATCATCAATGGGTTTCGGATTGGTGCCTTTTGCCTGATCGATTACGAGCCTCGTCCGGCGCTGGATGAACGTCAGAGAATCTTGTGCCAGCAATTCGCGGCGTTGGTTTGTCGTGAAATACAAATGGGACGCTTGGTCAGGGAAATGAACGGCACCATCATTTCGATGCTGAGCAATACGAGTTCTTAAGCGCTGGTTGCCGGTTCCGAGACTTTCTTTTGCTTGGTTAAACCTAAATGTAACTTGAGGTAAATAAATGCTGAGCTGATCGTCAGGGCGTCGGTCACTAGCAGCATTTTAGTTAGTGCCTCACCAATGCCTGAGGCTTCCATCAAATCGGCACCAAGGCCGACCAAGTACGTACCTGTACCTATGATGAAAACGTTCGCGATAAACATCGTGAATCCAACCGCGGTCGACTGAATATTGTCGGGTGCGTTTTCGAGCAGAAGAGAAACAATCGCACCGTAGGAAAAGCTAAGTATAAAGACCGCGGCCATCATACCTACCAAAAACAGTGGCTCACCGGCTGGAGACAATCGAAACAAGATCAGAAATGGCCCGCTGCAAACCAGCACGAGCACCAGAAATAGCGCACGGCTCGAATTGAAGCGACGGCAGAACCAATCTGCCACAACACCGCCCAGAAGTCCTGACGGGATTGCAACGGCTAAGTACACCGAGCCGTATAACGACGATGCCGCCGACTGCTCCATGCCCTTATCCGCCACCAACCAAAGCTGCATATACTGCGAACTTGCATAAAGAAAGTGGAGTACAGACATGCCCAATACCGCTTGACGGAAATTGGATTCGTATCGGAAAGCGGCGTAAAGATGCGTAAGCATCAACGCAAAAGTTGGCGGTTTGCTATTGACCAAAGGGGCTTTGGATTCGTTTCGTTGAGGTGTTTTTGGAGACATGCCACGAGCGGCCAGCAGCAGAACGCCGCTCAGTAACACTCCCAATGCGCCCAAGGTGAAAAACAGTTGGCGCCACCCAGTAATAGCCCCTAAGTTGCCTGCGAGCCAGTAAGCAAGCCCCATCCCGATGTGACCACCCATAAAGAATAAGCCAAAAACAGTCGCGCGATTTCTTGCGTCGAACATGCGGCCCAAAATCCCTGCGGCAGAGGGATGTAACGCAGCTTCGCCAATACCTATCGCCATCCTTGGTAGTAGGATGTGGACGAAGTTCTTGGCGAGTCCTGTAAAGCAGGTCATGGTGCTCCAGATGATCATACCGACCGCAATTACACGCGATGGGTTATAACGATCGGCCAGCATTCCCATCAAAGGGCCGCTCACGGCATAAACAGAGACGAAGGCGAAGCCCGTCAGCAGACCGAATTGCTGTTTCGATAAGTCCAGATCGGCACTGATCTCGCTGGCAAAAGCTGGCAACAGATGACGGTCAACATAGCTCAGGGCATTGATGATGATCAGCAATACGAAGAGGAGGTAAGGCTGATACTTACCTACCTTGGACTCAGGTAAATCTGTGTCAACCGCCGTGGTTTGAACATGAATAGCGACGGAATCATTTTGCCTTTTTATGACCGCTTTCCCCCGGGCTAAAGCTTGACTTCTGGTTGGGTCGTGTAGGCTTCGATACCCTCAATATTGGTTACCCATGGCAGCCTGGATCGAGTCCATATTTGTCGCTTGGGTTTCAACGCCGACCGCTGTCTAATCGTACCCAAACGAAGAGAATAAGTCTTGGGATTGTCTGCGTTCGCACCGTACAGCGAGACGCCGCAGTCAGGGCAGAAGGAGAGGGCGCGTTTTCGTCCACTCTCGGCCATCTTGTAAAAGACTTTAGGAGTGCCGCAGCGAAGAACAAAATCTTCAACATTAACCAAGACGCCGGCATGATAGGAGCCCGTCGTTGTCTGACAATCCGAGCAGTGACAAATCATCACAAGGTCGGGGTTGATTACCGCCTCGTAGCTCAAATAGCCACAGAGGCAGGCGCCATCAATTTGCATTTAATGTCCCTCTTGATTGAACACGCACTTATCGACGTGTTTGCATAAGGTCTCGGATAGCTGCTTCACGATCCAGGCTTGGTGAGATGTTTTTCGACCAGGCAGCCACTCGATAAAGGCGTCTGGACTGGTTGCCTAAATCGCCAGTAACTCCATAATGAACGGTCCCGTAGTTGTCCCAAATCGCGATGTCTCCTTTGCTCCACTGATGGCGGACCTGGAGCTCAGGCAACTTGGGAAGTTCGTTGGCAATCTTCAGGACGAGTTCGCTCATCTCGGCGGTGTAACCGTGCACGCGCTTGACATATCCATTGCCCACAAAGAGGCATGGTTTTCCCGTAAAAGGGTGATTGATCACTGCAGGATGGGTATTTGCCTCGCCCAGTTCGAGCATTTTCGCTGCCGCTGTACTCGAGTCACCAAAATCATGCCTAAGTGCCATAAAAGCCGAGTCGTGGTCGATGTCGAGGTTTAAGAACAAAAGTTTCAGTTCGTAGGGCAGGTGATCATAAGCAGCCGAGGTGCTTGACCACATAGTGTCTGCACCAAAGGGTACCTCTTCGGCCCGCAGAACGGCCGCAATATTAGGATGTTTACGCCCAGTCACGTCGTGGTGCCAAATGTCTGTTGTCGTCTTGGCTTTGTCCGAGGCATATTTTTCGATGACCAATACTTCTGGAAAACCGCTATCGGCGAGTGTTTTGCCAAAGGTGTGTTTCTCCAGTTCATCTCCGAACCATCGAGCCAAGCGGATATGCTGTTCGTGGGATAAGAATTGCGCTTTCGCAAATAAAACGCCGTAATGCCACAGCGCCTCGCGTAACTCTGCAGCGGATTCTTCGGTGAGGTCAGAGAGGTGCATTCCTTCAATGATGCCCCCCACCCGAGGGGTGACTGGCCTGATGATGAAATTTTTAAACTCTGGTGCACTCGAAACGTGGTTTGTGTTGGTCATATCAATGCTCCCGTTCTTTTGCTAAAGATAGGCATCGCTCACCGCAATTGCTTGACATATGGTGCCATTATATTTACATATGATGCCAATGAACGAATTAGAATATTTTGCGAGGAGCGCTGCTCTGAATGGTTATGCCGAAGCCTCGATTGGCCTCGGTGTGGACCCCTTTGCGATGCTGTCAGAACTGGGTTTGCCCGCCGCTTGCCTTTCTGAGCCTGACCTCCTTATTCCCACCCAATCTGTTCTGGAGTTGTTCGAGCGCACCAGCGCAAAGACTGGTGTGCTCGATCTGGGGCTGCGTATCTCTGAGGCGAGAAAGTTTTCAACTATGGGTGCTGTTGGCTTATTGATGCGTGAGCAGCCCACCTTGCGCAGCGCCATCGGAGTCGTATCCGAGAACTTATGGATCCATGTGGGTGGAGTGTCAATTGCGATCGAGGAGAGCCTCGATCTGTCACTGTTGATGCCGCTTATTGCTCCGCAGGCCGGTGGGCCACGAAGGCAAGCCATTGAGTTAATGGCGGCGATGACCGTTAAGATTATACGGCGATTCTTACCGACAAACTGGCAGCCAGAGATGATCTCCTTCGCGCATTCTCGTCCACGCGATCTCGCGCTGCACATCAAAGTGTTTGGACAGGCGCCAATTTTCGAGAGCGACCGCAATGCAGTCGTCATCAAAAAACGCGATTTGGATACGAAAATTCTGGAGGCTGATCCGGTTAACGCAGGAGAGCTTCGGCGATACCTGCAATTCATCGCCGGCGAACGGAATGACCGTTTCGTTGTTCGAGCCGAGAAAGTCGTTAGCATATTGCTGCCCAGGGGTGAGTGTCGGATTGATGAGGTGGCGATTTTCTTTGGCGTGAGTCGACGAACCCTTCAGCGCAGACTCGAAGAGGATGGAACAAGCTTTGAAAAGGTCGTACAAGGCGCACGAGCAAAATTAGCACGAACTTATCTTGGCTCGAATGACTTATCCATGACGGCGATTTCTCAGTTGCTTGGATTCTCCTGTCTTAGTGCCTTCTCCCGCTGGAAGAAAACGAACGCACAAAGTATCAACGGGTAGTTCCGCCTTGCCGTAAATTATCGGCGGGACGAATCAGGTCGATTCGAACGCAGTAGCGGACAATGCTACTATTCGGGCTCTCCAAATCACGCAGAGTCAAAGGAATAAACGCGATGCCCGTGTTCCGTTTCAGTCAGGTGGATGTCTTTACGGTAAAAGGTCTGTTAGGAAATCCGGTTGCTGTAGTTCACGGGGCAGACAGCCTCGATTCGGCAACGATGGCTCGTTTTGCGCGTTGGACTAACCTGTCCGAAACGACCTTTATTTGCAAACCGACCGCAGCTGATGCCGATTACCGCCTTCGAATATTTACACCCGGAGGCGAGCTTCCCTTTGCCGGACATCCTACCCTCGGCAGCTGCAGAGCTTGGCTGGCGGCAGGGGGCATCGCGCAATCTTCAGACAAGATTGTGCAGCAATGCGGGATAGGCAACGTCGCGATTCGCGAACGTGAAGGCCAACTCGGATTTGCGGCGCCGCCGCTAACGCGAACGGGTCCCTTGGATCCAGCATCGCTGACCCGTATACAGCAGGCGCTCCAACTGACGTCCGACGACGTCGTTTCGCATCAATGGGTCTGCAACGGTCCTGACTGGGCCGCAGTAATGTTGCCTGCTGCAGAAGCCGTGCGCTCACTCAAGCCCGCTATGGCACTGCTGGGAGATCTTAAAGTCGGCGTGATAGGCAAAGAACACACGACGTCAGCTGACTTTGACTACGAGGTCAGAGCATTTGCCCCAGGCATCGGCGTGCCTGAAGATCCAGTGACGGGCAGTCTCAATGCAGGGCTCGCAATATGGTTGATGAGCGAAGGAGTTACCGCTGATCGTTACGTTGCGGCTCAAGGCAGCGCCTTACAACGTTCTGGACGGGTGCTCATTGAGAAGGATGAATCGGGCATCTGGGTGTATGGCGATACCACAATCTGCATCGAAGGCTCGCTCACACTTACTTAAAACATTTAGTTGACGCGAAGGCAGTCAAA